>Ga0222712_10006263_pt1 | contig 11783 bp, 14 predicted proteins | sample C33_657DmetaG_FD_165043 | JGI IMG/M metagenome (GOLD analysis project Ga0222712, IMG submission 165043) | Estuarine water microbial communities from San Francisco Bay, California, United States - C33_657D | ecosystem: Environmental > Aquatic > Marine > Unclassified | place: USA: California... | reverse complement strand
CAATTGTATCAATACTATAGTGGAGGAATTCAACAGTAAGATATTTATAAAAAATGGCATATATTTTAAAGGACACATCAGCGTTAGTTAACACACAAATCACGGACGTGGGAAGACGTAAAATTTCCCAAGGAAGTTTCAATATTTCATATTTCCAATTGGGGGATAGTGAAGTATGTTACAATTGTATTAGTGGTCAGAACTTATCTAACCTTGAAATTTTTGTACCAGAAGTTAACGCACAGAATAATACGGGTGTACCACAAAGTAATAGATTAGGTATAAAATACCCAATATTTCTTTCAAGTTCTACAGGTGATACAAATACATTCGGTGTACCTTTCCAAGATTCACAAGTTGTCGATATATTTAATAGTCCTGAACCAAGAGGTTTCTTTACAGGTGGTACAGGTAATTTTAGTGCATTTACAAGTTCGGCCCTAACAATAAATTCAAATTACGGATTTAATTTGTCAGGTATCACAGGTACAACAACTTTTGAAATAATAAACAGTTCAATATGTGATGCAGAAGCATCAGGAACTCCCGAGGTAAATCAGTTTGTTGTTTTATTTTTTGATGACACTACAAGTTGTGGTGTTGTTGATTTTCCATACCCAATATTAACATATAAAGTTGTTGATGTTGATGGTTCAGTGATAACTGTAGATAGAAATTTACCAAATTTTGGTTCATTTTCAGGGACTGGTAAAGTGATATTTTATCCTTCGGGCATGACACCTTATTATGATAGTTATACTCCTGAACCGTATTATGACTCTGGTGTTTTTTCTTTTGAATTAAACTGCGAAATACAACAATCAAATGTTGATGTGTGGAATATGAATCAACCTTGGAGTGAAAGCCCAGCTGGTTTATCGTACACAATTTATAAAGACCATAATGAGTTTGGTTCAATTGACTATGTAGGTACTAAACAATATTTAGGATATCAATCAGATGGCGGCCAAACTTTTGAAAACAAAACAGGTACTACATACGAAACAAATACTTTCTACAAAAATTCATTTCAAGAACAAATAGATGTTTATCCATCAGAACAAAAAGTAATTTCAATAATTCATTATACCAACCAAAGTATTGATAATTTCTACGGTGAAAAATTTGCAATGGAACCTTTTAACTCTACACAATCAGGAGCTACAGGACAAGCAAGAAATTTCAAATTAGAATTACCAACATTAATGTGGCATAAATCACAAAACAATACAATAGGTGAAACATTTTTTGTTGACCCACCAAACTTTGAAAGTTTAGATTTGGTACAACCATATTTTATGAAGTCAACCAAAGAAGAGAACTTTAATAGTCCTGGATTAAGATATTACCATCTTTGGGATACAAATGCGGATGTTAATGGATACCCCAACAGAGTTGGTAAAGTATTCCCTGATTTAAAAATTGTTGTAATAGACGACGAAGAGTTGTGTGCTGCAATGTCTTACAAGGCAAATAGAAACTATACTCTACCAGCACCAAGATTAGGACTTGTGGTACCAAACACATTTAATCAAAATATTGCGTCAACAGATGGGGTATTAAGTGCTGAAACAGAAACTATGTTTGTAACATACAGATTTGGTAATACTGGTTCTACCGATGGGTTACACTGTAATTATTATTCTAAAATAAAAGGTTCAACAGTTTCAGGTCAAACAGATGACGTAATTATTAGGTTTGGAAATGAATTCCCATTCTTGATTGAAGATATGGGAGGACAACCATCTGGGTTCACATGTAATTCAGTAAAGTTAATTTGTCAGAAAGTTGTTACAGGTCAAAGACCTGACCCAATGAGTTGGGTTGAAATTGATGTTACTTCGGCAATTACCGCTAATACAGGTTCGATAAACATAAGCGCGGCGGAATTGACAGGTACGACATTTCAGCTTACTAAAAATCTTTATAACAGTGCTAATCCATACGAATTAGGTGATTATATTAATCTACCATTATTGAACTACAACACAGGTTTGACATTTGGTGATGAATATTTCTTCTACGGTAATTTAGATACTGACGCTCAAGCTACAATTTACGAAATGAGATACTTGGTTAACTTAGCGACAAGTCAATACATTCGTTCATCAAACCCGACTTGGAATTTTGGTGACAGTGTATATTTTACTGAAATAGGTCTATTTGATGCGGATAAAAACATGTTGATGTACACCAAGTTACAAAGTCCTGAGAAAAGACAAGGGGTCCAACAAGTTGTGGTAAAATACGATTTTTAATTTGGTTAATTCAAAAAATTGTTGTAACTTTGTATTGTTATGGAAAACAAAGATTGGAAACAGGGTTTATCAAACGGACACATAGCTCAGATAGTTCGTAGAAAGAATGTTGTTAGAGTTGTAGCTTCCAAGAAAGTCTATGACAGAAAAAAAGTTGAAAAAGTTTGGTAATTTGTTGGTTTTACCGTAACTTTGTATATCGGTAGGTCACACCACAGAAATGAAACGAGACCGTAGCCCTTCACGTTGTTAGGGATTGGTAAGACACTACCACGGACCGAGTGAGACGGAAAACAGGTTGACAGGGGATTTAATCCCCTTTTTTATTTTATAGGTATTTATCATTAATGAAATTGCTCAAATCACTTATTAACCTAATATCTGAAGGTAGAGGTAAAGAATATAGATTGTTTCCAAACATCAGAAAAGGTAAAAGAACAATTATTTTTTTTGAAAGCGCACACCAAAAATACGATAGGAGTGGTGACTTGGATATTTTCGCACCTGAAAATAGACACATCTACACAAAGATGATGGAAGGTTTTTGGAGAAGTGGATTACCAACAGATATTATTAGAAGAAATATTGAAGAAAATTTCGACAAGATTTGGGACGAAAGTACAAAATATTTAGAAACTTGCCAAGAAGACTGTAGAATTTTATTTAAATCAAAAGACAAAGATTTAGAAAAAATTGAATATGTAATCGCAATGTACAAATTAGATAATAATGTTTTAAAATTTGTGGTAGTTACTTCATACCTAAGTTATGATAAAGATTATCTTAAAAGTTTAAAAAGAAACGACCCAACAGTCACTCTATCAGAGAGTGTAGTAGATTTTGAAAAAATCAAAGTTGTTTACTTATAACATTTTGTTTTTAATTTCTTAAAAAAACCTTAGATGGCTAAAAAACAAGATTTAAAGAATTCACCCAAAGTTTTAGGATTAGACATTTCAACAAAAACCATAGGATGGGCTTTGTTTGATATCCAATCACACAAACTTTTGGAACTTACTCATTTTTCTCCAATCATTAAACCACAACCTGAAGACAAGGTTGAAGAGATGATTTTGAAAGTTAACGCTTTCATTAAAAAACTCGAAGATTATAAAAATTTAGGAATATCTAAGATTGTTATTGAAGAACCTTTATTGGGTTCAAATAACATTCACACAGTTGGTACTCTAATGAGATACAACGCAATGATAACCAAAGCTATCTACGATGTATTAGGAATTGTGCCAAACTATATTTCAACATACAACTCAAGAAAATTTGCTTGGCCAAAATTAATGGGTAAAAACGATAAAAATCGTGAAACACTTTTTGGTGGTTACCCAAAAGATATTGACAAAAAACAAGTGATTTGGGAGTTTGTTTCTAAACAAGAACCACAAATTGTTTGGTTGTATACTAAAAATATGACACTAAAAAAAGAGTGTTTTGACCAAGCGGATGCATATACCTGTGTTAGAGGGTATATGAAAATGAATTCCTTTTGGTAATTTGATATTCCCTTTATTTTTATTATCTTTCTAACATGGAAGATAATGCAATGTTAGTTGAACTACTCGAAGGAGTATTTGGTAAGTATAAACTGCATTACCCATCTAAAGGACAAATTTCATTTGACTGTCCTGTTTGTTCATATGACATTAAGGGTATGGATAAAACAGATGGTAAAGGTAATCTTGAAATTAACTACGCCGAACACGTATTTAAATGTTGGGCTTGTGGTGAAACTCACAATACAAGAGGACACTTAGGTTATTTAATTGATAGGTATGGAAAGAAAAAAGAAAAAGAACTTTACGACCTAATTCGTCCCGATGAATTCAAAAGGATTGATAAACAATACGAAAAATTAAGATTACCAAAAGACTTTAAATTAGCGACAGATGGTAACATTTATCACATACCATTTAGAGAAATGCGTAATTACCTTAAAAAACGTGGTGTTACGGATGAAATGATTACCAAACACAAGATTGGTTACTCTTTGGAAGGTGACTATGCTTTTAGAGTTATAGTTCCATCATTTGATAAGGATGGAAATCTTAATTATTTTACAGGTCGGTCTTGGAATCCAAACTCAAAATCAAAATACAAAAACCCTGAAGCGGAAAAACAAATAGTAATCTTTAATGAAAGTCTTATTAATTGGGAAAAAGACATTTACATTTGTGAAGGACCTTTTGACTCCCTATTCTTAGACAATTCAATTGCTCTTTTAGGAAAAAAGATGTCTGATGTATTGTTTGAAACTTTATATGAAAAAGCAAAAAAAGATATAACAATAGTTTTGGATTCAGATGCGTGGGAAGATTCAAAAAAGTTATATTTTAAATTAAGCGGGGGAAGATTATACGGAAGAATAAAAGTGGTAAAATTACCTGAAGGGAAAGATATTGCGGACCTAAAAGGTGAGTTATTACCTGAATATTATATACAATTAGAAAAATAATGGACACAATTTTAGAATTAGCAAAATTTAACGATGTAAAATATTTTGATGAACCACACAAGTACTTTGCACGTGGTAAAGAATACGTTTCAGCAACTACTTTTATTGGTAAGTTTAAACCAAAGTTCGAAACTCAAAGACTGGCAGAACAATATGCTGACAGAAGAGGATTAGATGTTAAAGATGTTATTGCGGATTGGGATTTAAAACGTGATATATCCACAGTTAAAGGAACGTTGGTTCACAACATGGCGGAAAATTGGTGGAATAACAAGGCTTTTCCTTATGACCCTACAATACCAATAAAAAGTTTTGGTCACGACATCATCAAAGAAAAATTTGAAAAGTGTGAATTGTTATTCAAAAAGTTTTGGGCAGATGCTTCTGAGAATTTAATACCTGTTAAAATGGAATTGGTAGTTTGTGACCATGACTACGAACTGGCTGGTATGGTTGACTGTCTATTCTATAACAAGAAGTCAGGAATGTTAGAAATATGGGATTACAAAACCAACAAAGAAATAAAAAAGAAAAATGATTACGGTCAGATGTTTAAAGACCCAATATCACATTTAGATGTTTGTGAAATTAATACATACTCACTTCAGTTGAGTTTATATAAACACATCATTGAGAAAAATACAAATTTAAAAATTGGAAATTGTTATTTAATTTGGATAAATGAAAGTAGTGATAATTATAAGATATTCACTTGTAAAGATTTACAAGCGGAAATTAAACTAATGATTGAACACTATGAAAATAGCAAGAATACGAAAGGGTAAAAAAAGAGAACAGACAATGTTTTTGAAAAACATTTATAAAAAATTTTCTAATCACCCTACAGTAAAACTACCAAAACATATATTCCATTTGATTAACTAAGTTTTTTTTGTATATTTTTAATATGCAAGAATCACAAATGAAAATCGATTTAAGGGAACAACCTTCAATTAAGTGTGAAAAATGTGAAAGTCTTTTTTTTGAAGAAGTCACAATGATTAAAAAAGTTTCACGACTGATGACAGGTTCCCCTCAGGACACTATTGTCCCTTTTCCAACCTACAGATGCGCGGATTGTAAACACATTAACGAAGAATTTAAATTATTTGATGATAAATAAAATAGTACATTTTTCGGATTTACACATTCGTCTTTTCAAAGACCACGACTTGTATCGCAACATTGTTCGAGACATGTTATTGCGATTTGAAGAACTCAAACCAGACCGAATTGTATTCACTGGTGATTTAGTTCACAGTAAAAATCAAATGACACCTGAACTAATTGAGATGGTGTCTTGGGTCTTAACAGAGTGTTCTAAGATTGCTAAAACGGTATTGATTATTGGTAATCATGACTTCTTAGAAAACAATGTGTCAAGATTGGATGCGTTGACACCAATCATCGATTCGTTACAAAATGAAAATATTTATTACTACAAAAAAAGAGGTGTATATGCAGATGAAAACATTGACTGGGTGGTATACTCACTTTACGACCACAATATTACTCCCGAAATTGATTCAAGTTCTAATAACATTAAGATTGGGTTATTTCACGGTCCTGTTATTGGACTTTCTACAGACGTGGGTTACAAATTTGAAGAAGGTTTTGATACACATCGCTTCATGGGTTGCGACCTTGTTCTTTGTGGTGATATCCATAAGCGCCAAATCTTTGATATTCCCAATAAAAAGAAAGCTTATATGGTTGGGTCAACGATTCAACAAAACTTTGGGGAGACAGTAACAAACCACGGATTTGGAATCTATGATGTATCTAATGACAAATACGAGTTTGTCGACTTAGATAACCCAAAACCATTTTTAACATTCAAGGTTGATGATTATTCAGTTATTGAAACTGGTACAGAAAAACTTAAGAATTATTAATGAATAAATTAGAGATACAAGTTAGTTATGATGATTTGCAAGACATGAAAAAGTTTTGTGAAATAAATAACATAGAACTTGATGCTCTTTTAAAAAAAAGTTTTAAGACTGGTTACAACATAGAAAAATACGGATTGTTGGGAAAAACGGGTGGAGAACAAGAAAAATGGGTGGAAAAGGAAGTAATTGTTGAAAAACGGGTGGAAGTGCCTGTCGAAGTAATAAAAGAAGTCGAGAAAGTTGTAGAAAAGATAATAGAGGTTCCAATTGAAATAGTTAAAGAAATACCAGTTGAAAAAGTTGTAGTACAGGAAATAATAAAAGAAATTCCTGTTGAAAAAATTGTCACAAAAGTTGAATATATTAGTGACAATTCACAAGTTGATGAGATGGCTAAAAAAATTAATGATTTGGAGTCTGAAAAGAAAATATTTTCCACTAAAATAGAAGAATTGGAGGAAGAGAATAAAAAATTTTCCACTATAATCAAAGAAAAAGAAAATATTTTCCAAAATAACGACAGAACACAACAACTTCAAACAACAATACAAACCTTAATGGGTAAAATAAGAGAAAGAGATAAAGAAATTACTGAGTTGAAAGAACAAATAAAAAATACAAAAAATATGGATGATGACGTAAAACCCGCTGTGTATTTACGTTCATCAAATTTAGGCGATAATTTATACAAAGAATAATATATATGTGGTTAACAATTTGGATTTTGATGGCTTATGGTATGAGCCAAATTTTAGTTTACGGTTCGATATTCGAATCATCAAGAATGGGTATTCATAAATGGGGTGAAGATGAACACGCTCCATTCCAAGGGATTGGAAAGTTTTTATCAGGTCTTATATCCTGTATGATGTGTACATCAACATGGGTTGGGTTTTTTATGAGTTTAGTTATATTTTCACCAACAGAGTATTGTTTTAATTCTCATATCGTACTTTCAACTTTCTTTGATGGTATGTTAGCGTCTGGTTCGGTATGGGCTTTAAATTCAATCATAGAATGGTTTGAATCTAAAAAATAATTTTATTATATTTCAATTATGCCAGTATCGAGAAACAGAAAAAACCATAAGAAAAAGGTTGCACAAAGAAACAAAGAACAAAAACAACAGATTAAAAAAGCTCAAGAATTGTACACACAAAAAATGATTGAGCATCTAAAACAAATGCACGAGGACTATGTAAAATCATCAGGTGATACTGAAAATGATGGACCTATTCAACCAACCATTAACACCGAACTATAAACATATGACTCACAAGTTAGATGTTACTAAACTTGAAAATCCCTACATACAAGTAGTTTGGGAAGACACTGCGGAAAACTTTACACAAGAACGTGTTAAAAGTATGCGTAGTTACTTTTCTAAAAAGTACAACTCTACCAATGTAAATGTTCTAACCAAAGTTAAAACAAGTGAAGATGTGCAACAAACAGTTGATGTTTCGGTTAACATTATGGACCGAAACTATCAACTTGAATTACTAAAAGAACTTCTAAAACAAAAAAATCAGGAAAAACTTTATGATGATATTATAAAGTTAGATAATGTTGTTGAATCTAAGTTGTCATCTGAAGATGTGCAGGCATTTAAGAAATGGTATATCAAAAAAATTGAATTCAGTAATTTTTTATCTTATGGTGAAAACCAAATATTGGATTTTGAAAAATGTAATGGTATAAGTGTTGTAGAATCAAACCCACCAAACTTTGGAGGTAAAACAGTATTGACCGTAGACCTATTACTTTTCTTATTTTTCAATACTACAACAAAAACATCAAAGGCTGAAGAAATTTTTAATAGATTTTCAGATAAAGATAAAGTTTCTGTTAGAGGTGAGATTACAATTGATGGGGATGATTACATTTTGGTTAGACAAATTACAAGAAAACTTGCAAAATCAGGTGAGTGGAATGTAAAAACAGAATTGGACTTCTTTAAAAAATTACCGACAGGGGAGATACAAAATTTTACAGGAGAACAAAGAAGAGAAACTGAATCGTTCATTAAGAATTCAATAGGTAATATTGATGACTTTTTAATGACAATACTTACAACAGCATCTAACTTGGAAGATTTGATTGATTCAAAACCAACCGCAAGAGGACAAGTATTATCAAGATTTTTAGGTTTAGAATTCCTTAAAAGAAAAGAAGAGATTGGTAAAGAACTGTATTCAGTTTTTGGTAAATCAATGATTTCAAATTTATATAATACAGAATCTTTGAAAGATGATATACAAGGACTAAATGGCAAAATAGAAACTCACAAACAAGAAAATCAAACACTTGAAGAGAGCATCAAAGAATCTTTGGAAAAATTAGAAAAAGGTAAAAAATTCAAAGAAGATTTATTAGCTCAAAAATACACAGACATTGACCATGAATTATTAGTTTTAAATCCTAATTCTGTTAATGGAGATGTTGAATTAATTCGTCGTAAAATAAATGAATTGAATTCAAATATCCAACAGGTAAAAGTTGTTGAACCTAAAGAATATTATTATGAGGACCAACATGATAAAGTTAAAGATGATGTTAATGAGGTATATAAACAAATAGTACAAATTGATACTGAGATTTCATCAATTAACAAACTGAAGTCTTCAGTCGAAGGTGGTATTAAATGTGAACACTGTGGAATTGAATTAATGAACGCAGCAATTACAAATGCTAAAATTGCTGAACTTGACGGATTTATCCAGCAAAAAGATGAAAAAACATCACTAATGCGTGATTTATCCAACAAAGAACAAAGTTTTGTACAACTTAAGAAAGACTTTGATGAGTACGAAAAAAATAAGTTAATTAGAGAAAAATACGAACTTAGTCTTGAGTCTGAAAATTTAAAGCTAGAAAAAAATTTAGATAAGTTAAAAAGATATTACGAAGTACAAGAAAAGATTCAAAAGAATAAATTAATAGAAGAGAAATTAATTAAGGCAAATCTTCGTATTGATGAAATTGAACGTGAGAAAAATCAATATACTAATAAGATTTCATCAAACAACACAATGATTGGTAATTTTGAAAAAGAAATTGAATCAAAGAATGAAAAGATTTTAAAAATTGCCGAAGAGTTTGAAAAAGAAAAGGTCTACAAAACCTACTTAGAAATATTCGGAAAGAATGGAATTTCAAAGATGATTATGAAAACCATGATGCCATTAATTAACGATGAGTTACAAAGACTACTTCAAGACAGTGCGTTCTTTAAGTTAGAGGTTAGAATCAGTGATAAAAACGAGGTTGAATTTATTATGATAGATAACTCTACGGGTATTGAAAAATTGATGTCGAGTGGTTCAGGATTTGAAAGAACAATAGCTTCATTGGCGTTAAGAGCGGTATTATCTAAGATTTGTTCTTTACCTAAACCAAATATAATTGTATTTGATGAGGTGTTTGGTAAGGTGTCAAATGACAATTTGGAAATGGTTGGCGAATTCTTTACAAAGATTAAAGAATACTTTGAAAAAATATTTGTTATAACACACAATCCATTGGTATCTAACTGGGCTAACAACATAGTTAGAATTACCAAGGTAGATAATATATCAAGAGTAAGTCAATAAAAAAACCCCGAGAAATCGGGGTTTTTAATTATTTTATTTTTTCTTTTATTTTGTCTAACCTATCATAAACACTATCACCATATAGTATATATAATTTTTCTAAAATTCCTTTTGGGTTTTTTCTCATGTACCTTAGAACATCATTAGGTACTTCCTCAGAGTATTTACCAAAAACAGTACTTAATTCATACTCACGTGGTATCTTCTTTACATTAGGTTCAACAGTGAAATCGTCATCATCCATATCACCCTCTTGAACCATGTTTGGTTCATTTATTGTGTTCATCATAAAATCGAAAACTTGGTCCATATTATTTTTAGCTTCAGCAATATGGTCCGCAGCCCAATCATGACCGTCCTTTAATATTTGGTCAACCATGTTAGGGTCAAGTTCTAATAACATGGATGTCTGTCTGTTCATCTGCTCAAGGTTACCAAAAAACATATAATTCTCAACACCCATATCATTTCCTTCATTTAACTTGGCGTTACGAATTTTTTTCACTAACTTTGTGAGCTGAGATTCATTTACTATAATTGTTCTCATAAAATAACTTTATTATAAATATGAATAAACCGAAAAAAGAAACCGTAGGAACAAGGTATTTCCTTATTGCTTTTGGAAACTTTAAAAACAACCAAGAATTAATGATGAACCTGTTCAAACAATTTACACCAGTATTGTCTTCTAACGTACTTAAATTTCATTTTGGTGATGATTATGTACTAGCTCATTTTGAAACCGAAGAAACTCAAAAAGATATTAGAGAGTTTTGTAATATTGTACTTTCCGAGACAATTGAAAATTTTTTATTGATACCAAACAATAAAAATATATTTGTATCGTTACCTAACGAGTTACAAGACTTCTTACTAAACTTAGATGAGGATTTACCAATTAATAATGACAATTTGTCACAAGATGACGATTCCGAGGACGTAAAAGACTTTATGGAACAGTTGTTGGAAAAAGTAATGACCAAAAAAGAAGATAAATTAACTTTGGACGAACTACTCGATAAAATACAGTCCAACGGAATCGAATCACTCACAGAAAAAGAAAAAAATCAATTATATGACTATTCAAAAGGAATCTAAAACAATTACCAAGAACACAGGAATTATTAACCAAGAAGAAATATCTTCTTATTTGAAAGATATTAGAAAACTTAAGGTTATGACTGTTGATAGAGAGAAAGAACTCTCTGAGAAAATTCTATCAGGAAAATGTACTGAATCAGAAAAACAAGAAATTCATACCGAGTTACTTGAAGGTAATTTGAGATTTGTTATTACGGTTGCAAAACAATATCAGAATCAAGGATTAGATTTACCTGATTTGATTGCAGAAGGTAATTTGGGGTTGATGAAAGCGATTCAGAATTTTGATTGGTCTAAAAAACTACGTTTTATTTCATATGCGGTTTGGTGGGTTAAACAATCAATTCTCCAATCTCTTAACGAAAACGCTCGTACAATTAGACTTCCAGTTAACGTTGTACAAGAATTACACCGTGCCAAAAAAGATGTAGACAAGGGAATATCCGAGTTGGATGATAAACTCGCTTTG
>Ga0222712_10006261_pt1 | contig 11783 bp, 6 predicted proteins | sample C33_657DmetaG_FD_165043 | JGI IMG/M metagenome (GOLD analysis project Ga0222712, IMG submission 165043) | Estuarine water microbial communities from San Francisco Bay, California, United States - C33_657D | ecosystem: Environmental > Aquatic > Marine > Unclassified | place: USA: California... | reverse complement strand
ATTGGATTTAGTTCAATATTTACTGGTATAAAACAATTCTTTACTGGTGATATTTTAAGGGGAATCGGAAATATTTTCATGGGAATTTATGAAATTGTACTTTCACCATTCACCGCAATTATAAATTGGCTGACAGGATGGACAGGTAGTCTTTATGACATTGTAAAAGATGCATTCAAAGGAATAATCAAATTCTTTTTTGGCGACAAAGGTGTGGAAGCATTTAAAAATGGCATAAAGGTTGTAGCAGATGCATTTTCTAATTTTGTTAAAGGAATTATAAGCAAACTTAAAGAGTGGACAGATTGGCTAGGATGGACTAAGCCTGCTCACCTTGAGGAACAAGAAAAGAAAAAAGAAGAAGCAATGGCAGAAGCCGCAGAAACAAGAGCAAATGCTCCTGCTAATTTAATGGAAGCCTCTGATGAGAAAATAAAAGAAGCATATCAAGGAAAAAAAGAAGAAGATGGCACTGTCAAGGCAGGATACAATGAAGCTATGGCAAGACAGGCTGTATTAGACAATAAAGCAATAATGGATTCTGTAGATTTAGCTGCTCGTAAAAAAGCAAGGCAGGAAAGAGAAGCTAGCGGGCAATTAGGATATAGCGAAAGATTGTTTTCTCCTGGCGGAGTATCTGAAAACACGCCAGAATATCAAGCGGCATATAAAGCAGAAGTTGAACTTCGTGTAAAAGACAAAATGTTAGAATTAGAAAAAGGACAAGCAAAAGCACTTGAAGAAAGAAAAAAACAAGGCACAGCAAGTCCAACACAACAAGCACAAGCTAGTGCAGGCGCTGCTGCAACTCCTGCACCGACACCTACACAGCAAGCAACGGCAGCAGCCCCAGCAGCAACAGCTACAACTACACCCACACAGCAAGCAGCCGCTGGGGCAATTAAACCCGGACCCCCAACGCCTTCAACTGCCGCCCCAGCACCTGCTCCTGCAAAACCTTTAACTTTTAAAGCTGGTGGCCTGCCGGTGGAGGCAAATATTGATGGAAAACTAGTTAATGTGAAAAAATATGGCTCAACATGGGGAACCGTTTATCTTGATTCAAATAATAATCTTTACAAAGACCAAAATGGGCGGTTAATGAAAGTTGCGATTCCGCCTGGAACCGAAATTCCTACCTATCAAGTTGGTTCTGAATTTATCAAAAAATCTGGATTAGCTTTTTTACATGCTGGGGAAATTGTTCTTCCGGCTGATGTTTCTAGCGTTCTTTCAGATAGTGCTGGGGCGTTTAGCAATAGTCTTGCAAAACCGATAATGGCAGCAAGTCAATTAGCAAATGTTGCTCCATCTGAAAATGGGCCTGTAAAATCTGCTTCCTATCAGCAAGATTTTGATAAGGGAATACAATTATCAGTAATGCAACATAGAACTAATTTAGAATTGTTTAAAGAAATTACTGAAAATACAGACGAAAGTAGAGAAAGTTTGAAAAGTATGATATCAAAATTGGATGAATTGGTAGTACAAGCCAAGAGATCGAACGAAGAATTTTCTGATGGAGATAGCCCCGAATACATTGGCAATACTTCTAATCCAATTGATTCAATGTGTAATTACGGGTTGATAAATGGTAGCGCAGTAAGGAACCTATAATGTCATTAGCATCACAAGGAATTGAATTACAACCACTTTATGATTGTTATATAAGGGTAGGAAGCTCTCTTAGTAACAAAATACAAATGTATACTTTGCCCGATATATCTGACAGTCATGAAGCGTCATATGGCGAAGAAACTGGCATAGGAAGATCAATGCCGGTAAAAACATTTGGAAGTGGCACAAATAGAACGATTTCATGGAATGTAACATTTGTTGCGAATAGTAGAGAAATGTTAGAGGCGAACTTAAAACATTTGAGACTATTACAAGCTGCAACATATCCTCGGGATAATGCTGGAGTAGAATTTCCTTATGCACCACCGCCACTTTGCTATATAAGATGTGGTGATTTATTAGCAAATGGTGTTGACGAATATAATGATCCAATAATAAATAACTATTTTACTAATGTACCAAGAGCAAGTCAGGAACTTTGTGTAATTTGTAAAAGCTGTAGTGTAAAATTCCCCAAAGATGTTCCTTGGTCTGATTTAGGATATATACCTTACAAATTTGAAGTTTCTTTAGCTTTTGAGGTTGTATATGCTACAGACAATTTACCAGGTGCAGAGCGCATAGCATCTTACGGAGCATAAAATGGCAAATTATATTGAAAAAGTAAATTTATTTAATTCTACCAATTTTACAACAAGCACTAGCAGATACTTAAATTCTCAATTATATTATTATGGAGATGATAAAAAAATTACCTATGGAACCTATAGAAGAAGAATTGTACAAGAATTTGAAAATGATAAATTTTTTGAAATTCCTAAACCTTTGAATTATAGACCAGATTTAGTTAGTAATAAGTTTTATGGGACACCAGACTATTGGTGGAAAATTATGGAGTACAATCTGATGTCTGATGTATATGAATTTAGACAAGGAACTGTAATAAGACTTCCTAATTTTACAGGTATTATATAATGGCAAAATTCTTTCAATTTCCTAAAAAAGTATTAGATAACTACACATGCAGAGGTACTCCACTTTTATTGCCATACCCAAGTGACTCTGTTGTAAAAACTGGCTTTGTCACTATGACTATAAACAAAAAAAGATTTCTTGAAAATACAGGTCCAGCAAAAAGAATTACAATAGGAAATAAATCATATTTAGAATTTCAACAAGGAACATCAAATGGCGGCAACAACACAAACTTATACGGAAAGCCAGCGACAAGAATAACTGCTATAGATAGACCATTCATAAAATCTTTTAGATACGGTTTTACAAATAAAGCAAGTGTAGAAATAGTTGTATGCGATAGTAATGGAGGCGCTTTTACTCAATTTATACGAAGCATTCCTGATACATGTGCGGAAATGCAAAATTATCCAGATTATGCAGTTAAAGTAAATTATGGCTGGGTATATCAAGACATAAGTGGCAATGTTAAAAAATATGATCTAAGATATACACAAAATATTACATATCTGCCTGATCCTGAAGATCCACGTGATTTGCCTGTAGATGCTGGAGACGTAGAATTAAATCTCCTTATAAGAAGCATTGATATAAATAATTCTAATGGCTTGTGGCTATACAAAATAGAACTAAATGATGTAACATATGTCATAAAAAGGGATGAAAATCTAAGGTCTGATAAAGATACACCAGGAACAGATGCAAATAAAGTACATTTTTCTGAAGCTGTAGATCAGTTAATGCAAGAATGCGGAGTAAAAAAAGATGATAAATCTCATTTTGCAAAAATTGCAGTAAGTGATACAAGAAATGCTTCGCAAACTCCAAATGGTGCAGCATCTGCACAAGGTAGAGTTTTGAGAGCTTTCAAATTTGCTCCAAGTGCAGGAGGAGCAAAAGGACCATTAAATGTTTACATGGCAAATAATCAAAATTCTATGGATGTTATTAGAAGTTATGCAAATGGAGTTGTAACTTCTGAAGGCAACGGAATGGTATTTACCTTAGACGCAAGAAGCAATAGACCATACCTTTACATAGTAGAAGATAATTTTACTAAAGATCAAGGGACTCAGGCCACTGATTGCGTTCCTCCTCCTATAGCCACATATGTGATTAATGGCGGCTCCGCCTCGCCAGTTTTAGGATTTGACATACAAGTAAACATCAAATCAATTCAAGCTATTGGCGGATCAGGCCCCAATCCTACAGGAACACAAATAGTTGACGGCGATAAAGTTGAACCAGAACCTGGCAAAAAAGCATATGGCGTGGAAACTTTCATACCCATACCTGCAGATGTAACAAACTACAGAGCCCCTAGTACTGCAAATGCTGCAGAAACTGATGCTATTTTCAAAAATAGCAAAGCTAGTCAAATATATGAATCGCCAGCAAAATTATCTGCTACTATGACTCTTATTGGAGATCCTTGGTATGTAAATTGTTGGGCTGTTTTAGGCCAAACAATATCAATTATATATTTAGAAGCGTTTAGTGTTGGACATACTATTGGGAATAGTGCAGCACCAAGAAGAGCATCTACAGGAGTAGGAGATGCTGGTTGCGATTATTTAATAACAGAAAATTCTGTCAATAATTACATAAGTGGCAAACAGTGGACGATAAACTCAGTTAGTCACGAAATAACTGAAGATGGACGTTTTACAACTATGTTAGAAATATCAAAATTGGCACAGCAAGAAGGATAAGAATAAAATGTACTCCAATCAAAAACAGGCAATTAGAGGTTTAAAAAAACTTACCAAAAGACTGCAGCAAAAAGTCCAAACATTAGAGGCAAGATTATCTTCGACTACTGATATAATTTCAGATGATAGTAAAAAGAAAAATTTAATTGGATTGTACTCTTGCCTATGTGTTAGCACTATAGATTATTATAAACAAAATAGAGTTAAATTTTTCTCTCCAATATTACACAAGCCGGATATAAATTGGCAGGCTTTGCCATATGCCTATCCAATATCATCTATGGGAGGTTTTGATGATTCTGGAATGACGTGGGTTCCCCCTGCAGGAAGCACAATAATAATAAGTTTTGAGGTTGGCTATAGAAGAAGTGCCTATTACATGGGTACTACATGGTCTAGAAAGAGAAATCAAACCGAAGATGGTAAATCTCCATTTGGATATCCAGTAGTAGAGTATGAAGCAATATATTCACAGAATAAAAGAGATGGATATTTAGTAGGTGCAGATGATGGAACACAAGATTTGCCTCCTTGGAATACAGAAAATTACAATGGTTTTGATATTGATAGTATTAAAGAAATAGAATACGATGAAAATGCACAAAAAAGAATAACTTACCCAAACATATATGGATTCAAAACTCCAGAAAAACATATGGTTAAAATGGTAGATGGTGATGCAAAATGTAATAGAAGATGGAAAAGACTTGAAATTATGTCCGGAAATGGAAATTGGATGATATTCAAAGATGATCCTTTTCACTATTGCGGCCAATGGGCACATCCATCTTGCCCTGGGCCGAAACCTGGAGATGTAAGCTGCAATAAAGATGTTCCAAATCCAGATTTTAACGCCAAAGGATCTGAAATCACAACAAACGAGATTCGAGAAGGATCTGCTCCTATTTTAACATTTGATCCAACCAAAATACCAGAACATGAAAAGTTTTTATGTGTTGGAAATGAATTAGAATATGCAGATACAAGTTATGCTCCAGATTTTCAAGGAAAAGATGAGCAAATTGGAGCAAATCCATTTTTTAAACACAAGAGTGAATGTAGGCCATACAGAGGGCCACAAACTCCTGAAAATAATAAATGTGATTTACCACAAACTGGAGTTCAAATACTGTCTATTTCTGGACATACTTTTGTTATGGATGATTCAGTTGAATATCCAACTGGAGAAATGAATTGGCATAGAAGTTTAGAAGAATTCAGCTATGGTTGTAGCGATAAATTTATGGGAAGAAGTTATTGGAAATCATCTACTGGTCATTTGATAGAAATGAATGATATAGAAAAAGATTCTAAAGTGCGTGGGGAAAAAAATGGAATAAAGTTGCAATCTGCTTTGGGAAATCGCATATTTTTGTGTGATGATACTGTAGATGAACAAGGAATAGCAACACAAAACCAAGGAATTACTTTAGAAAGCACCAGCAAAAATACAATTATTTTATGCGATAGTGGCAATAAAAGAAGTATAGAGGCCAGAAAATCAAATCCAAATACTGAACCAAAAGCATCAGATGCATTTATTATGATGCGTACTGGATATGGCTTAACGCTAGAAATGGTAGATGCTAATAGCCAAGAAGAAACCCAGAATCAATACATCAGAATCATAAGTCCTCAAAAAGATAATGTAGAAAGAGGCCCCCATTTGATGATGTTTGTTGAGAGAGCAGAGGGTCCGGGGCAAGTTGTTCTAAGGACTGGCGGAACGTTTGTTAATGTGACAACTGATGATGATATAAATGCAGTTGGATTCAAAGTAGTTGACGAAGAAGTTGTTGACAATGATGGAAACAAGGTAACTTTTGTTTCTAAAGACAATGCATCAATTACAAATCAAGGAGCCCATATTAAAGTTTCTCAAACGTTAGATTATAATTGGGGCAAACAGCTTTCATATGTACTTGCTGGAGAAGATTATGAATTTGAGGATGAAGAAACCGGCGAAACAAAAAAAGGACCAGGAATATTCCCAGTAGTACTAGCTTATCCAACAATAGACGGAGATGGAAACACAAGTTTCTATTTAAGAGCTAGCGATAGAGTATTTGTTAGTTGTAGCAATGAAAATACAGCTTTATTTGTTACCGAGAAAAATATCTCCCCAACTGGCGTAATTCCAAAAAATCCTGAAGTAGGAGGCGAAAATAGCCCAGATGCTGGTGAATAACAATATTATTGTAACTATATAAAGTTATGGAACTTTTAGCAGCACCATATCCAATTACTCCTAGTCCATTAGGAGCGTTTAGAACGGTTGGAACAGAACTTGGAATAAAAGGGGATCTTCTCCAATTGATTCTTACAAATCCTGGAGAACGAGTGATGATGCCTAATTATGGCACTCCACTAAGAAGATTACTTTTTGAACAGAATAGTGTTCCTCTATTAGATCAAGCAAAAAAAATGATTCTTGATTCTATCAGAACTTGGGAGCCAAGAATAGTAGTAAGAAGTCTTGTAATTACTGATAGCGATACTGGAAACCAAACGTTGCTAAAAAATTCAATACCAGATTATCAAAATAACCCTCATATTTTACTTATAAGACTTACATATAGCATTCTAAGCAACATACAGGGCATACAAAGCTTAGTTTTGCAGGTGCCACTGAATGGAGGATTGAATGCCTAATACTTGTCCATTTAATGTTGATCCATATAAAATTGTTAATATACCTAATAGACCAACTCCAGTAAATTTAAATTATACAAATCAAGATTTCTGGTCTATGAAATCAAGATTAATTACATTTATTCAACAAAATTTTGGTGATAAATTTAATGATTTTGTTGAGTCAAGTATTGCATTAATGTTAATTGAAAACTGGGCATTTATAGCCGACACACTTTCATTTAAAATTGATCAAATAGCAAATGAAATATTTATTGATACTGTCACAGAGCTTGACAATGCTTTTAGATTAGCGAATTTAGTTGGATTCAAGCCACAACCTCCAATAGCTTCATCATGTTTATGGACAGCAAGAATAAATTCTATTCAAACAATAGATGTTACTTTACAAACACCTTATGATATAAGATTAACAAACGGTGATACACCAATAAATTATGAAATTTTTGCGGCTGATAATTATAATCGTCCTTTGTACGATGAACCAATTGTAATTGCCGCAGGAAAGCTTGTAAACTCTAATTTGGTTGGATTAGAAGGCCAAACAATCACAGATAGTTTTTTAGGAAGCGGCCTTATAAATCAATCTTACACTCTGTCAACAATAAATGTTTTAGAAGATTCTGTAAGAGTTTATGTTGCAGGTGAAAAATGGACAAGAGTGGACTTTTTTACAGATTCACAGCCTAGAAAAGAATATATACTAACATATAATTCTAATTATAGTGCAAGTATTATATTTGGAAATAATAGAGCAGGCTTACTACCAGGTTTAAATGTTCCTATCAATGTAGTATATCGTGTTGGCGGCGGACCTATAGGTGATATAGTAAGCAATGCTGTAAGCGTAGATGCATTGTTTCAAGTACCAAATCAGCCTTTTAGTGTGGTAGTAAACCTAACAAATTATACAAGAGGTCAATTTGGTTATTCTGGCGATACTATAGAAGATATAAGAAGAAAACTTCCAGCATATCTTAAATCACAAAATAGAGCAGTAAGTGGAGAAGATTACAAAACTTTATCGAATCAATTTTATACTCCATATAATGGCACTATGGGTAAAGCAACTGTTGCTTTAAGACATAGTGGTTGCTCTGCTAATATTATAGACATTTATGTGTTAACTAGAGATGGTATTGATGGTTTGAAGCTATCTTCTTCTCAATTTAAAGCAGAATTTATTGAATATATAAATACTTATAAAATGCTTACTGATAGTATTTGTGTGAAAGATGGAGTAATAATTGATGTTGAAGTAATAATTGATGTTGTTATGAGCAATTTCTATAAGTCACAACAAGATAAGGTTGAATCGCAAATAAGAAGAAACCTTGAAGTGTTTTTCAATTTGCAGAATTGGGATTATGGACAAAATTTAAAAAATATTGATATTCTGAAGGCTTTGAACAATATAGCAGAACCAATAAGTTATACAATAACTTTACATAATATAGATTCAAGCCAAGATCAAGTTACAGTACCCGCAAGATACTTTGAAATCATAAGACCTTTTGGCACTCCGAAAATAACATTTAATTATCAATAAATTATAGGCAAAAATGTTAATTACAGAATATATTCTGAATCTTGATACCACGACAACAACTAGTACTACAACTACGTCTACTACTACACCAGCACCGACAACCACGACTACTACACCAGAACCGACAACCACTACTACCACACCAGCACCGACAACCACGACTACTACACCAGAACCGACAACCACTACTACCACACCAGCACCGACAACCACGACTACTACACCAGAACCGACAACTACGACTACTACACCAGCACCGACAACCACGACTACTACACCGGCTCCTACAACGACTACTACACCAGCACCGACAACTACAACGACTACATCTACTACTACTGGGAGACCACCAGAGCCGCAACGTGAGATAATTGATGGCAAGTTTGTAAAAAACTATTTTGAGAATACAAATGTAAACAATATTATACAATTTACATTTTTAACTCCATTAGCTGATGGCACATTTAATTTTGACCCATATAAAGTTGATACAATAAAAATTTATTTCGTTGAAAGAAACTTAAATGCAGTAAAAAATCAATCTACTATTGTTCAAGAATATGATTTGAATATTCAACGAAGATATGCAGAGGCTTTTCAAAAATGGGCAGAAACACAGACCGAGGAAGACTATATTGCTGCTCAAAACTTGAAATATCAACTTGATGCATCTATAGTGTCAAATCAAATTTATTATTCAGAAACTGATGTAGTTTATAAAGCAGGATCCGACTCTGATCCTATTTGGAGCAGATATGGAGACAACACAAATTCAATAATAAAGAAAGTGTCAGATCCAGTTGGAATTATAAAGAATGGCATATTTAGATTTCTTTGGTCTCCAGATGGTTCAGTTCGAGAAGGCGAATTTTATTTGTGTTATACATGGACCCCAGAATTTGGGTCTGATACTCTTTCTGATTATATACACTTTTACGTTGGTAGTGATGTAAAGAACGAAGTAACAAATCCAAGCAACTTAGTGCCTGCAAACAAGTATGAACAATTATTAGATGTTTATACTCCTGAAATGTATAAACTAAACTATGCCAAAGAAGATATAAGTGTAGAAACAATAAACAATTTAAATAAATCTATTGCACAAGGATTTACAGTACTCGAAAATCTCGCACTTCAAATGGAATTTTTGATGGATGCGAATGTAGTACAGGAGCCTTTATTAGTTTACTTGGCAAATTTGTTTGGAATCAACCTAAGAACGAATGATCCAACTTTATGGCGCAGACAAATAAAAACAGCTATACCAAAATTCAAACGCAAAGGTACTCTGGGAGCTTTACAACATGCTCTATCTGAAGCAAATATAAGACTTCTTAAGTATGACCAGCTTTGGCTTACAGGTTCAGATTTTGTATTTACTGAGAGTTTCCAATATACTGGTCTCAACTCTTTTGAATTGACTAGAGTATCACTTTCAGTTGTTGATGCATATTTTAGTCTTGAATATAGAACAAGATATGACGATTATTCAGTTGCTCCATTAACAAATATAAAAATTACAACCTCTAATGGTGTAAGCACTATGGTGTGGGTTGGCCCTCCGCTGAACAATGGGGACCATATAAAAATAACATATCAAATAAAACCATTTGAAAATCAAAATCAAATTGACATACACGATTATATTCTTACTTTGCCTTTAGCTGATTCAAGAAATGATAAATATTTTGACTATCCAAAGAAGGACTGGAACACACGATTAATTTCTGAACTTGATCCCATGTTCAGCATAATTGTTTCGACAAAGAATCCATTTTACAATGATGTAAAATTTGGCAAAATAAGAACAATATTTCCCTATAGTGAAAATGTATACAACATGGATGAGTATAATGGAAGCTTAAGAGATAGCACAAATCCATGTGATATTGATAAAGATTTCCTTGAACCTTGCAGATCTACAATTAGTCCTTACTTTGATTTAGATGTTGAAATAGATAACTTATCAACATTTAGGATTACAGAATGCATCAATATAATCAATGAGTATATACCATTTCATGCAACTTTAAACAATTTGAATTTCCAAGGCACTTTTCATGACTTTGTTTTGCCGCCAGAAGAAAACATCAAGATGTTACTAACATACAGAGGTTCTGAATTTGTAATCGCTGGTATGGCACAAGTTTTATTTAATAGATCTATGTTCCAAGGTACAGGGATTAATGAAGTACTTAGAGATGCTTTGGCCACTCAAACTACTTTAGAAACTGGTTCCACTCGTTTCTTCAATCAGTATATCAATTTATTCTGTTCAGAAATTAATTTTGAGAGAGTTGGAATTACTAAAACAGCATCAAACACACTTCTAGAAATTTTATCTCCAAATATATATTCTGGAGAATATACTGTAACAAACGCTAGTAAAAATTATATTGAAATCGTTGAGACATTACCAGAACTTATTAATGACTCTCCGTTTGGATTTAGAATATCAAATATCACAATCAGTGATACTTCTTTTGTAATTACAAAATCAAATATGTATAAAATATTTGATAGCACAATAGACTTTAGCGAATATGATATTAAATCCTTGTGGGATGTATCAAATGGATATGCGTCTAATTGCTGGAAAATAAAACTAGTTTCTACTGATACAACATATAACATTCTTAGTTTTGTAAACAATATCTTTACTTTAGAGAATGATGGAACACTTAGTGATGTAGCTGCTACAGGAGTTGAATTTGAATTGTTAAATGCTTCTGATGAGGGCGTTTTAACTTCTACTAATGGAACTTATACAGTAGAACTAATTGCAAAAGTAACACCTAGTGTTGGGTTGGGAATTGTAGATATTTCTGACTTTGTAAGTGCTTTAACCTATTTTTACAAAGATTCTGATTCAACCCAATACGAATTTTATAGTCTTGATTCAACAGATGCCGCTTCATTCTTTATCAGCGGATGGAATTCGGGAAGCGGCACATTCTCAGGAAAAATATTACAAAGGGTAGTCGATAATGCAATAGGCAGTTTGTCATATTACGGCATGAAGGTTTATAAGCCAGGTTCTTGGCCTACTTTTGACAATCCAGATACAACACTTATTGATACTCAAAACTTTAAAGAAAATTATATACTTATTATAAATGATATACCATATTACTTTATAGACTACGAAGTTGATTCTGATAATTGCCTAAGAATAGGTGGAGACTTTAATAACTGGGGCACAACAAATACTGCTGGCACATTAGAAAATTATACTTTACTTCAATTTGACAAATCTTCTGCAGCATTTTTTGGATATGATTTATATGACATAAGCAGAAATGGACAAGAGGTAATAA
>Ga0222712_10006259_pt1 | contig 11784 bp, 4 predicted proteins | sample C33_657DmetaG_FD_165043 | JGI IMG/M metagenome (GOLD analysis project Ga0222712, IMG submission 165043) | Estuarine water microbial communities from San Francisco Bay, California, United States - C33_657D | ecosystem: Environmental > Aquatic > Marine > Unclassified | place: USA: California... | reverse complement strand
CGCTTGATCATCTTCTCTTTCACGACCTCAAGAGCTGCCTTGGCACGTTCTTCAGTGCCAGCTTCAATCTTGATTGCCTCACCGGCGAGTTCGACCGATGTGCCTGTGTTCTTAAAATCAAAGCGGGTATCGATTTCACGGATTGCTTGGTTAATTGCGTTATCGAGCTCCATCCGGTCGATCTTGGAAACTACGTCGAAACTTGCGTCAGCCATTGTTTTTGGCCCTTCTTTTGGTCTGGTAAAAGGCGATTTTTCATCCTTATGTGCCTAAGGTATCCTTTCCCCTCGTACTTCAAAAGCCGCAACACTTGTTCGACCCTGGCGGGTTGCCCGAGCGGCCAATGGGAGGGGACTGTAAATCCCCCGGCTCTGCCTTCGAAGGTTCAAATCCTTCACCCGCCACCAGAAAGCCGATTGCCAAGATTATTGGCTAATTGGCTGATCCAAAGATAGGGATCATGGCTCCCGCCGAAGCAACCTGAATTTCTTTAGGGTGAGTGTTTATTCGGCTGGGGTGTAGATAAGCGGACGCGAGATTAACTTCTTCGCTTTGACCTCGCTGATACCCCAGACTGAAAGTCCTATTCCAAAGGCAACCTCAGCTTCTGAAGGAGTGAGTTCTTCCGTAACGAATACGGACTTTAATATGCCGTTATAGATGTTTATCCAGAGAATCCATCTCGCCTCAAAATCATCCTTCTTAAGCTCTCCGCTTTCGGCTAGTTCAGTAAAAACTTGTTTTCCGTAGCCTCTATCGGCCTGCTCCACAAAACCCGACATCTCGGTTAAACAGTTGTGGAGCATATTGGCAAAGAGGGGATGGGTCTGCTCTGCCCAGAAAAGCTTGCGGCCAGAATCCAGGGTCCGCTCAAGTCTGTCACCGGGCGCCTTGAACTCGTTGGCCCAGATGAGAAAACCCATCCATGCTTCACCGAGAGCCTCAATGAAAAGCTCGTCCTTATTCTCAAAATACTTATAGACAGTTGTAGGTGAAACCTCTGCATGGGCGGCAATCTGCTCGATCGTCGCCGATGGCCCAATCTCTGCCAAAACTTCCTGGGCATCTTTGATTAGCCGGGCCCGGTTGCGGGCGCTATAGGCAGCCTGGCGACCACCCGTCGCCGCTTCAACCTGCTTCTTGACTGCCATGGTCGAACTTTAGACCCATAGGGCAGTAGTGGCACCGGTCACGACATTTGGGAATCGCCTATATATTTGCAAAGTGTGCCCATGTATGACATTATTCTCCAAGAATGAAGTATTGCCACAATCTTCACGCATAGGAGCCCCGTGTCAATCAACTCTCAGATCACACAGCAGCCCCTTCGCGAGAGCCTTCGCACGCGTGTTGCACGCCTGATTGTTGCCGTTTTGGTCGGAACACTCTTTACTCCAATCCTTTCACTGGATAACCCAAGGTTCATTAGCCCATCATTTGCGGCGAGCGTTCATAGCTGTTCTGTAAGCGGTAACGTCACAGTTAACTCAGCTACGTCCTCTACGAATAACTCGTGTACAGGTTCGGTAGATTTATCTTCATCGGGGTTAACCGAACTTAATGGAACCTTTTTCAATAAAACGGGAGTTACAGAGGTAACCCTGCCAGACACACTCCAAGTGATTTCAGGCTTTGCACTCTATAACACCGGAATTGCCAAGCTAGTCCTGCCACCATCTATCACATCTATTTGTGGCCAATGTATCGCAAATAACCAGAGATTGACTTCAATAGAAATGTCAGGCTCATCATCTGTATCGGTATCAATTGCAGGTTATGCCATGGGAGGCAATCCGAAGCTAACTAGAGTTTCCTTCGGCTATTCGGCGGAAACATCTCTGAATTTAACGTCATTTGCCAGTAATCAGTTTCTCTTTCAAGACAGCAAACAACTTACGACAATTAATTCTTGTGCTGCACCAGGAAGTTACCTTGCAACCTTCTTGGCAGGCGATAACGCTCTCGATGGAAATAATCCAAAAAGAAAAAATATTTTTACACAGGGCACTCTTCCGACAGTTTCATGCGGTGGTGAAGTTGCGATAACTGGTGGTGGGTCAACAATATTCGGTGAATATCCGGGCCCGAGAATTGCTTCCTTCACGGCGACACGTAATGGCACACAAGTAACGCTCACCTCTGGAGCCGTCTCGCCCGGAGCGACTAACCTCACCGGTAAGAGTTTTTTCATGAGTACAGATAACTCTGTTTTCACAGAGATATGCCGAACCTATACCGCCACTGGAGTTGCTGAATCGTGTGTAAAGAGTGGATTAACTAGCGGAGAAACGTATTACTTTAGGCTCAGAGCTTACGGAACAAACGGGTATGACACCGTCTTCAGCCCAGATATTACGGTCACGATACCGATCGTTTCCAGCGTTGCCACCCTTTCTAACATAGCCCTATCTTCCGGAACGCTATCGCCGACATTTGATAGCGCTACTGAGAATTACACAGCATCAGTTGCCAACTCAGTCGCCACCGGTTACACCGTGACGCCAACAAAGAGCAATGGCGGTGCATCGTTTGTTCAGTATCTAGGGGCAACTGGAACAACTAATTTTACTGGCGCTCTCGCTGTTGGATCGAATGTCATTCGAACAGTGGTGACAGCTTCGGACGGAACAACAACGAAGACTTATACCGTTACCGTCACCAGAGCCGGTTCCAGCGATGCAACTCTTTCAGCCTTGGCCCTATCTGCCGGTTCTATATCTCCCACATTTTCTAGTAGTACTGAGACCTATACAGTTTCTGTTGCCAACTCAGCCTCGACCACCACTCTTACCCCAACACGCACACAGGCAAACGCCACCATCACGGTTAATGGAATAGCGGTTACATCAGGATCTGCCTCTGGCGCGATCGCACTCAACGTTGGTTCTAATAACATCACCGTGGTTGTTACAGCCCAGGATGGGACGACGAAGACATATACAGTCACCGTTACGCGAGCCCCCTCTATCGTTGCAACGCTTTCTAACTTAGTCCTCTCTTCGGGAACGCTTTCACCTACATTTGCAAGTGGCACGACAAGCTATACGGCATCAGTTGCCAACTCAGTCGCCACCGGTTACACCGTTACCCCAACGAAAAGTGATAGCACAGCGACGATAGTTCAGTATCTGGGAGCAACGGGGACAACTGCCTTTACCGGGGATCTAGCTGTTGGGGCGAACATCATCCGAACAGTCGTCACAGCCCAAGATGGAACAACGACAAGCACCTATACAGTTACTGTCACGCGTCTTTCCAATGATGCAACACTTTCTGCCCTAGCTCTATCTTCTGGAACGCTCTCACCTACATTTGATAGCGCAACAGAGACTTACACGGCATCGGTCGGAAACTCAGTCTCAAGCATCACAATCACACCAACGGTTGCTCAAGGCAGTGCGACGACAGTTCAATACCTAGGTGCAACTGGCACGAACCTCTTTACTGGAGCGCTAGCCGTTGGGGCGAATGTCATTCGAGTGGTTGTGACAGCTCAAGATGGAACCACCAAGAAGACTTACACAGTTACCGTAACTCGTCTCTCCAATGATGCGACACTTTCAAGCTCCTCGGTGATTAAGGGGCAAGGACCGACGCTAGGAACACCAAATATTTCACTCGGCAGTGAGACAGCTGGAACGTTGACGCTGACTACCGCTCAGGCGACAGGATCAGTAGCGACAACTTTTGTACTCTCAAACTCAACGGCAACAATCACCAAAATCGTGAAGTTCGCAGCTGGATCCCAAGTTAGCGACTTTGAGAGCGAAACCGCATTCTCGAACGGCTCACAGGCGCAGGTTGCCACAGGTGATTTCTTCGTTATTCAAGTCACCGCTGGAGATGGCACCGTTAATTACACCCGTGTAAATGTCACGGTGAATTCCAATATTGCGACCCTCTCAGGCGCTTCTGCAATCAAGGGACAGACCCCATCTTTTGGTGCTCCAAACGCCACACTGGGTAGCGAAACTGCTGGAACGCTCACTTTAACAACCACTCAAGCAACTGGTGGAGCAGCTACGACCTTTGTTTTGACTAACTCATCCGCGACAATCAACAAGATTGTTAAATTTGCTACAGGATCTTCGGTCAGTACCTTTGACAGCGCTAGCTCATTCAATAATGGATCCACAGCGCAGATTACAACCGGTGATTTCTTTGTCATCAAGGTAACAGCGGCAGATGGCACAATTAATTACACACGTGTAAATGTGACAGTCAATTCCAACAATGCAAGTTTCAGCGCATTTAACTTTAATCAATTGTCGCCAACGGTGATTGGAACTGTAGATAACACTCTCAATACAGTCCAACTTATTGTCCCGGTCGGCACCAGCCTCACGAGTTTAGTGTCGTCATTTACCTTCTCTGATGGTGCATCCGTAACAGTGGGTGGCACTGCTCAAGTTTCCGGATCGACTTCCAATGATTTCACTTCACCTGTGACCTACTTGGTTACATCTCAGGACAGTTCGACAGTTCGCAGCTATGCGGTGACAGTCATCATTGCAAGCAATCCATCTGCCCCTCGGAATGTAACCGCGGTTGGTGGACAAGGTTCGATCTCCCTATCTTGGAGCGCTCCTGCATCAAATGGTGGACGCCCCATAACTGGTTATGAGATTGAAAATTCGCTTGACTCAACCAACTGGTCAAGCGCTGGAAGCACTAACGCAAGTACGACCACATTAAATGTTTCCAGTCTTTCAAATAGCACGACATATTATTTCCGCGTAAGGGCTACAAACGTCTCTGGAAGTTCGGCCTATAACTATTCAAGTACCGCCAGCACCAATACTTACTATTATGTAACATGTTCAGGTGGCGGCAGCTTTTATGTTACGACTTCCGTTATTCCGACTAGAGCAGGCGCGGATTGCCGGGGAACCGCCACAATTCCGCAAGGCATCACAGGAGTATTGGTCGCTGCATTTGCGCCAGGTACTGGTTCCACCACAGGAGATCTAAACCGTGGCCTCACCGCGATTGTTTTCCCAGCCACTGGCTTTGCACAAATTGATCAAGGTGGATTTAGAAACCTTGGTCTCACTTCTGTAACTATCCCAGCATCGGTAATAATGGTGGGGCTCTCCGGTTTTGAAAATAACCCTCTGACCTCTGTCACTGTCACAGGTGGTAGCGGGGGAGCATCAACAGTATTGAGCCAGGGCGCCTTCTCTAACCAGGGCTTTGGATTGACAACTGCAATCGCGCTGACACTCGGTAGCGGCAAGATTGAAATTAGCAACAACTTCGGAGTCAAGACAACATTTTCAACAGTTGACTTCGGAACTGGCCTTAGGAGCATTGACCAGCAGGCATTCAAGTCCAACGGAATTGCTCCAGGATGGGTTCCATACTTTCCTTCAACCATCACCTCTATCGCTTCTGAAGCCTTTAGATATAGCCCGAATTTGACGACAATCAGATTCGGATCAGAGACCTCGACTTCCATTTCAACAATTAATGAGTGGGCATTTGATAAGGACGCTCTGAAGAGCGTGCAGTACTGCGGTCCTCAGGGCAACGCAAACGCGTTAAGTCGATACCTCAGGGACTATCAGAGAAATGCAAAGATCTGGTGTGACTTCGTTGTACCAAATGCTCCGACAATTACCAGTACCTCAAAGAGCAGTCAGCAAGTAACTATTGGCTGGACTAAAGGCGCAGACCTCAACGAGCCTCTTACTGAATCCTTCTCGATTCAATACAAATCGGGCAGTGGTTCTTGGGTTACAGTCCCATATGAGACATCGACTCCACTCTCACGCGTTATCGGCAGTCTTACAAATGGAACGACATACACCTTTAGAGTTGCCGCCAATAACATAGCTGGTGCAAGTTCATATTCAAACGAAGTACAGGTAACTCCTCTTGGATTCGCACTTGTGCCTACCTTCGATACCTCAACGGCAACAGCAGATGGCTTTACATTCAATATCACCAACTACAGTGCGAACTACAACTGGTCTGGTGATGTTACTGCCGGATCTGGAACTGTCACGTTCGGTAGTCCAAGTGGAGCTACTCTTCCAGTAACAGTTTCTGGCATGAGCAGCGGTGCAACCTCTTCGATTCAGATCAGCACCACGAGAATTACATATGAAACTGGAACTGCATCTACAGCTGGTACAGCGCTTAATTCAGCGCTGACCCCAACCTTTGGCACAGCATCTGTGACGACAAACGGTTACACGGTAACAATTACAAATTACGATTCAAATTACAACTGGTCCGTTCAGACCTCCTCGGGATCTGCTCAGATAATCAATGGAGCAGTCAAAGTTACTGGCGCCCCTTTTGCAACCTTAATAACTGCAACGGTTACAGCGACTCGGAATAGCTATGTGACGGGAAGTGCGAACTTCTCCGCGACCTCTCTTGCTGCGTTGACTGCTACCTATACCGGCAATGGAAACACCGGGGGATCGGTTCCTAGTGATGTTTCTGCTTATAAAACAAATGAGACCTTTACCGTCTTAGCAAATACCGGAACCCTCATCAAGCCGGGTTACTCATTTGCAGGATGGAAAGACAATCTAGGTATCCAATACCAACCAGGTGCCACCTATGCACTTGCTAATGTCGGAGTCACCTTCTCTGCACAGTGGACAGCCAATCCTTACCGAGTCTTCTATAACCTGACTGAGGCAACATCAGGTGTGGTGCCAACAGATTCCAATATCTATGCAATCGCGAGCACAGCTAACGTCCGTGGAAATCCTGGCAATCTGCAGCGCACTGGCTACGTTTTTGCCGGATGGGCAGATAATGCCAATCGCACTGGGCGGATATACGTATCGGGAGATACCTACACAGTTGCTACTAGCGACATCAATTTCTGGGCAGCATGGACGCCTAATACTTACACCATTACTTTTGATGTAAACGGTGCAAGTGGTGCCCCAAGCAAGAACACTGACTCATACACCGTCGGATCTTCTCTTGCGCGACTTGCTCTTGTTGGAACAATGGCAAAGAGTGGTTACAACTTTGCTGGTTGGGCCACCCAACCAGCTGGGACGGCTATTTCGGATTCCTTCACCGTTGCGGCAAACACCACCTTATTTGCGCAGTGGACGATTGCAAGCTTCACGTTAACTTATAACCTCGATGGTGGAACGGGATCAGTTCCTAACCCAAGCCCTGTCAACTATCTTGAGCAATTTATTTTGGCGTCATCAACGGGCTTCACAAAGACAATTGGTAGTGATCTGTATGCATTCGTAGCGTGGAGCGCGAACTCTGCAACTTACAATCCCGGTCAGTCTTATTTCATGCCGGCAGGCAATCTCACATTCACGGCGACTTGGACGCGAATCTATAACGTTACTTACAGCTTTAGTGGTGGAAGTGTTGGCAGCCCGATAGCTGATCAGCAGAAGATTGCTCTAGATACCATTACTGTCACTTCAACAATTCCAACTCGAACTGGCTACACCTTTATCGGATGGATTGATCAAAGTGGAGAGAGTGCAACAGCAGGTGCCACCTATACGGTCAGGGATAATCACTACCTATTCTTCGCACAGTGGCAAGCCATTGCATACTCTGTGACCTATGACGCTCTCGGCGGTTTGTCAGCTCCAACGGAGACAACAAAGGTAATCGGGCAGAACTTCTTGGTGGGAGCTGCACCGACTAGAGAGTTCTATAACTTTAATGGTTGGTACGATGGGGCAAATACATATTTCCCAGGCGCTACATATCTTACGCAGAGCGCCAACATCGTCTTTACCGCCCAATGGGTAGGAAAAGAATTCCGAGTTTCCTATGACTTCAATGGCGGAGCAGGCAACGTAGGCGGAAGCTATCTCCATACATATGGCTCATCTGCATACTCGCTACCAACAACTGGACTCTCATTAACAGATTACAACTTTGGTGGTTGGTCCACATCACCAGGTGGCACAAGTGTGGGCTCAACGTTTGCACCTAGCTCTGACATCTCTCTCTATGCCATCTGGAATATCGCGATCTATCGCCTGAGCTTTGATGGTCAGAGCGGAATGAGTGAAAGTTCAACAGCGAAGGTCACCATAGGTCAATCTTTGTTGTTACCAGGTGCGACCCGAGCAAACCACACACTTCAAGGATGGTCGACTCAACAATCTGGTGGTTCTATTACTGCCGCAGGGGCAAGCTTTACCCCGAGTAGCGATGTGACTTTGTATGCACGGTGGGCTCTACAAGTATTCACCGTCACCTATAACGCAAATGGCGGAACTTCAGAGTCTGCTACTGCCTCATTTACTTATGGATCGACTACTCCGTTGATCTTGCCTCGCGCGACGCGTTCTAATTATGTCTTTGATAATTGGTACTCCTCTGCGGTGGGTGGATACGTGATTGGTGCAGCCGGTGCCAACTTCTCTCCAACTGGCTCAACGACCATTTATGCACACTGGATTCAAGCATCCCTTGAAGGCCTTGGTGATTCGGTAAAGATTGCAGAAGTTACCGTGTTGGCGGGAAGTAACAGCTCGTTCTCGGCCGGTAGCCAAGGATCTACCGCATCAGTGGAATACACCGCAGATAGCTTGCCCAATGGGACGGTTATCACTGCATACGTTCAGAAAACAACGACTCGTGCATCTTCCATTATCGACCCGGACTACAACTACGTCCTATCTATTGTCGTTGCATGGATGGCTCCTGATGGAACCGTTCCAGATACAGCTGTTGGAAAGCCCATTGTTGTAACTGTGACGAATCCGAACATTACAAAAGGCTCGCGTATCTACAAATTGGTAGGCACAACGCCACGTGTTCTTGGAACAGCAACAGAAGATGGAAGATTCCAAGCCCTTTTGACTCAAGATCCACTTGTGACTGTGGCAGTAACTGAACCAGATTCTCCTACTGCGATTTTGGCGGTTGCCATTGATGATGCATCAGCACAAGTAACTTGGCAGGCGCCAGAGGTAAATGGCGGTTCAGCAATCACCGAATATATTGCTACCTCAAATGGTGGGCAGAGCTGTACAACGATCACCACCACTTGCACCATCACAGGTTTGAGCGGTAGTACTGCCTACACCTTCACAGTTGTTGCCCGAAATGTCATTGGAGCAAGTAATCAAGGTGCTCGAAGCGCCTCCATAACAACTAGTGCTTCGCCGGCTCCTCCAACTCAAAATACGAATAACAATAACTCGACAAGTGTCGCGCAACAGCAGGCATCTCAAGCAGCAGCTGCTGCAGTTGCTGCCGCAGAACTCAAGGCCGCGGAAGAGAAAGCCGCAATTGAGCTCAAGGCAGCGCAGGAGAAGGCAGCTGCAGAAGTGAAGGCAGCAGAGGAGAAAGCTGCTGCAGAACTCAAGGCCGCGGAAGAGAAAGCTGCTGCAGAAGTGAAGGCCGCGGAAGAGAAAGCTGCTGCAGAAGTGAAGGCCGCGGAAGAGAAAGCTGCCGCAGAAGCAAAGGCCGTAGCTGATGCTACTGCCGCTGCCGCACTTGCCGCTAAGAAGATCACGCCTGCGGTGAGCTTGTATTCGATTTCACCTAAGCTGACTTTGAGTACATACGACCTTACTTACTTGAAGAAGTATCTCTCTACACTCAAGAAAACAGCCACGGTTACGTGTATCGGCTACACCTACACCCAGAAGACCACGCTTGCAAAGGCCACGGTTCTGGCAAAGCAACAGGCAAATGCAGTCTGTTCGATTGTTAAGAAATTAAGACCAACATTAAAGACATCGATTCTGATCCGTCCGGCAAAGTTGGCCCCTAAGGCAGCTGTCGGAGCTAAGTGGGTAGCAATTAGCTACCGCGTTGATGGATTTCAACCGAAGAGCAGTAAATAATAATCTTTAGAAAGATCGACTTGCTGCAGTGATTGCTCGAATCAAGAATCGAATTAAGGGTTAATTCGTTCTGAGAAAGCGCTAACCAGAGTGCAGCCCTGAGCCCTCTTTAGGATTACCCAAAGCCTCTCCACTGAGGTACTTTTGGGCCTGCTCAGATGGCTAATTCAACCTGGCGGGTTGCCCGAGCGGCCAATGGGAGGGGACTGTAAATCCCCCGGCTCTGCCTTCGAAGGTTCAAATCCTTCACCCGCCACCATATAAGGACCTGTCATGTACTCGTTGCGTGACAGGTTTTTCCTTTTCCTCCTTCTACAATTTTTTCACAACGAGGCACCACGCTCAGAGCTAGAGCGCGGTGGCGGAGAAGGAGTAGTCAGATGGATAGCGCAACCGGAACAAAGCAATGCCCATTCTGTGCAGAAGATATTAAGGCAGAGGCAATTCTCTGCCGATTCTGCGGAAAGAGCCTTAACTCCACACCTTCATCTCCTCCGACCGCACCAATCTACGCCCCAGCACCTGCCGCCACATCTGACACACAAGGAATGGGCCTCTCGCTCAGCGGATTGATTATCGCCATTGTCGGAATCGTCATCGCTCTCGTTGATCTCGGCTCTATCGCAGATGGCACCTATACATATATTGAAGATTCTGAAATTGGAATCCTTGCAGTCATCTCCTTCACCGCACTGGGCCTCTCTATCGGCGGTATGTCGAAGAAGCAGAAGGCATCTGCTGCGGCGCTCATTCTTTCTACTATCTCAGTATTTCTGATGTTTGCCTGTGCAACATATACCTACTAAGAGCTCCGATATATAGACGGCTCTTCATAGCCGAGTATTCTTTCCGTCATGAAACATGACGAAGCTTTTGTTGGAAAGATTGCGGCGCTCCGTTCTTTAATGGGGGATAAGAAACTTTCAGCTCTCATACTTCGTCGAAATCCCAATCTCGCCTGGGTTATCAGCGGGCGCGCTCACGTGCCGACCACGATAGATGCAGCCTGCTTTGACCTGGTAATCACTGAGAATTCAACCTATGCGGTGACAAATGCGATTGAGGCGCCACGTTTGGCGGCAGAAGAATTTCCTCATGGTTTAGATATCAAAGTAGTTCAATGGTGGGAAGGTCGGGCGCATGGCCTTCCCGAAAACCTTGCTATTGGCTCAGATCAGCCAGCTCCAGGACTTATTGATCTAGGAACAGAGATTGAGATATTACGAGCCTCTCTCGATGAATATGATCGCCAAAGAATTGCCTCAATTTCTTCACGTGCTGCGATAGCTTTAAGTGGCGCAATGAGAGAGGTAAGTAGTGAAGATCGTGAGATAGATGTTGCCGCTCGCATTACATCAGCGCTCTGGCAGCACAATCTCGAGATTTCATTTCTGGGTGTCGCAGGGCAGGCGCGGGTAATGAAGTTCCGCCACCCACTACCAACTGATGCCCTGATTGGTAATCGTGCCAGCGCTTCTATATGCGCAAAGGAGAAGGGGCTCATCTCATCGGTCACGCGAATTGTGACCTTTGGTGGACTCACCTCAACGCAGGAGAGTGAGTATGAGTCGATCCTGGAAGTGGAAGCAGATCTCTTAGATGCTACCGTTATTGGAAATCCATTCTCATCTGTCATCGATGTTGCAACTCACTCGTATGGCGCACATGGCTTTGATAGCGATGAGTGGCACCGCCATCACCAAGGCGGACCATCGGGCTTTATGCCCCGTGATTGGCCAGCTACCCAAGCAAGTGCCCGCATAATTCAGGAGAATCAGGTCATTGCCTGGAATCCAACGGGTAAAGGGTGGAAGGTCGAAGAGACTCTTCTGACTCAAGTAGGTGGAGATATCCTCCTGCGGGGAGAGGATGGATGGCCTACCCGCACGGTACGCGGGCGAATCCGCCCCGATCTCCTTCGCAGGTAGCTTCTCGAGCCTTCTATAACAATTGGGTAACTCGGCGATTTCCTTCC
>Ga0222712_10006258_pt1 | contig 11788 bp, 17 predicted proteins | sample C33_657DmetaG_FD_165043 | JGI IMG/M metagenome (GOLD analysis project Ga0222712, IMG submission 165043) | Estuarine water microbial communities from San Francisco Bay, California, United States - C33_657D | ecosystem: Environmental > Aquatic > Marine > Unclassified | place: USA: California... | reverse complement strand
ATTTACTAACCTATACTACTGCATCTGTTGTTAGAACAATGCCATCTGTAGTTGAAGATTGGTTTAACAAAGTTGAATATGTATATCCTAATGAAACAACTGGTTCATTCTTATTACAAATGAACAAAATGGTTTTAATTGAAAGAGGGTCTGAAGTTAGATTTTGTTCTGCACAAGATTTAGAAGTGGGTGATATTATATTCAATTCACCAACACATACTTCAACACTAACATCAGTTACAGATGAATGGTATTCTGGTTCTGTAAATTATTTGGATATTGAACCAAGTGATGTATTTATTGCAGGTACGGATGATAATGAAATTCTTAGTTCAACAATTGTAATGCACAACTATAAATAATATGGCAAATAATTTAATAAAAATAGAAAGACCAGTAACATCTGCTCAAAACGCAACGTGTTTAAATATAATTACAAATGTCATTGCTATGATTAAAACAAAACATAGCTAATACGTTATACAATTTAAAATGAAGTTTTACATCCATCATTATTATGATGTAAATTTGTTAAACAAGTTTGCGCATAATACCACCAATAAGGTTTTTAATATAAACAACAATGTTGGTGAAGTTAAGTGTGAATATAAAGGACATCGATTAGAATTTATATTTGACCCGGTAATAAATGATAATGATGATGGTTATCATATATTAGATTTCTTTGCAACTTACTTTCAATGTAAGTTTGATAAAAAATTCACAGGAATAAAATTAACTACAATAAATCAAGAACTTCCAGTTATTGATAAATTTGTGGAATTAATTGCTCAAAAGAAAGGTTGGATAATATCAATTTTAAGAACAGAAAAAATTATAAACTCCGAAGGGTTTAGATTAAATTCATTTGCAGTAATTGAAGAAAAGATTTTAAAATTAAATGAACATATAATCATAACTGATAATTTTTTCATTGACCCATATTTGGAAAAAAAATACTCAAATGTAAATTTTGTATTTACAAATACAATATTTCAATGGAATGAATTAATTGGTATTAGGTGGTTTTATGAATATGCAAATATATTTTCTAAATTAAACCCACCGTATAAAATGGGTTTTGCTATTCGTTCTCATAAGAATAACAGAAAATTATTAGCTAAACTTTTGGTTAATAATTCTGATATTTATGTATCGCAAACCGACCAACTAACTGGTGTTTATGGTAAAAACCAACCAAAATATGAAAGATTACCGGAAATACATTTGAATAGTATGTATGGTCAAACGGATTTTGATAATTTACATAACATAACATTGAATAAAAAAGAAGTAATGGATAACCAAAGAATAAATACAGTTGGCTTAGATTTATTTTTTAGAATATTCCCAATGGCAAAAATGCAGATAATGGATGAAAGTTGGGCGTGGACCAATAAAAATTTTAACTCACATTTTTTATCAGAAAAAACAATTGGATTGGTTCTTGCAAATATACCTTTTATATCAACTCATTCGTATCCAATATATTTTTTACAAAAGTTATTAAATCTTAAACCACATCCGTTTATACAAGATTTTCAAAATATACAAGGTGACGCTGAAAAAATAAGTAGTTTTATATTTGAATTTTTAAAAGATTTTGATAAAAACTACCAACTATGTAAAGATTGGACAAATGAATGCCATATTGAATTTGTTAAGCGAATTCAAAGTGAAAATTCTTTTTTAGATTTATACTTAAAAGGATTTAAAAAAGAAGAAAAACAATACAAATCAATTTTTTAATGAAAGTAGTTTTTACCTACTTACCAATTAGATTAACAGAGATAACTGAAATTTATTTAAAATACTCTATTGAAAATTTAAATAAACAAAATATAATCCCCATAATTTATTCGGATAAGAATTATTTTAAAAATATTGGATTGAATTATGATTGGTGTGAATTTGATGTAGATAAAAAATTTAAAATAAATACGTTATGGTCATATCCTAAATTAAAAGTTTTATCACAAATAGATTATCCATTTATACATTTAGATAATGATTTTGTTGTTAAAGATTTAAGTTATTTGATTTCAAAAATAGAATTAAATAGATTAAATTTATCACATAGGCACAAAATGGATTTGGATAAATCATCTGTTTTTATTGAAATATTTAAAAAATACACGAAAGAAACGTTACCATTTAATACATTAAATAATACTTGCATAATATCCACATCTAATTATAAAATATTAAATAAAGCATTTTTAGATGTTTGTAATTTAATTGAAAACGATATATCATTTTTTAGCACTAAAATAAACAATATCCCACCCATCACATTAAACCAACAATATTTAAATCTGTTCTTTAATGATATTAATTATTTATTTGATAAAAACCCTAACTTTGAATATTTAGAAAAGTATGGAGTTTGTCATATGATTGAGAAAAAAAATCATAATAAATTCATTTCTAAATCAAAGTTATTATAATGGTTATTAAAATATACAATAATACAATATTAACACCTGTAAAATGTGGTAGTAGATATTTGGATAAAGTTTGGGAAGATAAAAGAGTTGAATTTAATCATGGTCAATACTCAAGATTTCCAAAAGTAAAATACATAGTATTAAGAGACCCAATGAGTCATTTGGTAACGGCACTTCACACAGAAACTCTATATTTTATAAATGAATTTGGAAAAAAAAATGATTTTTACCACCAATTAAATGAGTTTACCGGGTCAATTGGTTCTACACATTGGTGTTTTCCTTTTTATGAATATTTGTATTATTATAGAAACAAATATGGTGCAGAAATTGAGGTAGTAAAATTAAAAAATTTAACTGAATTATTAAAAAATTTGGGACACAATATTGAATATATTCAAAAAGAATATAATTTTAAAAAATATAAGAAATGGTGGCCAAAAGAAGAATTATTTGAAATGTTAAAAGATATGTATCCAAAAGAAATTAACTTTTTACTTAATCAAGTTGAAATTCAAAATATCTACTATAACAAATTGATAAATAATGAAATAGATATAAATCAACAAGGTAAAAAAATAATGTTATGAAATCTATAAAGTATTGGAAAAAAGATGGGTTTGATGTTGCTACCTATAAATGGAATTTAGCAGAAAGAAGAAACCAAACATTTAATGGCTCAGGTTCAGATGAAAGTGGAACTAATGTTTACACCTATAACGAAATGGGTTTCAGGGGAGATTCAATCTATAAAGATGGATTTAGAATATTATCCGTTGGTTGTTCTCATACTGAAGGAGTCGGCGTATCTGATACTGAAACTTGGCCACATCATTTCTCAAGATTAATAGATAAAGGAGTTGACTTGAATGCAGGATTCGGCGGTAGAAGTAATGATTATATAGCAAGATGTATAGTTTCATTGGTTGATACATTTAGGCCCAACCTTGTAAACATTATGTACACATATCCATCAAGAAAAGAATACTATAGATATGGGGGAGAATTAGAACCATTTCATATGAATCCTTGGGGGTATTTTGAAGAAGATAAAGAAGGTATAGAAGAATACAAAGCAATTGCAAGGGTAACACATGATGAGAATGATTTAATAAATTGGTATAAGAATCACTTATTAATAACAAATTTATTACAAAATAAAAAAATACCATACACTTGGAATGGTTCTTTTTTGAATGACGATAGTGTGATGGATGATTATAGATTTGATAGTGATTACGGTAACTTCAGAGAGTTTTCAATAGATGGAAAACATGCAACTGCTAACCATAACAAAGAATATGCTAATAAATTGTTTGATTTTTGTAAACATAAAAAGTTAATTTAATTTGTTAATTTCAAAAACTTTTCGTATCTTTGGATATGATTATAGTTCCACAAACACCCATAACAGAATCTAGCTTCCAAAAATGGAAGTCTCATAGATTAGAAGTAGAGGACGGCTTAGATTCGTACCATTACTATGTAATACCCTTAATTGATATTGATGAAGAAGAGATACCAGATATTGAAAGAATACCTGCATTATTTAGTTCTGAATCCGATGCATATCTTAATGATGATGGCAACGTAGAATATACTCTTAGATTATTTGATGATGACCTTCCTGAATTAGAATTTGAAGAAGAAGTGGAAATACTTTATAAAATTTTAACAAAAAAAGAAATTTATTTAAAATAACTTGGAAAAGTTAAAAATATTTCGTATATTTGATTTATCTTTTTTACTATACTTAAACTTTAAAGCAACATGAAAGAAAAAACAGAACAAGAATTAGAAGCAAATTACAACAAGTTTATCGAAATCCTTAAAAAGTACTTTACAGGAGAAAGATTAGAAAAGTTATTAGTTATGTACTCACCAGACGAGTTAGGATTGAATCTAACGGTCTCACCTGCATCAGGTAACAAAGGATTCCATAATGCATACGATGGTGGTTATATTGACCATATTTTTAATGTTTGTAAGAATTCTCTAAAAGTAAAAGAGTTATTTGTATCAGCAGGTGGTAAGATTGATTTTACAGATGAAGAATTATTATTTGCAGCATTACATCATGATTTAGGTAAATTAGGAATCAAAGGAGAACTGCATTATGTAGCAAATGATTCAGATTGGCACATTAAAAACAGAGGTGAGTTTTATAAACGTAATCCAAATATTGCTTTTATGTCAATTACAGATAGAACTTTCTTTACTTTAAATCATTATGGTATTACTTACAATGAGAAAGAATATTTTGGTATTAAACTAACAGATGGTATGTTTGATGAAGATAATGAGAAGTATTACAAAACTTATGATTTATCCAAATTTTTAAAATACACCATTCAGTATATACTACATTGGGCAGATTACATGTCTACCATTGTAGAAAGACAACAAATATTAGGATAATAAAATATATGACACTTTTACAGAAAGTATGACATTTTGTCATACTTTTTTGTTTTGGTGTAGAAATTGGAATACTATACTTAAACTTTAAACAATTATTATTATGAGCACATTTAACAGTACAACTAGCTACAAAGCAAATTTAAACGATTTATTTTTAGATTGGGATAATTTATTCTCGCACGCTAAACAAAATATATTTTCCGATTATACTACAAAGGCATTAGAAGATGGTAAAATTGAATTGGTTGTGAGTGTATTAGGACACGACCCTAAACAAATCAATTTAGAAGCAACCGAAGACCGTATTACAATTAAATCCACAAAACCAGAAGGTTCTAGAACTGCGTTAATTAAAGATATTGATTTTAGCTTCAAATTAGGTAATGATTATGACGGTACAAAATCGGAAGCTAAATTCAATAATGGAGTACTTTCAATCATCATCGATAAGAAGGATGAAAGAAAGGCAAAAAAATTATCTATTAATATTAGGTAATATAAGTTATTTTTCGTATATTTAGAAGGTAGGAGCATATAGTTCCTACCTTTTTTTATATTTAAATATTTATTACTATGAGTATGATGTACAAAAATCAAATCCAAAACCTATTGGTTGTATTGGATGGGAAGTTACGAGTTTTAGAAGGAGCAGCATCTGGTGCTATGAAACTTGAACCAAAAGATGTTATTCAATTAGTTCATGATATTAGAAAAGTTTCTGATAGAATGGCAGAATTAATAAACATTGAACGAGATTAAATGAATTGGCTTAAATATTTAGTAGGTATATCGGCAGTATTAGTTGCAGGATGTGCAGCTTATTTTTCCGTAACTGGTTTGGGTGTTCTATTTAGTGGAGCATCAACGGCAGTAATGGTGATGGCAGGTTCTTTGGAATTTGCCAAATTAGTAACTGCTACTTATTTAAAACAAAAGTGGGATGACATAAGGGGTTTCAATAAGGTATATTTAACAATATCTGTTGTAATTCTTATGTTAATCACATCAGCGGGTATTTTTGGTTATTTATCAAATGCATTTCAAGCACAATCACTTCAACTACAACAAGTAGATAGGGAGATTGCCGTTCACCAAACAAAAATTGACCAAAATACTACTCAAATTGAACAACTTTCTACTCAAATTACCGAATTTAACACTAATCAGGGTAAAATATTAGATGGTGGTAAAGTAAACTCACGTCTTATTCGTTCTATTGATAATAGAGATAAACAAATTTCTAAGATTAACAATAAAATTTCCGATTTACAAACCCAAAATAGTGAAGAAATTGAAAAAATCAACCAAATTAAAATTTCTAACTTAGATTTAGAAAAAGAAGTAGGTGGGTTTAGGTTTGTTGCCGAAGCATTTGGTGTAGAATTGAAAAATGTTGTAAAATTCTTCATTTTTATCATTGTTATAGTGTTTGACCCTCTTGCAGTTGCTCTAATTATCGCATTCAATGGATTAGTTGGTGTAAAAATCCGAAAAGAAGAAGAAAATTTAACAGAAAATGTCAAATTAGATGAACCAATTCGGCAAGATTCCGAATTAGTGGAAAAAACTTACCAAGTTTACGGAGATAGTGGAAAAAATTTACCAATTGAGGAAGAAAATCCGGTTTTAGTGGAAAATAATCATATTCCTATTGATTTAGATGGCGATGGTATTATTGATGGATGGGATACTGATAATGATGGTATAATAGATGATTGGTCACCAGAAGGACACGCCGAAAGAGCAACTGGAAACAGAAATTTACTACCATATTACGCAAGACCTGACTTTGATTGGGAAGATAAGAACAAATGGATTAATGACCGTAATGCTATCAACTATTGGATAAAGTATAAAAGAGGTCAAAACGAAGATTTAGTTAAAATATACTAATGATAACAATTTCAAAAATAGCATTGAACCACATTTCATCTTTAATGGTGGAAAAGGGAATAACCCCAACTACACACTATTTAAGAGTTGGTGTAGAAGGTGGTGGTTGTAGTGGTTTATCATATGTAATGGATTTTGATGATATAATTCAAAAAACAGATGATGTAGTTAAAACTGATACAGAATTAAAAGTAATTATAGACCGTAAATCACTTCTTTATTTAGCTGGCACAGAATTAACCTATTCTGATGGGTTAAATGGTAAAGGTTTTCAATGGGGTAACCCGAATGCAAGTAGAACTTGTGGTTGTGGTGAAAGTTTTTCTATATAAGCTTGGTTTTATAAAATAAATTTTGTATATTTGTTTTATGAATATAGGATATGCATGTATTAATATGACGTTAGGAGAACAAACTCCTAAAATCACCACCAATCGTAGTATGGTTAAGAAAACCTTTACACAAAAAGGTATTTCTTATGCTTCCGAATTGGCACTACAAAACTCTCGTGATTTATTTGAGATTCTTAAATGGAATGTTGCAAATAATATCAAATTATTTCGTACTTCATCGGATATGTTTCCGTGGGCAAGTGAATACAATTTAGAAGATTTACCAGATTACAAAAAAATATCAAATATCCTAAAAGGTTGTGGTACTTACGCTAATGACAACGGTTTGCGTATAAATTCACATCCAGGTCCTTTCAATGTATTAGTTTCACCTAATCCAAAAGTAGTTGCTAACACTATTATAGATTTAGAGTTACATGGTAAGTTATTTGACCTTATGGGGTTATCACAAACACCATATAACAATATTAATATTCATTGTAACGGTGTCTACGGAGATAAAATCTCTGCAATGGATAGATTCATCACTAACTTTGAGAAACTCTCTGAGAGTGTAAGGAAACGATTGACATTAGAGAATGATGATAAGGAATCTATGTATTCTGTTTCAGACTTAATGTATATCCATCATAAAACTGGCATTCCTATTGTATTCGATTACCACCACCATCAGTTTTGTACAGGTGGTTTATCAGAAAGACAAGCATTATTACTTGCAGTATCTACATGGAGAAAAAGTGGTGTAACACCGGAGGTTCACTATTCAGAATCAAAAGCATTGCACGAAGAAAACAGTAAATTAAAACCACAAGCTCATTCGGATTACATTACTTCATTACCAAACACATATCGTATCAATGTAGATATTATGGTAGAAGCAAAAGCAAAAGAATTAGCAATATTACCATTTATTAATTAAATTATGAAAAAGTACGCATTATTCATCGGAAGATGGCAAACGTGGCATGAAGGACACCAATGGTTAATAGACCAGCAATTTGAAAAAGGTAAAAATGTATGGATTGCCATTAGAGATGTAAATAGGGATGAAAATAACCCAAAAACTGCGCAACAAGTAATGATGGATTTAACCGAAACTTTAAGAGGTTATGTTTCAACAGGTCGGTTATATATTTCTGTTATACCTGATATTGAATCAGTTAATTATGGTAGATATGTGGGATATGATGTAATATACCACGAACCACCACAAGAAATAGGTAAAATAAGTGGAACTTCTATAAGAAATGGTACATTATAAGAGACATATACTAAAATCGGTTAGTTATCGTATTTTAGGTACATTTATAACCGTTTTATTGGCTATTTTGGCTGGATTACCCATAAAATGGGCAGGAATTGTAGGTATTGGTGAATTAATAATAAAACCCATAATATACTTTTTACATGAAAGATTTTGGTATAAATGGGTTAAATATGGTATAAATGATTAAAGAAATACATTGTTTTGGAACTTCTCATACAGAAGGTGGTGGTTTTGAGTTTATGCATAGAGAAAAAAGTACAGAATTAAAAAAATTCTATACAGAAGAACCATTTACAAAACAAAATTATTCATATCCTGGTAATTTACAAAAATTAGTTGGAAAAGATATAAAAGTTTATAATCATGCTAAATCTGGTTATGGTAATGAAAGAATGTATCGTTTGGTATATGAAGTGTTAAACAACGGAAAACCAAATGATGAAAAGTTATTATTATTAGAATTTTCTTATATTGGTAGAAAAGAATATTATTCAAAATCTATAAATGATTATTTTATTGCAAATTATTCTTTTAATGAAAAAGGATATATTAATTATTTGGAAATCGCTCAAACATATTTTTATTCATCTTATAAAAATATTGAAAAATTACTTAAACCATTGGTTTTAGATTTTATGACAGAAACTATAGATTTTAATATTCAAGAAAAAACTATGAAAATGAATAATGATTTTTTTATAGATTATCTACTATATAATAATATTAATTTTTTATTAACATGCCCACCATTAGGAAAAGACTTAAATGAAAAAATAGAAAATAATTTAATAGAATTTGAAAAGTTTCAATACGATTTATATGAATTTACAGTAAAAAATAAATTAACAATACGAGATGAAACTAATAATAAATCAAATGATGGACATGCTGGATTGGAAGGAAATAAACAAATAGCAAAAATAATTTTTGATAAAATTAATAATTTAAATTTAAACAAATGAAATTAATTACTGACAAAGGTACAAATGGTTTAACATCCAAAGAATTTACAGAATTCTTAAAAACACCAACTCTATATTCTTCATTTACAAAAGAAGAAGCAGAGGAATTGGAGCAATTACTTAAAGATGGTTTAGAAAGATATCCAGGTTTAGGTATTTCTGCAACTCAATTGGGAATTAAAAAAAGAGCTTGTTATATTAAGTTTGGAGATGATGTAAGTGGAATGGAATTATTCTTATTAAATCCAATTATCAAAGAACGTAGTAAAGACGGGTTTTTATTTTACGAAGGATGTTTATCTATTCCAAAAACAGTAACTGCTCCTTTGAGAACCATCCGTTCTACAAAAGTTATTGTACAAACCGATAATTTAGGGGAATTGACATTTGAGATTAATCCAGAAGGAGATAAGACAAATGATAGAGTTTCTGCTGAAACTATGATGACGGTTATTGTTCAGCATGAAATTGACCATTTAGATGGTATTACAATTAAAGATAGAATATATTCAACTACTCGTACTGTTCGTAAAAATTATGGTAGAAACGATTTAGTTGTAATGAAATCACCAGATGGTGAAATGGTTGAAGTTAAATATAAAAATTCAAATAAATTCTTTTTACAAGGATACGAAGTAGTTTAATATGATAGGATTATACATAACAATTACAGTTTTATTAGCATTGATTATAACATTAGGATATGTTATTATTATTAATTTACAAAAAATAGAAAGTTACGAAGATTTCATTGAAAAAGAAATCGATAGAAACGAAGCATTACTGGAGGCATTAAGACAAATAGACCAACGTCAAATGTTTGAGAAGGATGATGATGTAGGTTCAATATTTTACCAAATAAAAGAAACCATCGAAAGATTCAAACAATTTAACTAACATGCCTAGAAAAGCCAAAAGTAAACAGTATTTCACAAAAGATACAGAAGATGCTATCATAGAGTATAATTTAACCGAAGACCAACGTGTTAAAGATAAAGTTTATAAAGATAGAATAAAACCCGCGTTTGATAAACTTGCAGAGATAGTTTATAACAAATGGAAATTTAGTTACTTTGATGATGAACCAAGAGATGTAATGTCTGAAGTTGTTACCTTTATGATTGAGAAGATTCATATGTACAAAGCGGGTAAAGGTAAAGCATTCTCTTATTTTACTATTGTTGCAAGAAACTATTTGATTTTAAATAACAACGCAAATTACAAACGATATAAAGATACTGATATTATATCAAACTTACCTGACCATTGGGATACAGAAAACAATTGGGAAGAAGAAAATACTAATGATGAATTCCGTACATTCAATAAACGAATGTTAGCATATTGGGATATTCATTTAGAAAATCATTTCCCAAAGAAACGTGATATGCAGATTGCAGATGCAGTTTTAGAATTATTCAGAAGAGCAGAATACATAGAAAGTTTCAATAAAAAATCTTTATATCTACTTATTAGAGAGATGACTGGTCATCCAACACATTACATAACCAAGATTGTCAATAAAATGAAAGACAAGCAAATGGAGTTATATAGTGAATTTGACAGAACAGGAGACTTAACTATGTAGATTATGATTAAATTAGGAATATCTGCTTTTTACCATGACTCTGCAGCAGCAATAGTAATAGATGGTGAAGTAATAGCAGCAATAGAAGAGGAGAAATTTACAAATATCAAACATGATAATTCATTTCCCTTACAAGCAATAGAATGGTGTTTAAAATCAGCAAAAATATCAATTGATAAAGTTGATATGATTTGTTGGTACGAAGAACCTAAATTGAAATACGATAGAGTTGAAGCTACTTTGGGTAAAAGTTGGTTGAAGAACTTTAAAAAATGGACAATATTTAAAAAGGAATTTTCAAACGGCGAAGGAAACTTAAAACATTACTTTAAAACACAGATTGGTTATACAGGATCAATAACGTATGTAAAACACCATTTATCACATTTAGCATTATCTTTTTACACTTCCCCTTTTGAGGAAGCTATTGGTATGTCTATTGATGGAGTAGGTGAGTGGGATACAGTAGTTGTAGCAGATTGCGATAAGAGTGGTATTAAAGAAAAACATTCAATCAAATTTCCAAACTCATTAGGATTAGTATATTCTAGTATAACTGCTTATTTAGGATTCAAACCGAATGGTGGTGAGTATAAAGTAATGGGGTTAGCTCCTTATGGTAATACAACCAAATACTCACATATATTTAACAAAATATCAAAAGTTAATGAAGATGGGACAATTGATATAAAACAAAAGTATTTTACTTGGAGAACATCCAATACAGATATGTACAATTTTGATTTGGTTGAACTAATTGGGTTTGAACCTAGACCATCTGAATCAAAGATTGAGCAAGAACATATGGATTTGGCAGCTGCCTTACAACAATGGTACGAATCTCAATTATACTTTTT
>Ga0222712_10006257_pt1 | contig 11788 bp, 10 predicted proteins | sample C33_657DmetaG_FD_165043 | JGI IMG/M metagenome (GOLD analysis project Ga0222712, IMG submission 165043) | Estuarine water microbial communities from San Francisco Bay, California, United States - C33_657D | ecosystem: Environmental > Aquatic > Marine > Unclassified | place: USA: California... | reverse complement strand
ATTGCTGTACACTTGCCCAGTTTCGTCATGCACTGTGACCAGGTGACTGTTGTTTTCGCATATACGTGTAAGAAGTTCTTGCCCTGTAACAGGGTAACTCAATACCATTTGATACTGGCCAGCTTGTGCATTGGGTTTTTCTATCAGGGCGGAAATTCCCAGATCAGCCAGCTTTTTTTCCAGCACACTTGGTGCCACTGGTGTGTCCATTTGGACTTCAAACACGTAGTCTTTTTTGACTTTGTTTAGGTATGATTGTAACTTGCTCATGATAAGATATTTATCTCCTAGTCTGTTATACCCAGTAGATCCTTGTCCTCTTGCAAGCGACGCATGTGATCGTGGTTTTTATCCATGTGGTCCTGAATTAAACCCCATGTCATGGTAGAATCTAGCAACACTGTGTCTTCGTCCAGGCCCAACAGCAGTGCATCTTCGTTGCGAATTTGTAGGTCTCTAGAGCCTGAATTGTCCACTTCTACTGTGCTGGAAACACCAATGTTGACTGTGCTGGTTACGCTGTCAAACTTGTAAGTGAGCTTGTTTCCAAATTGATCCAGGAACTTGCCAAATGGTCCTTGTGGACGCTTTGGTGGCACGATTGGTACGATGATTTCTGGCGGCGCAGGGTAGAAGCCAACTTGACTTTCCACACGTGGTTTTCCTGTGCGCACATGGCTGAGGAATGCAACCTGCCTGGATACATCTGATTTGAGTTGACGCGAACCTGGACGACTCTTTTCGGTGGGTGCACGATATGGAAACACATAGCTGTTGATGGCACCCAGATTGATATCAAGACTGCTATCAAATGCAACTCTGGTAAAGATACGTGTTACCAGTGCAGTGGTACCTGCCAGCAACAATGTGCCCGAGCTGTTTACAATCAGTCTCAGTGGGCGTTGTACTGCAACTGTGGTTGTGCCAGCCAGTACCAAGTCACCGGTGCTGGTTGCTGTGACCAAGATCTCTGTTGTGCTAGAAGCTTCAACTTCCAACTCACCGCTGGAGTTGACAATGGTGGATCTACCTTCACCAAAGTTGCTTTCACCGTCAAGTACAATATCACCAGACGATTCTAGTACACGTACTGTGGCCAGTGCCAGGGTCGATGACAGTTCCAGTTCGCCTGAGCTGGTTAGATCGTATACAATGGCGTCTGTGAATGTTAGTGCAGTTGTGCCTGCAAGTTCCAGTTCGCCTGAGCTGGTGAGTACGTAGAATTGTGGCACAGTGATGGCCAGCCCTGTTGTGGCTGCCAGTTCCAATGCACCTGTGCTGGCCACATTGATCTCAATGATATCCAACAATTCAGTGTTGGTTGTACCAGCCAGCACCAGGTCGCCTTGAGAGTTGGCATACAGTATCTTGACAAGATCAGTTGATCCCTGGATCTCAAACGCACCATCGGATTCAATTGGATAGAAGATGCTGGGTGCTGGAACGTATAGTGCGTCAGACGACCCTGCAAGTTCCAACACACCCGAGGACGTTTTTACAATCGTGAGCGCCAGTTGCGTTTGGCCAAGCACATACAGCTCACCAGTGCTGGATTGAAAAATCTCCAGATTGGAAGCCGCTATCGGGCCAAATGCAATGGGTCCAGTTGTGCTCAAGGTTTCAGATGCTCCATGACTTATTTAAGGCACCTGATGCCTGCCTCAGATGTTGGCAGCTAGTAGACGTGCCTTTAACGCATCATTTTCGTTTTTGAGCGTTTGTACAGCGTTGACCAAGTAAGGTATGATGTTTTGTTGGATGCCTTTGATGGGCTCACCTTCAGTCAACTCTAGGAATTCTTCTCTAGGAGCAGGTGTTTCAATCACTTGGTCTGGCAGTACCAGTTCATATTCCTGCGCAATGAAACCTACATCGCGTGTGTTTTCGACAATGCGCAAGAATCTACGTGAGCGCAGGGCCATGATGATATCCAGACCATCAGTGATATCTTCTATGTTGGTTTTTAGCCTGCGGTCTGATGTCACTGACCAGCTGGCATTGTTGTTGGCTTGGTACCAACCACCGCCTGTTTGCCACTGTGCGGCAATTTGTCCTTGACCGTCAGCCAGTATAATGTTGTTGTCAGTGCCGCTGATGGTGCTGCCATTGTTGCTGCCAATGATCACATTGAAGTTGCCACTGGTCATTGAAATGCCTGAGCTGGAACCAATAGCAATACAGGCATTGCCTGTGCTTTGATACAGCGACTGATAGCCCAACGCAACAGAGCTAACTCCGCCGCCGTTGTACATGGCCTGATAGCCAATGATGGTTGATCCAGTAGCAGTTGCGCCGCCTATGCCATAGTTGTAGCCAGCCGAGTCACCAATGGCAATCACTGTGCCACCGCTGGGGCCTTTGTTGTACAGTGCATTGTTGCCAATGGCCAGTGTGCTGTTACCTGTTGTGGCGGTCCTTAGTGCATTGTTGCCAATCACAATGTTGCTGTTGCCGTCTTGCATGGTCAGCAACACATTGCTACCAAGACCGATGTTGTTGCTGCCGGTACTCATGGTAGGGGCACCATTGTAGCCCACAATCACGTTGTTGCTGCCACTGGAAATGTTTTTGCTGGAATCTTCGCCTATGCTGACGTTTTGTAGTGCAGTCGGCAATCTATTGGCCAGTGAATTTGGCCCCAGTGCCACGTTTTGCTTTGGACCACTGGCATAGGTGGGTATCTGTTGAATATATCCGCCTTGGTCAAAATCCAGGCTCTCAGTCCCTGTGATAGACTTGTCAACTAGAGTAATTGTTGTGGCAGTCACTGATTCAATGATCTTGTTTGACACCAATGCAGGCACAAACAGTGTGGACTTGATTGTTAATGTTGCGCCTGCAAGGAAATTTTCGTTCACAAAGTTCAGAGGATTTCCTGCGATAGAAACAACACCGCTGGATACTGTATATGTTTGCGGCTGTGCCAGTCCTTCGGCTATTCTGTTGCCGGAATTGTACAGCAGTGCAGTACCGGTATAGGTGGTTGGATAGCTCACACCAATCAAACCACCCACGTTGGTCAACAACGAACCGTCGCCCACAAAGTATGAAGCATGTATGCGGCCTTGCGCACCAATACCGCCAGCCACTTTGAGTGCTCCAGTAACAGTTGATGTGGCAGGAGTTGTGTCTGAAATTACCAACACTCCTGCCATGGTATCACCGTTGTTGTTGAGTTTTTGACTCAGGCTCACTGTGATTGTGCCAGCAAAGTTGTCATCGTTGTTCAAGGCATCAGCAAGTTCTGCCAAGGTATTAAGAGCACCGGGTGCACCACCAAGTATGTCATCGATTTTGGTATTCACATAGGTTTCTGTGGCCAATCCTGCAATGCTAGGAATGCTGGGTTTGTTTGACAGGTTGTTGTAGTTGTTGTAATAGCTGCCTGGTTGCCCATTCAGTGTGGCAGCATCCGATATGTCAACAGTGATGTTTGACAGATCATTTTTCATCAACTCATAACCACCAGGCGTTACTCCGTCGTGTACGCGAAGGGTGTTGTTGGTCGTGTTGACAGTTACTTCACGTGCAAGGCCGGTAAATGTGCCGTGTTGTGTGCCAGTACCGCCTCGTAGTTTCAGCTGGATGGTCATTTCAATTCCTATTCCTAATATTTACCGTTACCAAGTGCTACCACCCCACGCCACACGCTTCCAGATATTTGGAAGCATACTTGGGTTCACCAGGGCATAATTATATGAATTGATTACACTAAATCCACCAACCGGTCCTTCTAAAGCATATCCCGGACCAAAAGTGTTATCAGCTACAATATTCACAATGGTCACACCATTGTATGTCCAACCAATGGGATTTGCAGTAAAGTCTGCAACTAAATCTCCAGCGTAATCTGTGGAGTCAACCCAGGCAGTTGTACCTGATGATGCTAGTGTAGTAACACTGGTTGAATTGCCCACGTAGTCCTGTGTACAATAATATATGTAAGAATTGTCTACTGCTATTTGACCTTGTTGATCTCCAGATGCTCCAGTGCTGGATGTAGGAACAACATCCACTAATAATCTAAATCTGCTGCCTACAATGTCAACTTGATCTCCACCGTTAGGGTTACCTATAAAAACATTTCCACTGCTGTTATAGCCAATAAGAATATTACCATCTGATCTAATATCTACGCTGTTACTTTTGCCGTCTACGACCAATCTTGTACTACCGCCGTATTCTGTTTCTATAGTCATTCCGCCTGGGAATGTCAAACTACCATCATTAGTAAATGACCAATCGTAAGTACCAGCACCAATGGATACTCCACTTACAGCACCATTTAGTCCTATTCGAGCCGCTCTTTGATTTTCAGCAATCGTGCTACCTGCTCCTAAGATCAATACACTTTCTTCTAATGTCTCGCCGAGTAAATCCTTTACAGAGGCACCGCCTGGGAATGTTAAACCACCAGTGTTGTCAAACGTCCAACTGTTTTGAGCAGGATCAATACCAATTTCATTGGTTGTAATCACTACATCAAGCGTGGTATCACTGACGCGAACATTGGTTATTTCTCCACCTAGATACAAATCAGCCGTTGACGCATCCTGTGTACCACCTGCTCGCAGGTGTATGTGCCCAGGTACTCCAGCTGTGGGGTCTACAACAATATATTGATCGGTGCCTAACCCAGCGTCTGGAATCAGTTTGATAGTGTCTGAGCCGCTGCCATCGCCTGCGTCAGCATTAGATCCGTATAATACACCTGGACTCAGAACTTTACTGTCACGGTGAGTTCTCACACCATCAAACATCATTAGTGTAAGTTTGTTATTGTCATCTATGTAAAAGGCTGTTTCGCCAAAAGGACGAATTTCGTCCGTGCTGGTGTTATCGGCATTGTCGCCTTCTACTTGGCTTACATTTATTCTTCTGATTCTTGTCATGGTTGTTTCCTATTAATCGTAAAGTTCAGAACCGTAAAACACACGAGCAGTCCAATGCACTTTCAGTGTCTTGCTTTCACCGTCTATCCTGCGATAACTGATAGTGCCTTCGTTTTGTACTACCCACAAGTCGTCGTTTTCACTGTCAGTGCTGCCACTCGACACTTCAGTATGTGTAATATTTTCTTCACCGTCATCATCTACAATGTGTATGGTGCCAATGATAGTTGCTTCGCCTGTGTAGGCGTGATAGTCAATCACAGCACCACGGAAGTTACCGCTGCCTCCAGGCAATTCTGCTTTGTCCCACCATACCACGGGTTCACCACCTGTTTTATATCTAAAGTAGACTGTGTCACCTTGTAGGTAAGTTGGCGGAGATGTTGAGTTAATACTATATGCTCTTTCATCACCATCGCTACCGCTGCCGCCATTCCATGGGTACCAGATAGAATTGTCCAATGAAAATTCAAACCCATAAGCATTGCCGTAATTTGCAGGAGTGTTTATGATATCATCTATAGTAGTTGCTGTACTGTCAATCCAAATTAGATTTTCGTTTGTTACTGCTCTTGAAGCCACAGTGGTCAAGTTAGTTGTAATAACTTCAGTAACGTAAACAGTATTGCTACCTGTAACTTCCTCGATACGACGATTGCCTGATTCTGTTGATTTTACACGACCTAACCCTTCTGCAGATTTTAACACAGTACCATCCGCAAACTTAACACCTTCGTTGAGTTTGGTCAGATCTATTTCTTTTCGAGTATAACTGAATCCGCCACCATTACCGCCTTGTGTCCAACCTAACCATTGAACAGCATAATAGGTGTCATTGTCTTCCACATACATCACTGCCTGTGATCCAGGAACACGATTTCCTAATTGACCGTTGCCATAGGCAGCGTAGAAGTTATCGTAGGTTCTTGTTTCAACGTCGGACAGATCATCCCATCCGTCTACATTCCATACTGTGCCATCTGGGCTGACAGTGTCATCCCACTCACCTTCTCTATAGGGATTGTAGATACCGTTATTACCATCTCGAGTAATACCTACTCCTGCTCCGTCACCATCATCTGCTATAATAATATCAACTTCATTGCCGCCGTCTGTTTTACGAAAATAGTTAGGATCAGTTACTTCAGTTCTAGTGTAAGCATAACTGCCGTTGCTGCCGCCCCAATTGGTAAAATCAAACTTGTAATATTTGTCATTGATGGTATCGTGCATGACCAGTTCGCTGGCCAGAATGTTGTTGCCTACAGCACCGTTCAATGCTGAACGCCAGGTTGTATATGATCGTGTGCCTAGTCCTAATAGATCACCCCAACCGTCTGAATTCCACTCTGTGCCCAATGGACTGAGATATGTGCTGTCGTCGTATTCTGTTTCCGCTTCGCTGTTGTAGAGACCCGCAATACCGCTTCTGGTCAGCGTTAGCCCTGTGTCAATTTCATCAAACACTGATGCTTGAAGGCTAATGCTGGTCAAGATAGTACCATTAGCAACTGAAGGAGTTCCTACAAATGCCGCATTAGTGATGGTTAATATTCCACCAGTTCCGTTTACAGTACCTATAGTAAATGTTATACTGCTGGCATCATCAGGTGCGCCCATTTGATACCAGAAGACTTTGTAATTCTGACCTGGCACATAGCCTGTTCCTGGCGTACTGGCTGTGATTGAGCTCAACACCGATCCTTCTGTGATTTCAATTTGGACCTGAGCACCCACGCCGGTGGCTGCCGCTGTAACAGTAACTGGTGTGCCCAGTACCGCAGGCTGTGTGATAAATGCGTCATTGGTCAGTTCTAGGTATGGTTGAACTGGACCTCCTGTGCCACCAGTGGATGCAATGGTAATTGTGCTGGCATCTGTTCTGGTCAGTGTAACATTGGCGCCAGCAGCCAGTTTCACATTATCCGTAGAAGCGTCTGACCCAGTCAATCTCAAGTTGACACCACCTGTGGCTGTTTCAGCACTGATTCCGTATGTTGTATTCGCATCAGTGTCACTGGCAGCAAAATAATCCAGCGTGTTCCAAGTCTTGATCCCGTCACCAATCTTCATCTTGCCAGTGTCGGTTTCAACGCCAGGTTCACCCAGTGACAGTACAGGATTGATGTTTTGCCATCTTGTGGCTGTATCTCTTCTTAGTTTAATTCTGGTTGCCATTTTTATTATTCCTTGTTATCGGGCGGTCATACGACCATCAAAATCTTACGTGCATTGCCTACGTTTGAAGTATCTACTAGATAACTGCGGTCAACACGGGCTCTGATCCATACAAAATTACCACGTAATGTCCATCCAACTGTTCCGGTATCGCCATGCGCACCAGTTGGATTGTCAGGGTCTTGGGGATACTGGGCATAGTTTGATGCAGTATCAGCAGTGCCGCCATCGATATCTCCGCCAGCATTGGCTGAAGTTAACTGTACTTCAAACCAGTCAGCTTCTGCGGGATCGGCTACCAGAGTAGCTTCTATGATAATTCTTCCTGTGAAATCCACAAGATCTGCACTGATTGTGTGCCAGCCACCATTCACAGCCGTGCTGTAATAACCGGCAGCTCGTTGGGCTGATCCGGTCTGATTGAGCTGTGCCGCATCGCCATTTAGCAATGTTGTTGCTGGTTTTGGCATGTGATTACTCCTTGATAACTTCTACAACCACTGCATCACCAACCATCTCTTGTACCACTGCTTCTAGACCAAGCACAATGTCTTGCCCTGCAATAGCCTGCGCCGCGTCGCTGTCTTTGACCAGCTTGCTGACCTTGATGATAATGATTTCTTCGTGTATTTTCGCCATAAGAAAACCTCCGTGCTGTATTTATGGGCCTAGGCCCAAAGCAACGGAGGTTAGCTTGGAGTGTTTTTGCTTATCGTCGACGTTTTAGCTGTTGATACAGGCTTTCTAACGGCTGTCCATTAACACGAACCACGCTACGGAAGTTCAGCACTTTATGGGCGCCGCTGTCTATGTCTCGCCCAATAAAGCTCAATTCCCCAGCTTCTTCTACCACGTGATTGAGATCAATCACCGTGGTTTCGTTTATGCCCGGCTCTTTGATCTGGCATTCTACCAGGCTATGCCTGGTTACCAGGCTTCTCTCTAGCATCTTGCGTAGCAATCTTTTCTTGTTGGCTGAGTTCATTGTGTGTAATTACCTTGTCAATTTTGTGCACTGCATCTGTACAGCTAAGGCTGATCATCATTATCAGTTGTTCGTCATTACAGTATAGCAGTTTTTCTCCGGATTGCCAAGAGAAAACTGAACTAGGGTGTCCAATTGTAATGAAATCTTCCAGACTACGATTAACATCATAATCCTCTCCCAATACCAGTTCTTCAAATATACGAGCAAGCCCAACGGAATGTTCGGGTTCCGGGTGTAGCACCACTCGATATCTATAGCGACCTTTCCACAGTATCTTTCTTGTGCGTATTTTTGGACTGGCCATTGCATGCTGTTGATGTGCATCATCCAATGGCCCCCAAATTCCTATAACATGATCTTTGAATTCTGTAGCAAGATTCTTCACACATGCTTGATTGTACAAGTACACATTGAGTCCAGAATCTTGCCTAAATCGAAAGTCCTTGTCACCGCTGAGTTCTCTGGCACGATCTCTGATCAGGGCATGCAGTTTGCGATATTTCTGTAGCTCAAATATCTGCGACTTTGGCAACATTGAGTTTACCCAGTTGCGCCTGATCGGAGTGTCATTTACATCTGCTCCCCGGAAAAGTATCTTGTACATGAACATGCCAAAGTAAGGACGTTCGATGATATGATACTTGAATCCGGGAAAGTTTCTAGCTTGTCGGGTCATACCTGAGACTAAAATCGTTGCCATCGTAGTCAATGTTCACATTGCCTTGATTCCAGCTCTCAAACAGTACCTTGCGGCTCAGTGGCTTCTTGATGCGTTCGTTGATCACACGCTTCATTGGACGAGCACCCATTGTCTCAGAATACCCTTCTTTCAGCAATGCATCACGGGCGGCATCAGTTAGCTTGAGGCGCAAATGACGGTCGTCTGTGTCCAATTGCTTGTTCAAGGCACGTATGAACTTGTCAGCGATGCTTGCAAGCACTTCGGGCTTGAGTCTTTCAAACTCAACCACTGCATCCAGCCTGTTGCGGAACTCTGGTGCAAAGTGCTTGTTGACTGCGTCTGTGATAGCCGAAGTGTTGAGCGAGCTACCAAAGCCAATCACTTTCTTTTCACTGGCAGCGGCACCCAAGTTAGATGTCATGATGATGGTGGCATTTCGCGCTACCACCGTCTTGCCGTTACTGCTGGTCACGATGCCATTGTCCATGAGTCCCAGCAACACATTGAGAATGTCAGGGTGTGCTTTTTCAACTTCGTCAAACAGCAACACAGAGTTTGGACTCTTTTCAAGATCATTGATCAACTTGCCTGAACCTGCGCCACCATCAGCATAACCAACATATCCAGGAGGGCTACCAATCAAGGTAGCGATCTTGTGTGGCTCCATGTACTCGCTCATGTCGTAGCGCAACAGCGGAACACCAAGTCCTGTTGCCAACTGCAATGCCAGTTCGGTTTTGCCTGTACCAGTTGGGCCAGCAAACAAGTAACAGCCCATTGGACGCTCTGCATCTTTCAACCCAGCACGTGCAATGTACACAGCATCCAGCAATTTGTCCACAGCAGTATCCTGTCCAAACACATTGGTCTTGATGCGGCTTTCCAGTTCCAACACGCCGATCTTTTGATCTTCGCTGACCTGGCTGGTTGGAATACGTGCCATCTTGCTGATCTGTTCGCGCACAACATTGGCATCAACTGTGCTGTCTTCAATGCCACGCACACGCAGTCTGGCCATGGCAGAGTCCAGCACATCAATGGCCTTGTCTGGCAAGTAACGATCAAGTATGTGTTGACGACTGAGATCAACTGCTAGATCCATGGCTTCTTCTGTGACACCAACCTTGTGGAATTCAACATAGCTGGGCATCAGTTGGCGCAACATGATCTTGGTAGATTCAGCAGTCATTTCTTCAACGTCTACCTTGGTAAACCTACGCAACAGTGCACGGTCTTTTTCAAAGTGCTTGCGGAACTCTTCATATGTGGTACTACCAATGCAACGAATACTGCCACGTGCCAGACTTGGCTTGAGCATCTGCGCGGCATCCATTGCACCATTACTGCCTGCACCTGCACCCATGATTTGATGGATCTCATCGATGAACAGGATTGCATCATCTCGCTGTTCCAGTGCGTTGATGATCATCTTGAGACGCTCTTCAAATTCTCCGCGGAACTTGGTACCAGCAAGCAATGCCGCAATATCTAGGCTGTAGATGGTTTGATCTTTGAGTGTGTTAGGAACTCGACCTTCTGTGATCATACGGGCCATACCTTCAACCAAGGCAGTTTTACCCACCCCAGGTTCTCCAACCAAGACCACGTTGTTCTTTTTGCGACGTGCCATGATGTCTACCATGTTGGTGACTTCATCTTCTCGCCCAATCAGCGGATCAACTTTGCCCTTCTTGCTTTCTTCGTTGAGATTCACACAGAACTTGTTGAGAATTTTGTTCGAATTGCGCTTGGTATCTTGCACAGGATCGCTGTCATCTGTGGAAATTTCTGTAAGCGTTTTCAACACGGAATTTTTATTCAGCCCGGCCTGTTGCAGTAGATAAGAAGCGTGACTATTTTTTTCGCTTAGTATACTGGTCAGCAAGTCAACGGGGGATATGGAATGACGGCCGGAAAATAGTGCTTGCATGAATGCGCGATTGAACACACGCTCTAATGTAGCAGTTTTACGTGGCCTAGCCAGCCCGGGCACACGTATTTCGTTTGCATCAACCAACCATTGATTCACATGATCCGCAATGGTCTTGTGATTGACTTGCATTTTTTCCAGGAATGAGACCAGTTCCTCATCTTCGAGTAGCACACTAAGAATATGTTCCAGTGTTACATACTCGTGTTCGTGGCTGTGTGCAAGTTCATGTGCACGACGAATTACCTGACTGATACGCTCTTCGTTTTCCATTATTTGATACCTTTTTTAAGCCACTTGGATTGACGTTCACGTGCCATCTTAAGACTGAGCTTGGCGGCACGATCCACAAAACAAACTCCATCTAGATGATCTAGTTCATGCTGGAAACATCTAGCAATAATTCCGCTAAAAGTCTGTTCTTGTTTGTTGCCTTCAACATCCTCATACTGTACAACTATGTCGGTATGTCGTTTGACATTCAGCCATAGTCCTGGAAAACTCAAACAACCTTCTTTGCCCATTTCCATTTCTATGCTGGCTGATATGATCCTGGGATTGAAACAGGCATACATGCGATCCTGATTGCCCATCACAAACATCCGATAATTTTTACCCACCTGCGGAGCCGAAAGTCCGAGTCCGTTAGTGGCAAACATCAATCGAAGCATGTCCTTTACCAGTGTTTCAGCATCTTCCTGTCCTGTCCATTCTACACAGGATTGTCTAAGCGCAGGGTGGTCTTCTATTACAAGAGATAAATTTTGCATTGTTCTATTTTACTTGTTCTCACGCATGATGTCAACTAGTTTTTTGTCTAAATCTTCTTCTTTCAACATGGGTACTTTCATATTTAATTGAACGTAGAGATCTCCATTGTTGCTACTACCATTGGATTTAGGCATTCCGGATCCGGCCACTCGCATGCGCAGTCCTGGGCGAGCACCTGGAGGAATGCGCATTTGTAACAGTCTACCATCCAGCGTGGTTAGGGAAATATCCTTGCCCAGCATTGCATCAAATATAGACACTTCTTTTTCAGTGTGTAGATCGTCGCCGTCCCTGCGGAACTTGGCATGCGGCTTTTGTGCTATGAGTATGAATACATCACCCGGCAC
>Ga0222712_10006255_pt1 | contig 11789 bp, 11 predicted proteins | sample C33_657DmetaG_FD_165043 | JGI IMG/M metagenome (GOLD analysis project Ga0222712, IMG submission 165043) | Estuarine water microbial communities from San Francisco Bay, California, United States - C33_657D | ecosystem: Environmental > Aquatic > Marine > Unclassified | place: USA: California... | reverse complement strand
ATGTCTCCTATCAAAACCTCCATCATGCCAGCGCGCGCTGGATGATGATTTTCTGGATGTCGCTGGTGCCCTCATAAATCTGGCAGACCCGCACATCACGGTAAATCCGTTCGAGCGGAAAGTCGCTCACATAACCATAGCCGCCCAGGGTCTGCAAGGCGGCGCTGCACACCCGCTCGGCCATTTCGCTGGCAAACAGCTTGGCCATGGCCGCCTCCTTCAGGCAGGGCTGGCCAGCGTCGCGCAGCGCCGCCGCATGCCAAATGAGCTGACGCGCCGCCTCCAGCTGCGTGGCGCAATCGGCCAGCCGAAAGCCCACCGCCTGGTGATGAATCAGCGCGGTGCCAAAACTCTCGCGCTGCTTGGCATAGTCGATCGCAAAGTCCAGCGCGCTGCGCGCCATGCCCACGCTCTGGGCCGCGATACCGATGCGCCCGCCTTCGAGGGCCGACAGGGCGATCTTGTAGCCCTCGCCTTCGGCGCCGATCAGGTTCTCGGTCGGGATGCGGCAGTTGTCGAAGTTGATCTGCGCGGTATCACTGGAATGCTGGCCCAGCTTGTCTTCCAGGCGCGCCACCTGATAGCCCGGTGCGCTGGTGGGCACGATGAAGGCGCTCATGCCCTTCTTGCCAGCGGCCTTGTCGGTCACCGCAATCACGATGGCCACATCACCATTCTTGCCGCTGGTGATGAACTGCTTGACGCCATTGATCAGATAGTCATCGCCTTGCTTGATCGCGGTGGTGCGCAGGGCCGATGCGTCCGAGCCCACATGCGGCTCGGTCAGGCAAAACGCACCCAGCATGCGCCCCTGGGCCAGCGGCTGCAGCCATTGCTTTTGCTGCGCAGGGCTGCCGTATTTGAGCAAGATCGCATTGACCGGGCAGTTGGTCACGCTGATGACGGTGCTGGTGCCACCATCGCCCGCGGCAATTTCCTCCAGCACCACCGCCAGGCTGAGGTAGTCCATGCCCGCGCCACCCAACTCCTCGGGCACACAAATCCCGTAGGCACCCAGGGCCGCCAGGCCTTGGTGCACCGCCTTGGGGAAGTGGTGGGTCTTGTCCCACTCGGCCGCCTTGGGCCAGAGCTCGCGTTGGGCAAAGTCGCGCATCGCCTCGCGCACCATGGTCTGATCGGCATTGAGAAGCATCGACTCTCCTGTGGCTTCACCAGGGCAGGTGCTGGCCGTCCTGGTTGATAAAAGCGCCCCGATGTCCGGGGCCGACGGCGGCCAGAACGCGGCGCATGCGCGTGACGCTATCGGCCACGGTGAGGCTGGCGCCAGGCCCCCCCATATCGGTCTGCACCCAGCCGGGGCTCAGCGCGAGCAATGTGCAGTGGGGATAGTCGGCCTGGGCCGCATGCACCGCCATATTGAGCGCGGCCTTGCTGGCTCGGTAAATCCAGCCGTAGCTGCTGTCGGTACCGGCAATGCTGCCCATCTGACTGCTGATGAAGGCCAGGGGCGCGCCGGCCTTGAGCAGGGGTGCGACCTGAGGCAAGGCCTGCATGGCACCGAGCACATTGGTGCGCATGAGCCGATCAAAGTCCGGCTGGGTCGGCGGGCTGGAAGCCCCGTCACGCTGCATCACCCCGGCCACATAAATCGCCAAGTCCAACTCTTCACCGTCCAGGGCCCAGGCTAGGGCGCTGACGCTGGCCGGCTCGGCCACATCAAGCCGCAGGGTTTCGCAGCCCAACTGCTTGATACGCTCAAGCCCCGCTTCATCACGGGCAGTGGCAATCACCCGCCAGCCAGCGCCGGCGTACTGCCGGGCGAACTCCAGGCCGATGCCACGCGATGCGCCGATGATGAGGGCGGTGCTCATTTCTTTCTCCCTCCCCCCTTGGGGGAGGGTCGGGGTGGGGGCACGCGTGAGGAAACGGCGGTGCGACGCGTGCCCTCACCCCTGCCCTCTCCCAGAGGCAGCAAGACCGCCTCTGCCTGCTTCACATGAGCTCCAGCGCCACTGCCGTGGCCTCCCCCCCGCCTATGCACAGCGAGGCCAGGCCTTTTTTCAGGCCGCGCGCTTGCAGCGCGTGGATCAGCGTGACCATGATGCGGGCGCCCGATGCGCCGATGGGGTGGCCCAGGGCGCAGGCGCCGCCGTTGACGTTGACGATGTCATGCGAAACCTTGAGCTCGTGCATCAGGGCCATGGGCACCACGGCGAAAGCTTCATTGACTTCCCACAACTGCACATCGCCGACCGACCAACCGGCCTTGGCCAGGGCCTTCTGGCTGGCGCCGACCGGTGCGGTGGTGAACCACTCGGGCGCCTGGGCATGGGTGGCGTGGCTGACGATGCGTGCCAGCGGCTTGCAGCCGAGCTTGGCGGCGGTGCTTGCGCGCATCATCACCATGGCGGCGGCACCGTCGTTGATAGACGAGCTGGCCGCGGCGGTGATGGTGCCGTCCTTCTTGAAGGCCGGCTTGAGCGTGGGGATCTTGTCGATCTTGATCTTGCCCGGCCCTTCATCCTTGCTGACCACCACCTCGCCTGCGCGGGTCTTGACCGTCACCGGCGTGATCTCCGTGGCAAAAGCGCCGCTGACGATAGCCTGCTGAGCCCGCTGCACCGAGGCCATGGCAAAGGCGTCCTGCTGCTCGCGGGTGAAGTTGTATTTGGCGGCGCAGTCTTCGCCAAACGTGCCCATGCTGCGGCCAGCCTGGTAGGCGTCTTCCAGACCGTCGAGCATCATGTGGTCATAGATCTTGTCGTGGCCCATGCGGTAGCCACCCCGGCCTTTGAGCATCAGGTAAGGCGCGCCGGTCATGCTCTCCATGCCGCCGGCCACCAAAACCTCGTGACTGCCGGCCAGCAGCATGTCGTGGGCAAACATGGCCGCGCGCATGCCTGAGCCGCACATTTTGGAGAGCGTGACTGCACCGGCGCTGGCCGGCAAACCGCCCTTGAAAGCGGCCTGGCGCGCCGGCGCCTGGCCCTGGCCGGCCATCAGGCAGTTGCCCATCAAGACCTCGGTGACCAACTCGGGCGCAATCGCCGCGCGCTGCATGGCGGCGGCAATGGCCGCGCCGCCGAGGTCGTGGGCGGCCAAGCTGGCAAAGTCGCCCTGCAAACTGCCCATGGGGGTGCGGGCGGCACTGACGATGACGATGGGATCAGACATGATGAACTCCACAAAAAAAGGGTAAAGCTTGAGTTGGGGCTCAGGCGGCTTTTCTCAACTCACTGAAACGCCGCGCCGGGTCGTAGGGGAAGACGTCGTGCACATGTCCATCGATGATGCGCTCCTTGTTGGTCTGCCAAAATTCGGCATCGAGCAGATCGGCATGGTGGTTCATAAACACCTGGCGCACCGATGGGTTGCCCAACAAGAAGGGGCCAAAGGTCTCGGGGAACACATCTTTAGGCCCGGCGCTGTACCAAACCTCGCCCGACATTTCGTCTTCCTCGTTGCGAGGCGCCGGCACGCGGCGGAAATTGCAGTCGGTGATGTACTCAATCTCGTCGTAGTCGTAGAACACCACCTTGCCGTGGCGGGTGACGCCGAAATTCTTCCAGAGCATGTCGCCCGGAAAAATGTTGGCTGCCACCAGGTCTTTAATGGCGTTGCCGTACTCGATGACCGCGCGCTCCATCTGCTCGCGGGCGCGCACGTTGGCGGCACCGGCGTCAAACGACTCCTGCAGATAGATGTTGAGCGGGATCATGCGCCGCTCAATATAGACGTGCTTGATGATGACTTCCATCTGGCCGTCACCGTCGCGGTCGCTGATCTCGATCTGGCTGGGCGCGAACTTGCGGATCTCTTCGATCAATTCGTCCTCGAAACGCACGAGAGGGAAGGCCACATTGCTGTACTCCAGCGTGTCGGCCATGCGCCCGACCCGGTCGTGCTGCTTGACCAGCAGGTATTTGCCCTGGATCTGCTCGCGGGTGGTGTCTTTCTGCGGCGGGTAGTAGTCCTTGATGACCTTGAACACATAGGGAAAGGACGGCAGGTCGAACACCAGCATGACCATGCCCTTGATGCCCGGCGCGATGCGAAAGCGGTCGCTCGAGTGGCGCAAGTGCTGCAAAAAGTCGCGGTAGAACAGGGTCTTGCCCTGCTTGGCCAGGCCCAGGGCGTTGTAGATCTCGGCCCGCGGCTTGCGCGGCATCATGCTGCGCAGAAACTGCACATAGGCCGAGGGGATCTCCATGTCGACCATGAAGTAGGCACGCGCAAAGCTGAACAGGATGAGCAGATCGTCCTCGCCGAAGAGCACGGCGTCTATGCACAGCTTGCCCTGCTCGTCATAGAGGATGGGCAGGGCAAACGGAATCTCCTGAAATCCGTTGATCACCTTGCCCACCACATAAGCGCCCTTGTTGCGAAAGAACAGGCTGGATAGCGCTTGGATCTGGAAGTTGGCGCGCAGCTTCATATCGCCCAGGCGCTTTTGAACCTGCACCAGCACATCGGCTGCGTCACGCGGCAGATCGCTAAACGGCTGACGCAAGTCGAAGGACTCAATCAGCTGAACAATGACCTGCCCCAGGTTGTCGCGGGTCGGGTACCAAGCTTTGTAGGTGGGGCGGGCGGTGGGCTCTTCGTTTTCGATGTATTCGGTGCTGACCGCCGGCCGCACAAAGATGAAGTCGTTGTGAAAGTAGCTGCGGTGCAGGATCTTGGTGGTGACCGAGTTGAAGAAGGTCTCGGCCAGCTCCGGCTGGTGGTGGTTGACCAGCAGGCCGATGTAATGCAACTTGACCTGGTGCCAGACCTCCATGGGCTGCTCACCGGCCTTGAACTCGCGCTCCAGGCGGGTCGAAGCCTCGCGCACCCGCAGGTCGTAGAACTCAATGCGCTCACGCTGGGCCCGCTGCTGGCCATGCCAGTCGGCGGTTTCAAAGCGGTGCTTAGCGCGCGCCGACTCGCGGCGAAACAGGTCGTAGTGGCGGTTGAAGCCGTCCATCATCGCCTTGGCGATGTCGTAGGCGATGCTCGAGTCCAGGCGCTGCGGGAACATGGGGGGCTTTCGAAAGAATGGCTGTCAGCGCGCGTTGACGGTACGGGCCTCGTACTGCACCGCTTCCTCACGGACCTGCTCAATGCGCAGCGGGTCGTCGATCGACACCCGCAAGTCTTTGAGCAGGCCGTCCGATAAGCCATAAACCCAGCCGTGCAGGGTGAGTTTTTGGCCACGCGCCCAGGCGTCCTGCACCACGGTGGAACGGGCGACGTTGACCACCTGCTCGATCACATTGAGCTCGACCAGCATATTGGCGCGCCGCTCGGGCGCCACGCTATCGAGCAGGCCACGATGCCGGTCGGCCACGTCCTTGATGTGGCGCAACCAGTTGTCGGCCAGGCCGACCCGCACATTGTTGAGGGCGGCGAGCACACCGCCGCAGCCGTAGTGACCAACCACCAAGACATGCTCGACATGGAGCTGGTCGACCGCGTACTGAATGGTCGACAGGCAGTTGAGGTCGGTGGGCACCACCACATTGGCCACGTTACGGTGCACGAACACCTCGCCCGGCTCCAGCCCAGTGATCTGGTTGGCGGGCACCCGGCTGTCGGAGCAGCCTATCCACATATAGCGCGGGTTTTGCTGGTGCGACAGGTTGGTAAAAAAGCCGGGGCGCTCGGCTTCCATGGTCTTGGCCCACCGGCGGTTGTGCTCCAGCAGATGACGCAGCGGCATGGTGGTGGTCCTCAGGCGCCGGCGGTTTCGGCGAACAGTTCACGGCCTATCAGCATACGGCGAATTTCGCTGGTGCCGGCGCCAATTTCGTAGAGCTTGGCGTCGCGCCACAGCCGGCCCAGCGGGTATTCATTGATGTAGCCATTGCCACCAAAAATCTGTACGCCCTCGCCGGCCATCCAGGTGGCTTTTTCGGCGGTCCACAGGATGACCGAGGCGCAGTCCTTGCGCACCTGACGCACATGCTCGCTGCCTAGCAGGTCCAGGTTCTTGGCCACGGTATAGGCAAAAGAGCGACCGGCCTGCAGCACGGTGTACATATCGGCCACCTTGCCCTGGATGAGCTGGAACTCGCCGATGCTCTGGCCGAACTGCTTGCGGTCGTGAATGTAGGGGATCACGTTGTCCATGACTGCCTGCATGATCCCCAGGGGCCCGCCGCTGAGCACCGCGCGTTCGTAGTCCAGGCCGCTCATCAGCACCCTAGCGCCGTTGTTCAGGCCGCCCAGGATGTTTTCTGCCGGCACCTCCACGTTCTGGAACACCAACTCACCGGTGTGGCTGCCGCGCATGCCCAGCTTGTCGAGCTTTTGCGCGATCGAAAAGCCTTTCATGCCCTTTTCAATCAGGAAGGCACTGACGCCGCGTGCGCCCAGCTCGGGCTCGGTCTTGGCGTAGACCACCAGGGTGTCGGCGTCGGGGCCGTTGGTGATCCACATCTTGGAGCCGTTGAGCAGGTAGTAGCCGCCCTTGTCTTCCGCTTTGAGCTTCATGCTGATGACATCTGAGCCCGCGCCCGGCTCAGACATGGCCAGGGCGCCGACATGCTCGCCGGTGATCAGCTTGGGCAGGTACTTGGCCCGCTGCGCTTCGGTTCCGTTGCGCTTGATCTGATTGACGCACAAATTGGAATGCGCGCCATAGGACAGCCCCACCGAGGCGCTGGCGCGCGAGATCTCCTCCATCGCCACCATATGGGCCAGGTAACCCATATTGGCGCCGCCGTACTCCTCACCCACGGTGATGCCGAGCACGCCCAGATCGCCCATCTTGCGCCACAGGTCCATGGGGAATTGGTCGTTGCGGTCGATATCGGCCGCACGCGGCGCGATCTCGGTCTGGGCAAAGTCACGCACCGCATCGCGCAGGGCGTCGACATCTTCACCGAGTTGAAAATTGAGTCCAGGCAGGTTCATGGGGGTCCTTCGGTCCTTGCTTTCTTATTCAGTGGGGGACGAGCAAATTTGCTGCGCAAATATTGGTCCGTCCCACTTTAGTCAGTTGGGGACAGAGCAAATTTGCTGCGCAAATGTTGGTCTGTCCCACAAATTATCAATAAGTCTTTGTCACCGGCGCCAAGGTCTGCTGCATGATGGCGCAGTCGCGGCGCTGGCCATCGCCGTAGTGCAACACCTCGGCGGTGGTGACGATAACGCGGCGGCCGGCCTTGACCACACGACCAATGGCGCGCAGCTCGCCGCCCTGAAAGGCGTTCAGGAAGTTGATCTTGTATTCCACCGTGGTCACCTCGGAGCCCTCGGGGCATACCGTCAGCGCGGCATAGCCGCCGGCAATATCGGCCAAAGCGCCTATGGCCCCACCATGAAAACCGCCTTGCTGCTGGGTAACCTTGTCTGAATAGGGCAGCGCCAATTCGCACAGGCCGGGCTCCACGCGCAGCAGGCGGGCGCCCAAGTGCAGCATCATGCCCTGGCGCGCAAAGCTGGCGCGCACACGCTCGAACATCGCGTCAGGGTCGGACGGGTTTTGTGAACTCATAGGGCTTTCTCGGCGGCGAGCCGGTGGGTGCGCACGGGCGGTTTTTCGGTCTTGGCCAACAATGCCCTGGCCTCGCGTTCATGCGCCTTGATCTCTTCGAGGTTGGCCTGCAGGTCGGCCATCTGCTCCTCGATCTGGCGCTTGTGCCCGTCGAGAATGACCAAAAACTTACGCAACTGCGGCACCGTATCGCGCGGGCTCTCGTAGGTGTCGATGATTTCCTTGGCCTCGGTCAGGCTCAGACCCAGGCGCTTGGCACGCAAGGTGAGCTTGAGGCGGGTGCGGTCGCGGGCGCTGTAAATACGGTTACGCCCGCCCGGCCCTTCGCGCTTGGGCTGGAGCAGGCCCATGTCTTCGTAAAAGCGCATGGCCCGGGTGGTCAGGTCAAACTCTTTGGCGAGGTCGCTGATGGTGTAGGTGGTGGCCATGCGCATTCGGTGCAAGCGGCAACCCGCCCCCTGGGCCCGCCCAGGCGCTTTAAGCATGGGCGACAGATCTCAAGGGCAGGGCTGCCTACAATCGGGCAAGCTGACGTTTACGTAAACGTCAACAACCCGCAGAATATAACGCAGATCGCGCGCGCCATGAACACCCTGGAAGAAGCCTTGCATTACCCCTGGGGCGCCGAGCTGCCTGCCGCTGGCAGCGCCCTGAGCTTGGCGCCCGGCCTGGCCTGGCTGCGCATGGAACTGCCCTTTGCGCTCAACCACATCAACCTGTGGCTGCTGCGCGATGAGATCGACGGCCGGCAAGGCTGGAGCGTCATCGATACCTGCGTCGACAACCCCCAGGCGCGCGCGCAATGGGAGCAGGTGATTGCCCATGAGATGCAAGGCCTGCCCGTGCTGCGGGTGCTGGCCACCCATATGCACCCCGACCACCTGGGCCTGGCGCATTGGCTGTGCGAGCGGTTTTCGGCGCCGCTGTGGATCAGCACGGGTGATTTTTTGACGGCGCGGCTGGCCGTGCTGCAGCAAGATTCCTATGGCGGCCAAGTCATGGCGGACTTTTTCACCCGCCACGGGATGAAGAACAGCCAGGTTCTCGAGACCGTGCTCGGTCGCAAAGGCCACTATGCTCACCTGGTGCCCAAACTGCCCGACCAGTACAGGCGACTGCTGGATGGTCAGCAGCTGAGCATGGGCGCTCGCCGCTGGCGTTGCATCAGCGGCTTTGGCCATTCGCCCGAGCACATGGCGCTGTACTGCGACGACCCCGGTCTGGCGCAGCCGGTGCTGATCAGCGGCGACATGGTGCTGCCGCGCATCTCCACCAACATCAGCCTGCTGGCCACCGAGCCCGAAGGCAACCCGCTGCAGCTCTTTCTGGATTCACTGGAAAAGTTTTTGCCCCTGCCTGAAAACACCCTGGTGCTGCCTTCGCACGGCCGGCCCTTTGTGGGCCTGCACGAGCGGATCAAGCAATTGCGCGATCACCACCGGGACCGGCTGGAAGAAGTCATGCAAGCCTGCCGCGAGCAGGCCCGCTGCGCGGCCGACATCGTGCCCGTGATGTTCAAACGCACGCTCGACGCGCACCAAACCACCTTTGCCCTGGGCGAAAGCATGGCCCATCTGAACCTGCTCTGGCACGCCGGCGCACTGCGGCGTCAGGCTGACGCACACGGCGTGCTGCGCTTTGCACCGGCCTAAAGCAGGCTGCGGCCAAAGCCGTTTTTAGGCTCAGTTCAGCGAGGCGGTCTCGTTGACGCCCAGCCAAAAGTCGCGCAGGCTGGCCACCTTGCGGCGGTACTGGGCAAAAGCCACTGGCTTGGCCACATAGCCATTGGCACCGCTGCGGTAACAGGCCCGCACATCGTCGGGCTCGCTGGAGGAGGTGAGCATCACCACCGGCGTCACCTCGGTCAGCGGGTTTTCGCGCAACTGGCGCAGCACCTGCAGGCCCGAGAGCAGGGGCAGGTTCATATCAAGAATCACCAAAGCCGGCTGCTCACTCGGGTCACGCCCAGCATGCTCGCCCCGCGCCCACAAGTAGTCCAGCGCCTGCTGACCATCCCGCGCCCAAACCACCTCGTCTTGCTCACCCAGCGCATGGCGGGTCAGTTGGTGCAAGTCGGGGTTGTCTTCAACCAGCAAAATCTGTTTGGAGGGCATGGCGGGGTTCTCAGGCTGTGTGAGTCACAGTCTAGGAAGCATGAGCCCCGAGATGTTTTAAAAAAGGTTAACCATGGTCTCGGACTCCTTGCCCACCCACCCCCAGAACACATGCGGCAATAATGCCGCTCACAGCACCACCACATGCTGGGCGCCGAAGCCTTGCGGCAGGTTATTCAGTGTCGCGATCAGCAGCGCTGCGCTTGAACCATTGCCGCTGGCGTCGTAGCTGAGCTGCCCGGTTTGCGGGTTGTAGACCAGGTAATCGTCCTCGCCCACCGGGGCTTGGCTGCTCAGGCGGAACTTGTCGCTCAGGCTGCTTGCGCCGGCCAGCTTGGCGAACACCGCTGGGTCGAGCAGCAACTTGTCGCCATCGGCCGCGCTGAAGTCCATCACCGTGTCAGCCTGGCCCGCACCAGGGGCGCTGTTGAACACAAAGCTGTCGGCGCCACTGCCGCCATAGAGCGTGTCAGCTTCTGCGCCGCCAGCTAAGGTGTCAGCCCCGGCCCCGCCATTGAGCACATCGTCACCGGCCAGCCCTTCCAGCCTATTTGCTTGGGCATCGCCCACCAGGTAGTCGCGCAAGTTGGAGCCTATGGCGTTCTCGATCGACACCAGGGTATCGGGTATGCCGTCGTAATACTGCGCGCCATAGCGGTAGCGCCAGGCTTGGCCGGCGGCCAGGTCCACCCAAATGCCACCGGCACCACCAAAGCCGCCATAGGTACGGATACCGTTGTAGCTTTGTACGCTGTAGTCCACCGTGTCAGAGCCCGCACCGCCGTCGTAGCGGTTTTGCTCCCAGGCTAAGGTGGTGCGAATCAAATCATCGCCTCCACCGCCATAGACCGTGTCGGCGCCACCGGCGTCGTAGAAGGTGTCATTGCCGGCGCCGCCGTCGAGCACATTGGCCGCACCATTGCCGGTGATCAAATTGCTCAGCGCGTTGCCGCTGCCATTGATCGCTGAGCTGCCGGTCAGCGTGAGGTTCTCGACGTTGGCCGTCAAGGTGTAGCTCGCAGCAGCTTGCACCGTATCTATGCCATCGTTGGCGTTTTCTGTCACCACGTCGTCGGTGTTGTCGACCACATAGCTGTCATTGCCTGCGCCGCCCACCAAGGTGTCGGCACCGGCGCCGCCATTGAGCACATCGTCGCCGGCCAGCCCTTCCAGCCTATTTGCTTAGGCATCGCCCGCCAGGTAGTCGCGCAGGTTGGAGCCTATGGCGTTTTCGATGGACACCAGGGTATCGGGTATGCCGTCGTAATACTGCGCGCCGTAGCGGTAGCGCCAGGCTTGGCCGGCGACCAGGTCTACCCAGATGCCACCAGTACCGCCAAAGCCGCCATAGGCACGGATGCCGTTGTAGCTTTGCACGCTGTAGTCCACCGTGTCAGAGCCCGCACCGCCGTCGTAGCGGTTTTGCTCCCAGGCTAAGGTGGTGCGGATCAGGTCATCACCTTCACCGCCATAGACCGTGTCGGCGCCACCGGCGTCGTAGAAGGTGTCATTACCCTCACCGCCATTGAGTTCGTCATTTCCAGCGCCGCCATCCAGCGTGTCAGCCAAGGAACCGCCTACCAGGGTGTCATTGCCAGCCAGGCCCTGCATCTTGTTGGCTACATCGCGGATTCCGTAAAAGTCGTCGCCTCCGCTAGTGCCCACCTGCCTCTGAGCGATGTCGGCCACCGTCCATTCGATGCCATCAGCAAAATGAATGGTCTCCACACGCTCGTTGCCGCTCCAGCCAAAGTAATTGCTGATGCTCACCGAATCGCCGCCAGCCCAAGACAGATTCAGGCTGTCGCCCAACCGGCCCACCACCGCAGCGGCGGCGCTCAGCCCCGCGCCCAGTTTGAGAACATCGGCATCTCCATCCGTATCATTCGAAGACTTGTAGTCGCTGATCGTGTCAGCACCGTCGCCCTGGTTGAAGAGGTAGGTGTCGTCACCCGAACCTCCGTCGAGCTTGTCATTGCCAGTACCGCCTGTCAGAGTGTCGTTACCAGCGCCGCCGCCCAAGCTGTCATTGCCCGCGCCACCGTCCCGCAGGTCGGCCTCGCCTCCACCTAACAGCGTGTCGTCACCCGCCAGGCCCCGCATGGCATTGGCTACATCGGGAACACCATAAAAATTGTCATCCTCATGGCTGCCCAACTGACGCTGCGCAGCATCGGCCACCTGCCATTTAGTACCATCAGCAAACAGGATGGTCTCGACGCGGCCGCGGCCGT
>Ga0222712_10006253_pt1 | contig 11789 bp, 6 predicted proteins | sample C33_657DmetaG_FD_165043 | JGI IMG/M metagenome (GOLD analysis project Ga0222712, IMG submission 165043) | Estuarine water microbial communities from San Francisco Bay, California, United States - C33_657D | ecosystem: Environmental > Aquatic > Marine > Unclassified | place: USA: California... | reverse complement strand
CGTCGTAAAATCAACAAGTTTCTTCCAGTATTGTGGAAGTTCAATTTCAGTTCTGTTGAGAACCTTACCTCTTACATAAACATCATTTGATGGTCCTTCGGGGCAGGTGTGGCGAAGTCTCCACCCATCTTTTGTTGGGTGTGGGATATCAAAGTTTTTCTTTGCTGCAAGAATGTGTCCACCACAGTTGGAAATTACATTACCTGCAGCAATAACATCTCCACCCGCTTGCATTCTGAAATTCACATCAAGGTTTCCCATCACCGCAGCATTATCAGAAACACATAATGCATAGGGATTGCTTACAGGTAAGCATAAAGCCCCAGGAACAAACGGTGGAGTATTATCTGGGTCACTATTTGCAAGTGGTCCAATGTTTACTGTTGCATATGCGGTTGGAAAGTGTGTTGGACTTCCAAAAACAACTGGTCCTTCAGCAAACATTGAACCATTAATTTTCTGATTACCTTCTTTAATTGCAGGAACAACTCCAGTTCCAACTTTAAGTTGTCCTCCAACCTGAAGGTCATCCATATTAAACGACATTTGTTTCTCCTATTTTATAGTTGATTTTGTTTTTGTTGATAACTCTTACCGCCGTTTTTGGAATCCTTTACTGCAACAGCATCGCTAACTCCTTTAATCACAGATCCATACATCTTTAAGATTCCATTAGAAATGACTTCTCCTGTTCCCGGTGTAGCAATTTTATAATTGACTTTAGCATTTACAAGAAACTTTTTTGAATCCATTTCAATGTTTTCGGTGGCAGATAAACGAATGTTTCCTTTACTCCCACCTTCACCAACAGCAATTAATTCAATATCAGTTCCTTGTAATCTAATCTTTCCATTAGATGCAATAATACTTATATTACCATTTTCTGCGCTTAAAAACAAGGTCTCCTGTGCTTCCTTGTTATCCATTCCAGCAAGCACTTGAACATTTCCAGGTGCCGTAATAGTGGTCCATCCCTTTCTAGGACCATCTTTATCCATAGAAACCTGGTGTCTTCCATCAGGAGCTCTTAACATCACTGCAGCAGTTACATCTGCCTTCTCGTGAATGTGTCCAAAACTAATTGAACCGTGATCATTTCCATAACGAATCGCAGTATAGTTCTGCTTGGCAGTATCAGATGGGTTGGTGCTTGCACTTCCACCCTCTCCCTGGTCGCCACCAACCCTATCAGTCGTACACTGACTAATAATATCGTCTATGTCTCCAAATTCTTGATCAAACTGTCTTCCAAGTTCGTTTGTAAAATCGTCGGAAAGAGGCATTTATATTTTCTAATATGATAAGTATTTAATCAAGATTTAGATAAGATTTTCAGGAGTACCTGGAATATTAAGTCTTGGATCGTTGCTAGTAACGTCTGTGCCCTGTCTCTGAATTGCTGATGGAGGTGTGGTAACTTGAGCATCAATACTTTCTTTCAGAGTAGCATAAACTTGTACAAGTTGTCCAGGAGTTTCATAGAAACCAGCATAACTGATACCATCTTTATAGAACACCGAACCGTAGTATGGACGACCATCAACGTACCCAGTTTGTTTCAGTCCAACCAAGTCAGTTACTTGAATTAGTTTTTGTGGTTCAGCAACAATTGGATCTCTTACAACTTCAAACTGTGGTCTAAACGTTGCATTGATTCCCGTGTCTGATGGGATAGTAATCTCTGGATATCTTGTGAATCCAAGACCAGGATTTAAAACTTTTACATTTACGATTCTACCAAACGTATCACATTCATAATCAAGAACAGCACCGTTACTTGGTGTGATTTGAATCTGATCTATACCGCAGCTATAGTTGATACCAGTGTCTTCTACAACAACATTTTTAAGTCTTAATGACACTGGATATCCACCAGTTCCTGGACGTGGGAATCCATTTCCTGGGTCATCAACAATCACTTCAGTTACAACACCCTTTCCTCTAATTCTCTTGGGGCAGGGTGGTGGTATCAAAATCGCAGAAATACCCATTGGATTTTCTGTCCAAGGTTTGCTGATTCCTGTTGCTTGATTTACTTTTTTAGTAATCTGTGCGAATCCAACCACAGGATTTTGTTGGAATCCAGTATCAGGTATACGAATATTTGATAGTTCCAGTTCAACAGTTCTCTTACCCTTGGTAATATTAAAGTTTGTTTTCTTTCTACCTTCAAATACTTTAGATCTTCCAACTTCAACACCATCAATTTTGATGATCAAATTATCATCTGCTTCTGATTCCAACGTGTATTGCCCATCTTCAGGAAAATCTACATTACTCCAACGGAAGATCCAAGTTTTTCCTTGAATTTCTTCGTTTGGTTTTGCATTTACGTCTTGGAATACTGGTGAAATAAAATCAGATCTGTAGTTTGCGATTGGTGTTGGTCCTTCATAAACTACACCTGCTGCTGTTGGTGATTGATTAATAATTGCTGTAGACGTTGTTGTAGTTGATTGATTTCCTGTAGTTACTTTCCTGTTCCATACTGCAATAGCAAATCTAAATCCACGATACGATCCTAAAGTCAGTCTAGTATTTGAATCAAATTCAATATAATTTGTGTATGGGTCAGTATTGTTCCAGTCACCTCTTTCTCTTAGTCTCTTACCTTTGTACCAAGTTCCTTCATTTGCTTGGTGGAATGATGCATCTTTTGGTATTGTTCTTAGTACTTGACCCCTATCTCTAATTTGTTCAGTTGGAGGAATAAAAACATCATCAACTTTCACCCACTCGTCCGTAGTCGTTGGAGAATTTGTAGTGGTTGTCTTGGGTGGGAACAACCAATCTTTTGTACTAAAGATTTTCTTATCAACCAATTCAAAGGTTTCGGTGATTCCATTTTCAACTTCAACTTGAATTTTATGTTTTCCCTTACTTAAAAAGATTTTTCTTGCCTTTGGATTTTCTTCTCTCCAGTTATAGATGATTCCATCGCCATCAACTGCAGTGATTCCACTTCTTCTTAATGCACCACTTCCACCTCTGGTGTTTCTAAGTTCTACTGGAATATAATTTGCCTGCATAATGGGCACATCATCAATCAGAATTCTGCCTGCGTTATCTACTGTTGATTTAAGTGCATAGAATCCATCATAAGGAATGTCTAAATCCCAGGTATTTCTATAAACTACACCACCCTTATCACTTCCTTTACTAGACAGCGGTGGAACTGGAGAGATTGCATAACGATTGGTGAACTTACTCCAACTTGGTCCTTTACCTGGTGGATTTACATACTTAACAGGCCACCATTTTTCTTTTGCATTAGGGAATCTTGTTGTCCAGATTGGATTATTGGGACATCTACCTTCTTGCAATATGATTGGTTCCTGTGGAATTGGTGGCATTGGTGCATCAATTGTTAATGCAACACCCATTGGATTTTCATTCCAAGATTTTGCAGAAATAACTTCTTCTTCAGTAAAAGAAGTTTCAATATTCACAGCAAGAGCCATTGGGTTGCCTTGTGCCAGTGGTTTGCCTGGTATCTGTTCTAGTTCTGCTCTGATTCTATATTTTCCTGCTTTAAAGAATTTTGTTTCTGTAGTTTTACCAGTGCTTCTTGCAGGACCACTAAACCCTCTTTTGGTAATAATGACTTCATCACCACCTTGCTCTACCGAATTCAGTCCATTACCAATTGCAACTTTACCACCACCAATTCTATTACCAATGTATAGAGTAACATTATCATCAACCATCACTTCAATATTATAGTTTCCATCTACAGGAAAATCTATACTTTCCCAACGAATAACGTGTGTCCCTGCGTAACTATTAGTGTTTGATTCTTCTGTATTTGGATCAAATGGAGTGATTCCATACTGATGAATAAAATCACCATCTCTACCTACAGTTGGAAAGGTTCTCCAAAGTCTTCTGTCTGCTCTGTTAATATAATCTATCGTGTTAAAAACTTTTCTTGTTTGAAGTGGTGTAGTAGAAGTAGAAGTTGTTGATACCTTCTGCGTTAAAACCTTTTCTTTAATGGGAACATTCAATAAATCAAGACGAATTCTATGAACACCTGCCTTTACTGTCTTTTGAATTTTATTTGGAGAATCTTTAAAACTTTTTAGATCATCTATCTTTATGTTGTCCAAATAAAGTTCTGCTTTATTATCACATAAACCTCTAAAGATATACTCACCATCAAATGGAAAGTCTTCTTCCCATTCAAATGTAAATGGAATACCTGCAAAATCACTTCCAGGAACGTTTGATTTAGGAACTGGCGATATTGCAAAGGAATTCATAAATTCATTCCACGCAGGATAATCTACGTTAAACTTTGTTCTTGTAACTTTAGATGCCGAAGTCATTCTTAATGGTGCTTCTTTTCTTGTGCTCCACCAAGGATTTTGCAGTTCTCTTAAGAAGTCTTGATACTCTTTAATCTCTAAAGCAATGGGGTCTTTGGTTAGATTTGCATACAGTGTTGGTTCCCAAGGACCTATTGGTTGTCCATCAGGACCATATCTTAATCCATATCCAACATCAGTTGGTTCACAGATTTCATATTCTTCAAAATCTTCTTCTCTATCAAAGACTTCTACTGTTTCTACAATCTCTCCAAGCACAGCACGGGTGACCGCACCAACGCCGACATTACACCTATCTTTAACTTCTACAATCGGTTCGTATTGATATCCATATCCACCTTCAATCAAATCAATTGCTAGTAAAGAACCATCTTCACCAATCACAGGATTACCCTGGACTCCTACTCCGCCACCACCATAAAAATAAACTTGCGGTGGTCCACATTCAGAATCAAAAGTTATTCCAGAACACCCACCTTCTGTTGGTGCTATATCATTTGGTGTTAGATTATTGACATCATTAATATTAAGATATCTTATTACGTTTCTATTTCTAAAAATAAAACGAGTTCCTGGATTTAATTTAGCATAATCGTTTGCTTCGCATACAGAAACGCCATCAACAAATCCTCTGTCGGTAGAAATGTACCCGACTTTGATGGCGTCTTTTGATGCAGGACCAAAGATATCAAACGACATTACTTTATGCTTCTATCCCCTTTTTCATAATGATTATTTATTAGCGCCCCTGGCGGATCTGTGTCGTAGTTTTAGGTTCCGCATAAGGAACTTCTGGAGTTGTGGTGACTGCTGGTGGAGATTTGGCTGCGACGTTTTCAATGGACTTATTGTTTGGTAGTTGTGATTCTGGTTGTGATGCTCCACCTCTTGCTAACGTATAGAAGTCTGCAACAGCAACATTTGGTGCAAGTTCACATCCAAAAATATTCAATTTAAGATTCGTAAAATTAAGAGCAGAAGTAATGCTTCCACTAATATTACCAATCAAAGAAGTGATGTCTGCAAGAGATCCACTAACTCCCGAAATTTGGTTCTGAATGTCTTCAAGAAAAGCATTTGTATTTTCAAGTATTGCATTATTTGCTTCTGTAATTTGATCTTTGTTTAATGCAAGAACTTGACCTACGATTTCTTCTGCATAACAAATTGGAACTTCTGCATTTTTTCTTTGGTTAGTTACGCTATCTCTTGCTTGCTGTTCTAATTGCTGTGGTTTGATTGCAGCAAGTAACAGTGCTTCAATTAAACCACATAATCCTTGTGTAATTTTATTATAAAGACATAAAATAAGTTCAACCAATGTTTCTTTAATATCACCAAACATTGATCTCATACTTGATGGTGTTGCTGATACTGCTCTGGTAAGTTCTTTATTCAACAACTTCAAAACATATTCCATAATCTTATCAAAGATTATCTTTAGATACTTTGCAATAATACAAGCAGCACTTGCAATCAAGTTTTGAATTCTACTGATGATAAGTGATGCAGCATCAGCATAGCATTTCAGTGCATTCAAGTATTTTGCGATTTGACTCATCAACTTATCTAAAGTTGTTTGAATGCATTTCATTGCAGACCCGACTTTATCGTCAGGTTTTAGCATAGGTATTGGTTCTTCATACTTATCCTGTCTTTTTCTATCACCTGCACTTGTTTGGTGAACATCAGTGCTTTCTTTTGTTGCTCCTGGTTGCGATGCTGATGATGGAGAGTTTGCATCTCTGCAGCGGTCCTTAACTCCCAGTGCTACTTTTTGTTTAATAAAGTTATCAAACTCTGGACCTTGTGGAATATTTTTTGAAGTTGCTTCCTTAGCTGCATTTTGTATATCTGCTAACTGTGCTTTTGTTGCTTGTCCGATTGGAATTCCATACTTATCAAGAGTAAATCCTGGAGGTATGGGGGCACACTCTTTTGCTTGTTCTGGTGCTTTTGGTTTTACAACTGCCTTATCTTCATCGGGAACTTTTTCTTTCTTTGAACCCGTTTTAGGTTCCTGTGTATTTGCATATCCACTTTGTCCAGAAAAATTCTTTCCACCAGTCAGTGCAGTTTTATTAGAAAGTGAAGTCTGTGCATTATTACCTAGCACACCCATAATGACTGGAACTTGTTGATCCTGTCCATCAAGGAAGAAACCAAATACAAACATTCCTTGACGGATATTTGGTGTCTGTGATGCTCCAGCCTGTCCACCACCAGCAGTGATGGGATACATCACCTGTGCCCAGGGTAGTTCTTTAGAATCAATAGTTTCTTCTTCTTGATCGTGAAGACCAATAATTCTTACTTTATATCTGTACCCCCATCCAGGAACACTGTTCTTGTTTGCGATTTTTCCTGCAGATATATTATCACGCCAGGTGGAGTCATCGGCAATCTGTCCGATCCACCAATTAAATCCACCACCCAAAAATCCTGGATTGAATAAGGTGCTTTCAGCCATCAGTCTTCATACACTCTGCATTCTAATGCATCTGGATTAGTATCACAGTACAATTCTAAAGGTGTTGGGTCGTGTTCATCTCCTGGATGATTTTCAACCCATCTTTCAAGTGCTGCCAGTTCTTCTTCTGTGTGGCGTCTTGCTTGTGGAGATGTTGTAGGATCATCCAAAATTTTCTTGTCAGCTTCAATGTGCTTGTCTACGCTATCCATAATAGGAATGCAAGTATTATTTACTATTTAACAAACTATTTTCCAAAAGGATAATATGTTGGAGATCCTTTCTTACCAACAGAATCTCTGACTGCTGTGATTTTAGTATATCCACCTTCTGTTATATTGATATAATGGCATAAATCTGCGATCACATAATATCCCCCCAAGTTATCATCCATTTGTTTAGTAGTGCTTGTGTCGTGGGATGGGGTATCAATATAAATCAAATCTCCTGCGTGTAGACTAAAATCTGCATAAATTGTAATCGTTGTTTTGGATGAAAACAGTTGATTATATCTCATTACAGATTGACCTAGAATATTTTTAGGATCAAAGTTTTGTGTTTTTGCTTTTTCAATCTGCTGTTTTGTGTCTCCTGTTGGAAGAGTACCAGTATCAAGAAGAATGTATTGGGTTCGGGTAAAGTCTCTTCCTTGTTCGGCACGATTTAACTCTGGATTTAACTTTGGTAAATTTTTACCTGCTTTTTGCAAATTGCTTTCTGAACCTGGTAATCCCTTTTCTACTTGAGAGTTTGGTGTGATTACTTCATAAAAACAATCAAAAGGATTGAATAGTATTGTTCTCGTTGAATATGTGCCTGCTTCATCTTTAGTTTGCATATCACCACTTGGAGTTGGTGGAACTAATTCTAGGATCTTCCCATCATATCCAGATGGTAGGTCTACAGTTTGATTGTATGCAAAACTTTTAATCTTTTTCTTCCCACCAGATGGATCAGTTTCCGATAACATTCCATCAATAGATTTAAACTTAAATCCTTCAGAAGTTTCAAAAAAGAAAAATCCAGCAGTGTTTCCTTTTGCATTTTGTGTTCTTGGAACTGCTTTTTTAGCAAGCCAGTTTAATGCATAAAAAGGTCTTCTTTGATCTCCAGTAAAGTTTAAAGTGTTTTCTGTTTCTTCTATGTCTAATTTCTTTTCAGATCCAAGTAGTTTAGAATCAGTTAAAATGCTTCTAATATGATCAGAGATCTTACCATCATATCTTTTATTCAAAACAGACTTAAAGTTTAGCAGTCCTTCCTTTGATACAAACTCTAATCCAACTAAAGATTTTAGAGAATCTTTAGTCATTGGTGTAATCTTGTTTACAAATAGATCAACTTTAATTTCTACACCTTGAGGATCTACCATTGTGATAGTAGTTTTTTCTTTTCCATTCAGTGGTAGACCATCAAGAAGTGTTTTATAAACTCCATTTTTTTGAATGGTCTGACCATTATCTGCGTATATGATTTGTGCTCGTACTGTCTCATTCAAAATACTCTCATAATAATAAAAGTCAGTAAACATATCAGGGAGTTTATCACTCTTTGTGACTCCATCATTTGATATGACTAGAATGTTTTTTAGATTAACTAATCTTTGTTCTACTGTCTTTTGAGACATTTATAACATACCTCTTTATTCTATTTACCCTCTATTGTAAAGTCCATCAAAAGATTCGCCTTCACCAAAGGATGAATCGTAAGATGAACCACCCATAGGCATAGGCATCATTACTGGAACAACTTCAGGTTCTGGTTGTTCTACAACGACTTCCATTCCTGCACCATACTCGTAGGAAGCATAGTTTCTTAAGACATTAATTGCCTCAGCATAATTTGCCTTATTAATTGCATCCAAAAATCCAGGGAAGTTTTGTTCCAGTGCTGCAGTAGAATCTGCATCAATTACAAACTCTGGTCCCTTTTCACCAATGATTGCTCTCGTGAATCCCCTTACCAATCCACCTTTCTCATATGCAACGTGGACGTGATCTCTGTGACCAGCATCATTTCCTCCGTGAAGTAATTCAACTGGTTTAATACCTTTCATTCTATTGAACTGAGCAATCACATTTAAAATTGGTCCTTGTTCGTGGGTATAAGCACCAATATCAAGTGCTCTGCCAGAGTAGTGATATGAATTAGTTGCGTGTCTCCCTCTTATCCCACCGTGTTCAGGGTGCTCCGTAACGGCTTGGAATTGAGCAGGACTATTTAATTGTGATTTAATATATCTTCCAAGTTCTCCTGCGATCTTGCTACCCTCACCACCATATCCCTTTCCTAATTGAATTCCTGGACCACCAGCTCCACCACCAAAACTAGCAAGAGCATCAGCAGCATATTGATATCTTCTGGGGTAGTTTGGAGTACCCGCTCTTTCCATTTCTCTTTCAAATATTTCAACTGCTTTTTTATAAGAACTTACTCCTTTAATACGATTATAAGTTCCATAAGATTTCATTTCTTTAATCATCCATTCAACTTGAGTTTCAAGTGCCCAAGGATCTTTTCCCGAATTACTTGCCCACGCACTTAATGATGCCCACCTTTCACTTTCAGTCCATTGCATAATACCTCTACCAGGTCCTCCACCAAGTTGTCTAGATTTTGGATTTACGCCTGATTCTTGCATCAGATTTCCAATAATTCCAGCAGCAGCCTCTGGCGTAAATCCTTCCTTGTCTACAAGGTATCTAAAAACTTTCTCTGCATTGGTATTTCCAGTAAGGGTAGGAGATCCTGTTGGTTCTTCTTCTGCACCTGGGCCCTCTCCAGGACCTTTTCCCCTATCAATTTCTTTTAATCCAAGTTGTTTCATCAGATCATTCATTGTATCATCAAGTCTTGTAGAGACGCTATCTTCTACAGATTTTGCAATGACTTTTGTTAGGTCTTCACCTCTCATAAACATTTCAGCATTAACTTCACCACCGCCTGCGAATGCTCCACCAGTTCTTAATACTTCTCCACTAAAAGTATTATTCATCCAAGAATTTAAACCCTTCCCAATATTATCATAATCAAGTGAAGATGGTTTATCTCCCAATAATGTTTTAGTAACTAATCCAAAAATTGGACCAAAGAAAGGAATATCACTAGTCTTCTTATAAAAATCTTCAGTATATCCCAAAGGATTTACAGTATCTTTTGTTGTGGATTCTGGAAATATCTTTTGTATTTTTTTATCACCACCAACAGCAGACCCTGGTTTCAATTGTGGTGGCGTAATACTTACCTGTCTTTTTGCTACATCCTTTTTAACTTCTCTTCTTGCTGGACCACCAATAAATTTTCCACCTCTAGTAATTGATCCACCCTGAGCACGACCTTGAACTTTTTTATTTTGTGGTGATTTATTACCAAATATTATATCATAAAGAAATCCTCCTATCTCTCCTCCAGCAAGTCCTCCAATTGCAAGACCTATAGGACCTCCAATAGCAGTTCCAATTGCACCTAAAAGAGTTGCTCCAACTCCTCTAAATGCTGCCTTTCCGATTGGATCTCCAAGAGCCCAAGAAATACCAAATTCAAGAAGTCCACCAATCAAAGGTAATTTTCCTGCAATTGGTTTTATAAATCTTAAAACTTGTTTCGTTGCATCTTTTCCTATAAGTTTTAATCCAAGTCTTTTTCCTGCTCTGGCAATTCCTCTACCAGCAACTCCCTTTCCTGCTTTTCTTGGTGTATCAGGTCCTCCACCACCATCAAGTTCAGTAAAAGCAATAGCAGCAATAATAGATGCTTCAATCACCTTATCCATTGCACCAATAAACCCATCAAAAACCTTAAGAGTATTTTCTCCCCCAAGATTCTTCAAGAAGTTTCTGGTGCTATCGTATGCTTTATATCCCCAATCAACAAAAGTTACAAGTCCATTTAAAAGTTTTCCAGCCCAATCAGTAATACCTTCAATTGCTTGTCCTGCAAGTTTTACCACACCCATCATTTTGGGAATGTGTGGAATCAAACGATAAACAACAAATCCAAGAAAGACATTAAAAAGAAACTTCTTAATTCTATCCAAAAATCCAAGTTTAGGAGCAGCGGGAAGTTTTATTCTTTCCTTTCCTTCATCCTTTGGTTTTTCAAGTCTTTCTTCTTTTTCAGCAAATCTTTTCTTCTCTGTCTCTTTTCTTTTTCTTTCTTCTTCCTTTGCTTTGAGTATCGTATTCGTTGCAATTAAATTTTTTATATGTATGACTTGTTTCTTTACAACAATAATATTACTACCAGGAGTTTCTTTTCGTAAAGAATCAACTCCAATTTTATTTTTTCTTACAGTAAGACTAGACTTATTAAAAAGTTTAATCGCACTGATTTTTGCTGGAGGAAGTGCCTTAGGTTCCATAGATTAGAAGATCCCCAATATCTTTTTCTTCTTGTTTCTTTCTGGATTTGGACAGGTAGCACCAAAGATTGGAGCTCTTGGTGTTCCTCCAGTTGATTTCATAACACCACCCTTTCCACTGCCTACTGGTTTAGACTTAACAACAACAGGTGGTCTAGATGGTGGTGCTGGTGCTTTTACATTTGGTTTAGTTGCAGATATTCTAGCTGCATTTGCTTTTGCAGTTAATTGAAGTTCCTGACTCCTATAGTTTGGACCAAGACCTCCCATTCCACCAACACCTCTTTGCTTATAATAATTTCCTTCTTGAGTACGATGAGATGAATCAACGATAGATTGTTTTTTCTCCTTTGCTTTTAGATCATTCACTGCACGATCATAACGAGGACCCATCATCTTCTTAATATTATCTTCCTTCATTCCTCTTCTTCTAAAGTCTTCCAAATCGCTAATGGAAGTCATTCTAATTGCTCTAGCATTTAAAGTTTCTTCTCTTGATTTTGCACCTTTAGGATCAAAGAAGTTTGTAATGTTTTCTAAAATTCCAGACTGCCTTTGCTTTGCTCTTTCATAAACTGGTTGACCATTCTGGAAAGTAAGATATCCAACAAAAATCTTTCCATCAGGACCA
>Ga0222712_10006251_pt1 | contig 11790 bp, 10 predicted proteins | sample C33_657DmetaG_FD_165043 | JGI IMG/M metagenome (GOLD analysis project Ga0222712, IMG submission 165043) | Estuarine water microbial communities from San Francisco Bay, California, United States - C33_657D | ecosystem: Environmental > Aquatic > Marine > Unclassified | place: USA: California... | reverse complement strand
TGCTCAGGTTCTCCCAGCGGATCGTGCCCTGTTTGGGAAACGGCGTGCTCTGACCGGGGGTGGGCGTGGTGGAGTAGACCGCCACCACATCACCGCACGGCGTCCCGGGATTGACGGCGGCCACGCAGTTGGTCGCGAGATACTGCGGGCGATCGCTGAAGTCGTACGCCGTTCGCTGCGTGATGACCCGATCCGTCCCCGGCGCCTTGGTGCTCGTGATCGAGTACACGATGATGTTGGGGAGGGGGTACCGGTACACCTCGCGACCGGTCGCGCCGGCATTGAGGTTCACGTAGCTGATGTTCGTCCCGCCCGAGTTGGCCACGAGGAGCGTGTCACCCATCACGCCGTCGCGGTTGCGCGGCCACGCGGCGATGCCCCACGGGCGCGAGCCCACGGCGATCGGTGCACCGAACGTCGAGTCGGCGAGGTTGAACACCTCGAGCCAGTTGCGCTCGGTGTTGGACAGGTAGAGGCGGTCGGTACGCGGAACGTGCAGCGCATCGGCGATCTGCCCGCCACCCGGGAGCGGGTTGGTGAACCCGGCCACGACCTGCACCGTATCAGCACGCACGGCGCCGCTGCCATACCGGGCCACGTCACGGCGATTGTTCGCGTTGCGGGCGAAGCCCGCTACCGTGACCGGCGTGGGGAAGGCCGTCACCGGCACCCGCACGCGGAACGTGCGCACCAGCGTGGTGAAACCGCCAGTCGAGTCCACCGAGTCGGCCACCAGCAACTGGCCCGTAAGGGTACGTACCTCGTACCCGATGACGTCGATTCCGACCGGGTCGGTCGCCTCCACGAAAATCGTGTCGTTCACTTCGACGCGCGTCGCCACGCCCGTGCGCACCACCGGGATGGTGGTGGAAGTGGCGGGAGGCTGTACTGCGTAGACCACCGACGTGCCGAGCACACGCTGGTTGAGCGAATCGGTGATGAACGGCGTCACGCTGATGGTCGCGCCCTTCACCGAGTCGGGAATGGTGAGCGTGTCGAGGATCGCGAGTGAATCCCTGAGCGGCGCATTGAACGAAAGCGAGTCGCGGAAATTGTACGCGCCGGCGATCTGGTAGCCGAGCACGCGGACTTTGTAGCGCGCCTTGCCCGAGATCGAGAGCACGAGCGCCTTGCCGCTCACTACGGGCGACGCGGCCACGGGGCTCGTAATGATCGCGGCGGGCGGCTCCAGGCTGCCGACGGTCAGCGCGACGAGCGCCGTATCGGACTGATTGCCAGCCCCGTCGATGGCGACAGAGCGCGCATTGACGGTGGCTCCGATGACGGCGTTCGACGGCACCTTCACGTTGATGGCGAGCGTGAGTGACGTCACCGCACTCGTCATCACGGTATCAAACGTGGCCGTGATGCCGCCCGACAGCAGCAGACGCACGCGCTTGAGGCCGATGTTGTCGTTCGCGCTGATCGTCACCGCCAGCAGCGAATCTGCCGTCGGCAGACCCTTCGCGATGGACACGCGGGGCTTCACGGTGTCCATGAAGGGCGGGTCGATCACCTCGTCGCCGCTGCACGCGCCGAAGATCACGGCGGCCACGACGACAGCCGGACCCACGCGGATGCGGGACGGAAGGGTGGAGAAGCGTGAGATCATGGGAGATTTCTCGTCGTCGCGTCAGCGGCCCGGCGGCGGCGTCACGCCTTCGTCCAGAATGTGCGGCGTGACCAGGATGAGCAGGTCGCGCTTGGTCTCGCTCTTGGAGTTCTGCGAGAAGATGCGACCCACGAAGGGGAGATTCATGAGCAAGGGAATCCCGCTGCGGAAGCGCGTGGTTTCGGTCACTGTCAGGCCGCCAATCACCGCAGCCTCACCGTCAGCCACCAGTACCTGCGATACGGCGCGCTGGCGGTTGAAGATCACGCCCACATCGGTCTGCGCCACTTCGGCGCTCGAGTTCTCCGCCTTGATGTCCATCAGCACCATCTTGTTGTTGGTGATCTGGGGCGTTACCGACAGCTTGATGCCGGCTTCTTCCTTCGTTACCGTTGCCCGCGGATAGAAGGCCGCTGCATTCGGCGCCTGGCCCCCCGCGCCGGCACCGCTGCCGCCGCCCTGGGCCCCCTGACCGCCCGCATCGATGACGCGGATGGGGATTTCCTGACCGACAAAGATTTCGGCGCTGCGGTTGTTGAGGATCGTGATGCTCGGCTCCGACTGCACGTCGGCGAGTGACGACGTCTGCAGGGCGTTGAGGAACGCCGTCAGCTGATAGCGGCCAAGCGCCGTGCTGTAGATCAAGTTGAGTGCGTTCGGCTTGATCGCGTTGTTCGCGTTGGCAATGCCGGCCACCGCGTTGCCGCCAAGGGCGATGCGCGCCGGGCCTTGATACGGGGTGCCACCACCACGCGCGTCCGGTACGCCGTCACCATCGGTATCGATGTTCGTGAGCGTGTTCGGATCGGTACGCGGCGCGAGCTGCTGGAAGAACTGCTTCGTGCCCGTACCGAGATCGTAGGCGAGACCGATGTCCTGAATCCCGGTGCGGTTTACGAAGATGATTTTCGCCTTGATGGCCACCTGCGGCGTACGCACGTCGAGCTGCTGGATACGGGCGACGATTTCCGGCAGACGCGACGGCACTTCGGTAATGATCAGCTTGTTGGTGGCGCTGTCCGAGGCGACCGAACCGCGCACGACGCACCCCTGACCGCCCATCGGTTGCTGGTTGCTCTGGGAGCCGCCGCCGGCCTGATTCATCGGCATACCGAGTTCGCGACCGGTCTGCATGGTGGTAAGACCGGTGCAGTCACGGGCGAGGAGCGCCTGCACCGTATTCCGGAGCACGGCGGCCTTCGCGTAATTGATGTCAACGATCTGCGTGACGAGCGGTTCGAGCGCCTGATTGGAGGCGAGATTGCGGTAGCTGTCCACCGAGATGATGCCACTCGCATCTTCCGTGGCGGCGAGCCCCTGCGACTGCAGGATGGCCTGGAGCGCCACGTCCCACGGCTTTTCGGTGATATCGGCGGTCACCGTACCTTCTACGTCCTTTCCCACCACGATGGTGCGTCCGGAGAAGGTGGCGAAGGCCGCGATCACGTCGCGGATGTTCGTCCCGTCGTACGAGACGGTGATGCGCGGCTTCTGCTGCTGGCGGCGCGTGGCGTTGATGGCCGACGGCGAAGCCGGCGTACGCGGCGTGAGCCTCTCGTCCGACGCGTCGTTCCTGGCAGGCTCCGGCTTGACCGGCGCACTGGATGGAACTGCACCAGGCGACTCGAACCGCCTGGTCGCGGCCTCGGCAATGTCTGCCCCGGGCCTTCCGGTGGTCCAGCGGCCGAACGTGCGGGCCTCCGCCTCGATGCTGATGCGGACGCTGTTGCCGCTGCGCTCCACGGTGTACTTGTGGGCGGCATCGAGGTCGATGACGAGACGGGCTGTGTCTGCGCAGAACTGCGAGAGGCGCACGTTGCGCACGGCGCCGCGTGCCCGACCGTCGTAACTGGGGCGGATGGACAGACTGGCCCCGCCCAGATCCACCACGAGGCGTGACGGGTTGTCGAGCGTGAAGTGGTTGAGCGCCACGGCGGCATCCACATCGAGCACGATGGCGGTGCCGTTGGGCGCTGGCGCCACGTCGAGTGCACGGACACGGCCACGGATCTCGACAACGTCAGAGACGGAGGCCGTAGCGGCCGAGGGGGCGGTGCATGCCGCAGATGCGGGCGTGTCGCCCGCGAGAATCACGGCCATTACCACAAGCGTCGTTGGTCCCATCATGGATTTCTCACTTTCATCGTATCGCTGCGCAGCGGAAGCGTCTCCTGCCGATTGAATCCGAATTCCTCGATCGTGAACTGCACCGCCTTCTGGCGGATGCCGCTGACGCGCAGGCGGCCGAGCTGCTGCCCGACGCGCACGCGGTACTGCGTTTTGGAGTACGCATCGCGGAGGATCGCCACCGAGTTGTTGCCGTCCGGATCGAACGCCACCGCCGTGAGCCGGAGATCACTCAACAGAGGCCGCACATCGGCGCTCGACATCAGAGACTTGTACGGATCGCGCCGCCCGTCGCCGCTGTAGGCAAAGAACTCGCGATGGATCGTGATTTTGGTCGGTGTGGCGACCTTTTTCGGGCCGGTTTTGGCACCCGGCGCCGGCGCACGCCCGGCGCCGACGGACTCGCGGCGTACCGTTGCAGTTGCGGACTGCGCAGCGGCCGACCCCGTCGCGCCGACCGATGCGGACAGCGCAAGCGCGGACATCATGAGCGCGCGCATCATGACGTCCGCTCCTGCGAGCGAGGGGCGGGCGCCGTTTTCTCGATGTAGGTCTGCAGGGTGATGGTGGCGGCGAGGGCGTCCTTTTCCGACGTGCGCACCTGCCCGCGCGGCGCGTTGGAGGAGCCGGCGACGATGGAGAAGTTCACCGGCGCCACGATGCGCGGCAGCGATCCCACGTTGGCGAGGAATTCGCCGAACTGGTGATAGCCGCCGATGATGGTGACGGTGTAGCGATAGGTATCGAAGCGCTCGCCGGCAATGACCGGAGCGGGCACCACGCCGCCGACATCGAGTCCGGCGCGACGCGCGGCGGTGCTCACTTCCTCGAGCAGGGCGGGTACTTCGTTGCCGGTGGGCACGAGGCGTCGCATGACGGTGAGGCCCGAGCGGGTCTGCGCGGCCTGCGAGCGCAGCGCTTCGACGCTGCCGCTCGCGAACTCGTGCGCGGCCTTCTGGTTCGCCCCCTCGAGTTCGGTCACGTGGGTCTCGTCGAGCAGGAGCTGCTCGTTCTTCGACGTGTACGGGTACATCCAGTAGAACGCGGCAAGCGCGATGGCCGTGACGCCGAACAGCAGCTTGACCTGGTCTCGCTGGGTAGTGGGAAGACTGGCCATGGCGAACTCAGCGAACGGGGACGACGAGCGGCGTCGTGCGCACGACGCCGGGGGGGGGAACTTCGAACGCCGCACTCAGCTCGAACTGTGTTATGTCCTTTCCCTCCACGATCACGATCTCGGACTTCACGAGGGTGACCTTCTGGACGAACGTCGAGCTTTCGAGCTGGCGCATGAACATCGTGAGCGCCTGGATGTCGACAGTCTGGCCGACGATGCGGAAACCGATAGGCGGATGCGCGTTGACCGTGTCGGCCATCGCGTCTTCGCGCGCTTGCTTCCGGGCCGTCGCGCCAGCGCCAACCGCGCCGGCTTCGGCAACGGCCGTATCGACGCCCGGCGGCAGCGGTGCCTTGGACGTTTGCTCCATGACGGTCAGCCACGTGTACGCCGGGAGCGCACGGCTCACTTCATCGAGGATGTGCGCCCAGCTGTAACGGTGGTCGTCGATGGAGCGGATGATCTGCAACTGACGGATCACCGAATCGCGTTCGGCGGTGAGCTTGCGCCGTGCAGAGAGCATGTTGGCGTAGCGCGTCGAATCGCGCACGGCGCGTTCGATGCGCCCCTCGAGCTCGCTGGCGCGTGCGTTCTGGGCGGTGAAGAGCAGGCCGACGACCGCGACCGACAGGATCACCGACGTCGCAGCGCCGATGAGCCATGGATCGCGGATGTTGGCGCCGAGCGACGAGATGGTCTCCCCGAGGGAGAGAACACCACCGGTGCGCTTCCCCGTCTTTCCGCCGGGGATAAGGTTGATTACGAGCATCATGAGACGATGGTCCGGGCGCTCAGGCGGCGGCGCGCAACGCGAGTCCCACCGGCAGCATCAGCAGCGGGGCCACTTCGTCGGTAGCCAGGAACTCGAGCGCACCGTCGCGCACGGCGATCCTCGCGAGTGCGTTTGCGGGCTGCACGGGAATGCGCAGACGGCCGGAGAGCCACGGCATCAGCCCCGGCACGCGCGACCCGCCACCACAGGCATACACGGCGCGGATCGCACCGAAGTTGCGCTGCGACGACGCAAGGAACGTGACTGCGCGTTCCATCCCGATCGCGATCTCCTCACCGCGCAGCGCCACGACACCTTCAATCATCGGATGGCGGTCGTAGCCGCGCAGGAAGTCTTCGGCTTCTTCGGCGCCGAGGCCGTGCTCGCGCTGCAAATCCTCGCGCATCCGGCGAGTGCCAACGGCGAGATCGCGCGTAAGAATGGGCACGCCGTCATGGAGGATGTTGAGATTCGTGGCTTCGTTTCCGATGTTGAGCAGCGCGATATTGCCGTACTTCGCGTCGGGGTAGTTGGCCTCGAACCCGTTGTGCAGGGCGAAGGCGTCCACGTCGATGATCGTCGGCGAGGTGCCGGCTTCGATCAAGAGTGCCTGCTTCGCCTCCACCAGTTCCTGCTTGGCGGCCACGAGCAGCACATTCATGTCGAGCCCGTCCCCATCGGGATCGAGGACCTGGAAATCGAGTTCGACGGAGTCCATGTCGAAGGGCACGTGCTGCTCGGCTTCCCAGCGCATGCGCTCTCGGGCCTGCTGTTCCTTGACGCGCTCCATCTGGATCTTCTTGACGATCACATCGCGGCCACCGACGGCAGCGACGACGTGCTTGGTCTTGGCGCCGGTGGCGGCGAGCGTCTGTCGGATCGCCTCGGCGACGATGCCTTGGTCCATGACCTCGCCTTCCACGATCGCCGTATCGTTCAGCGGCGTGATGGCGACCTTCACCACTTCGGGCATGGAGCCGCTGTGGTCGATGACCACGGCTTTGACGAGTCCTGATCCGACGTCGAGCCCGACAGTGAGTTTCTTCCGGCCGAAGAGCGCCATGAGACGGGGGGTGCGTAGTGGAAGCATCGGTATCCCGCTCCGACACGGTGTGCGGGACAGATTGACCTGCCCGGGGAAGGACCTGTCATACTCGAAACGACCCGAGCCTCACGAGGTAACGCCCTCCCTTGGGAGGGTGGCGCGTACGGACGCCCACTTCGTGACAGCAACGGCCCGGCAGCCGTCGGGCACGGTCGTGCGTGCGGACCATTACCGCATCTGGCGCGGGAGGCTTTGCCAGAGGGAGAACGGCGCCAGAGTGGGCCGGGCCACGCTGGCGAGGGCCATCTGTACGGCGCAACGGTCGAAGAACAGGTGACTCCGTGCGCCGAGTCTCACGCCGGTGGCACTGGCATCGGCCGCGAGCACGGCGCCCTGCACTGTGAGCTGTCCGGCGGAGGCATCCATCGCCCCTTCCAGCAGGAGCAGCCCCGTGATGTGGACGGTGCCGGTGACGATGAGGGGGCCGCGGACGACGACCAAGCCGGTCCATCGCGTCGGCCCCGTGACGCCGACGATCTCACCCCGCCAATGCAGGGCACTCCAGTCGCGATGCGTGGGGAACGGGCGTGGCGCGCCGCTGACCGTCGTTGCCGGAACTCGCGCGTCGATAGCGCCAAGGGCGGTGCCCAGCTCGCGCCACCAGCCGGTGTCGACAGGCGCCGGGATCGGCGCCTCCGGCCACCCGCCGGGTACTTCGCCCTCGACGGTGGTCGCGGCGACGGCGGGGACACTCAGGGTATCGCGCGCGAGTCCGCACGGGCTCGTAGGGAGGGGTACATCGCTTCCAGATACGAGCGTGCCCGTTCGCCCGGTGACCTTGCCATTGGCGGCCAACGCTGCGAATACCGGGACGGGGGGCGGGGCGAGCCACACCGCCCGATAGTGCTCGCGCTCCGCGGCGTCGACGCGTCGGCCGCCGGCAATGCGGGCGTGGGTGCGGAGTGACGCGACCAAGGGCTGGTGGCGCTGCCACTGCACGGCCACACCGATGCTGTTGACCGTTACAGAACGCCGGTGGGCGACGCCAAGCGGCAGCTGCCACACCGAATCGTTTGTGAAGTCATCGAGCGCCTGCGCGAGCGCAGCGTCGACCGCGTTGGCAGCGGCGGTACCCTGCTCCGCCCCTCGCTGCCCGCGAAGGCTCTGGAGTCCCTCCGTGGTGAACGCGAGCGCCATGATCGACGCAGCCGCAACGGCGATCAGCACGAACGGCAGCACGAAGCCGCGGACGGCGCGGTGCCCCGGTTGCGGCCTGATCGGCCCTCGATGATATGTGCGCCCCCGCATCACCGGCGACGAAAGGCATCGGCCCGCAGCGGGACGAGCACTGAAGCGCTGTCCACCGTACGGCCGGCGGTTGGTGCCGTACGCCGGGCCATGGAAATCGTGAACTCCACCGCGATCATGCGCGCACGCGCGGTGTCCGCCGTCGACGCTTCGATCCGCAACGGATCTCCGTTGGCGTCGCGCGCCGTCATCGTCACCCCACCGTCGGCTGGGGCACGCATGGGACCGGCCACAGGCTGGATGGTTTCCCATGTCCCGGCATCGCGCGACTGCCTCCCCAGCCACCACGCGCCCCCGCTGCGGTAGTGCCGGTATCGCACCTGCCGGTGTACGGAGACCGGCGTGCCCGCTGCGATCTGTCCGATGCTATCCCCGAACACAAGGCGCCAGCGGCGTCCGGGGATGGTATCGGTGCCGCACCCGGAAGCCGGGAGCGCCTCAGGGACTCGGGTGAGCGCGCGCGACGCGGCCACGGGTGGGTGTTGCGCCTCAGCTGGACGCCACACACGAACCCGGTCGCCGGGGCGGAGGCTGGCGACCCACGAATCTCCAGTCGCGGACGGCGCGGCGGCGATGATTTCCTGCGAAACGGACGCGTGGCACAGCACGAGCACGCCAAGCTGGGCGGAAAAGTCGAGCAGCGTGTCGCTCACGCTGTGCACGTCTTTGCCGCCAAGCGGCTCGAGATCGGTCGCGAGTACACGGGTGGCATGCCGGAGTTCACGTGTAACGGCCAGCCTACTCGATTGCCCACGAATGGTGTGGGAAAGGCGCACCACGAATAGCGCAGCCGCAGCGGCCGCCATCATGGCCAACGGGATCGACACGAGCAGCTCGACGAGAGTCGTGCCGCAACGAGCGGCCCGGGTCAAATCGCCCCGAGGCACGCCATAGCCGGGCGCGCGATGCCGGAATCTCATTCGCACCAGCCGCTGACAGTGGTGCTCTGCCGATGCCCTGCGCCACCGCCGAATCCGGATGACCGCCACCAGGCCTCAACCGACACGGTACGCACGGAGCGGTGAGCGTTGCTTACGATGTGCAGAAGCGCGCGCGGCCCCACGGGTTCACGTGTGGACGCGTCGACCACCCGGCAAGGCGTTGCCAGCGCGCGCGACCGGTGCGGCGATGCCGCCTGCTGTACGAGGTCGCGTTGACGGCTTTCGTCGACGAGTTGCGCGGTGGTGGCCGTGACCAAGAGCGTGAGCGCCCCCGCGCCCGCCAGCAACACCATGGCAACACAGCACTCGACGAGCACGCGTCCTCCGCGCTTGCGCGAGTGGGCGGGCCAGCGATGCGACCGGCGAACGTGACCTTGAAGGGAATGGCGATGCCGGCGGCGGCGCGACTGGCGCGGCGGACCCGCTTGAGAAGGCGATGGGCGCATGGCGACACGCTACACCGCTGGCGCCCCGATGCCGTTACCGGAAAATCGGGCGTTGGATCATCCCGACGCGGCACCGGATTCGAAGTCGATGGCGAGCAGACGCAGGAAACACCGAAAGGGTCGGGCAATGGCCCGACCCTTTCGCGCAATGTGCCAACAACACGCCGGTTAGCGGCAGCTGGCGCCGCCCGGCTCACCCTCGCCGAGGCCGGCTGGCGTCGACGTGCCTACGCCGATCACGCACGTCGCACCGGCCGCGTTGGCATGCACCGCCTGCGCCGCCCAGCCCGTCGCCGTCTGCGCTGTCATCGACAGCGTCACCCCGGACGACCCAGTCGGGGCCGTGTGGCCCACGTAGGTGTTGTTGTCCGAGAAGTACGCTTCGGCCAACGACACCATGTTCTTCAGGTCCGACTTCATGGCCGTGATGTACGCCTTCTTCTTCGTGACGGCGAACTTCGGGATCGCGATCGCGGCCAGGATGCCGATGATCACGACGACGATGAGCAGTTCGATGAGCGTGAAGCCCTTGCGGTTGGTGCGCATGATTCGAGTCTCCATTGGGGGTTGGTCGGTGGCGCCATCGCTTGTCAGCGGCCGACACATTGGCCATTGGCAACGGTCGTGCCATTCGACAACGAGCGCTGCAAACCATTTCTCTTCAATGCTTTAACGGGTCGCTAACATCCCGATGGCGGGCCGCACCATCTGGTGATCTGCAAGAAGCCATGCAGCGTGCAATACCTGCGACGCAACACGCCCAGTTGGAGCGCTGACCGATGTGTACCGGGAGTGTGACAGTGCGACCGGCATCGTGAGACTCCGACCACGGGCGTGCCGGAAACGTCGAAGGGGCCGGGCAATCGCCCGACCCCTTCGCGCCTGATACGCCCACCCGCCGGTCAGCGGCAACCAGCACCGCCCGGCTCACCTTCGCCGAGGCCGGCTGGCGTCGAGGCGCCCACGCCGATCACGCACGTCGCACCGGCCACGCTGGCATGCACCGCCTGCGCCGCCCAGCCCGTCGCCGTCTGCGCCGTCATCGACAGCGTCACGCCCGACGACCCGGTTGGAGCCGTGTAGCCCACATAGGTGTTGTTGTCCGAGAAGTACGCTTCGGCCGAGGATACCATGTTCTTCAGGTCCGACTTCATGACGGTGATGTACGCCTTTTTCTTCGTGTCCGCGAACTTCGGGATCGCGATCGCGGCCAGGATGCCGATGATCACGACGACAATGAGCAATTCGATGAGCGTGAATCCCTTGCGGTTGGTGCGCATGGTTCGAGTCTCCATTGGGGGATGACCGAGACGCGTCGCATCCCATGCGCCGGTCGGTCCTCAGGGATGGCTAGCCTCCTGCCTTCCTGGAGTACTCAATCAAAAAACTTCTTGCATATGGTGCTGCATCATTAAATCGAGCGTTGGACCAATTTCCGGACGCCGGATCTCTCCGGTCAGCAGTAATTCCCCGTGACGCACTCCACCTCAACGGCAGACCGGCTCCGCATTCGCCCCCCCGCCGGAGCGGACATCACACACAAGGTCAGGGAGCCCCACGTGTGTCGCCGTCGCGACCCAGTCATTCGCCGTCCCCTCGAACGTGAGCGTCACGCCTGCCGAGCCCTGCGGGGCGACCATGGTCGCGTAGGTATTCTCCGTGGCGAACCTGGTCTCGGCGACCAGGCCGATGTTGTGCAGGTCGGATTTCATCGCGGCGAGATACGCGCGACGTTTGGAATTGCCGAACTTGGAGATCGCCAAGACCGAAATGATGCCGATGATGATGACCACCGCGATCAGTTCGATGAGGGTGAAGCCACTGCGGGTCCGCGACATGGCGCAACGCAATTCAGGCATCGACATAACGGGCGAGTTTGCGGTACAGGGTGGATGGGTCGATGCCGAGCATGTCGGCAGCACGGCTCTTGTTGCCGCCCTCGTTCAGCAACACCCAATGGATGTAGGCGCGCTCGATCGCCTCGAGCGTCGGGGTGACCGGAGTCCGCTCACTGACGAGCGGTTCAGCCCGACGTGCCGTTACGCGCGCTGGCAGCGCGTCGGGGCGAATGGTGTCACTCGACGAAAGGATCACGGCGCGCTCAAGGGCGTTCTCAAGCTCACGCACGTTGCCCGGCCAGGTGTATGCCATGAGCGCGTCGAGCGTTTCCTCGCCAAGGGCCTTGGCCGGTTCGTTCCGCGCTTGCCCGGAGCGCGCCAGAAAGCTTTCTGCCAGCAACGGAATGTCGTCGGTACGATGCCGCAACGGCGGCAGATGCACGGCGATGACGTTCAGGCGGTAGAACAGATCAGACCGGAAGGCGCCTCGCTTGATATCCTCCTCGAGGTCGCGGTTGGTGGCGGCAAGCACGCGGGTATTCACCGCCTGCGCTTCCGTCGCACCCACGGGAATACCTCCCCCC
>Ga0222712_10006250_pt1 | contig 11791 bp, 23 predicted proteins | sample C33_657DmetaG_FD_165043 | JGI IMG/M metagenome (GOLD analysis project Ga0222712, IMG submission 165043) | Estuarine water microbial communities from San Francisco Bay, California, United States - C33_657D | ecosystem: Environmental > Aquatic > Marine > Unclassified | place: USA: California... | reverse complement strand
GTGGATGCGTGTATTACAGCCTCTGTGCTGTTTGACCAGATCATCCTGGAGTTTGATGCCTGGACGCACATCAGCGTTTCTAGTGACCCAACACTGGCTCCTAGACACAGCAGGCTGATAATTGACAAGCAAGGGACAAGGAACTATGGCTAAGAAGGGGCTGTACTACAACATCAATCGGCGCAGGAAGCTGGGCTTGCCAGCCAAAAAGCCTGGACAGAAAGGCTATCCCACTGCCTCAGCTTTCCGCAGATCAGCCAAGACTGCCAAGAAACGCAAGGTGCGCCGTGGCTAAGAAATTCCCCAACCTGTCTGTAGGCAGGGGTGAAAAGCTACCGGCAAGCAGAGGCGCTGGCCTGACCGAGAAAGGTAGGCGCAAAGCCCGTGCCGCCGGCAGTAACCTCAAGGCTCCCACCAAGTCCGGCCCCCGGCACAAGTCGTTCTGTGCCAGGAGCAAGAGTTGGAAGGGTGAGCGCGGCAAGGCCGCTAGACGGCGCTGGGGTTGCCGGTAGTCACTTGACGTATTTCCAATCCGACTTGGGATTGCGAATGTCACCACTCAGCCTGTTTGAAACAATATATGTTTCGTTTAATTCAGGCTTACGAACCTGAGAACTGTCTTTCAATCCGTGCTTCATCAGCAACACGACAGCACGGTTGAAATGACCATCCCATAACGCAGAACTGGCAAGCCGGTTACGTTCGCTAACCATTACTTTGATAGAGGATTTGTACGGAACAAATTGATTCTTTTCGGCAAAGTAATCTTTTAGTTCCTGCACCTCCATAACCTTGGAATTTTTCTTCCAGGCTTCAACAATAACTAGGGCAATTTCTTTCCTCACTTTGCCACCTGGATCATCTTCTCGCCCATTTCTTGCCGAGCGCGGTTGAACACTACCGTGATGTCCGTATGGCTGCTTTTAGTCGGGGTGAACTTCCCGTCCAAAACCCAAAGATTCCTGGCTTTCAAATACTCCAGGCACTTGTCACGCCGGGTATCGTAGCGCCGAGGATCACTGGGCTTCCAGGCCATGATTGCTTCGTGCGGAAGCATCAGGCTAGGCTCGTACCCATCAAGCAGGCTTATTAACACATCCATTATCTTCATTAACTATTTCCTCTCGTATAAGTCGTATAGCCTCCTCAAGGGGCATGGCTACTAGCCAACCCTTGCCGTCTGCACGGAATGCCACTAGAGGCCGTTCTGATGCGTCCTGGAGGCCATCCTGCGCTTCCTCCAACCAGTCATATATCAATCCAATACGTTTCCTGCGTTTCACCTCCCACCGATATGGCTTGGTCAGGATGTCAGAACCCTTATCCCTCTCCTGCCCTAACAACCTCTTAACAGACATATTGAGAGAATCAGATAACAGCTTAGAGACTTCCCGTTCTCCCTCTTGTCCCCGTTGCCGGTTACGTCTACCGCGCCGCACTGCATCTGTCATAATGTCTCCATTCTTCGTTGCCTCTCCCTCCTCGGGACTTCGCCCCCATTGCTGGGGGCTTTTTTTTACAGTTCTTCCAACAGCTTGGTCATGCTGGCAATGATCTTAGAGGCGGTTGCCTTGGCCTCGGCCTGGTCACGCATCAGCAGCGCATGGTTCAGCTTGTTGATGTTGGTCTTGACCTCCAAGATTGCCATTGACCAATCGTAGTGTTCGTTCATCACCACGCCCCGAGCCAAATGCCAGTTCCATGCACCCAGGCTACTGGGAAAAAGATAGCGCCAGCAATGAGAAACCCCTAGGCTGCTGTTTTGAAGCAAACAACAATATGAGTCAGCCACGCTGCAATCACCCAAAGAATAAACAACCCGCCAAACACCTCTCCGTTGCCCATGATGATCTCCTTATGCCGACTGCAACAGTTGACCCTCAAAGGCATACGTCCCAATGTGGCTCAGTTGCGCCCAGGGTGCTGCCCAGACCTTGCCGCCGGCCTTCCTCCAGATATTGCAGAAGTGGTAGTCCTCTGATAGCAGGCGCTGCGTACCTTCCTCAATACTGGTAGCAAAGTATTCCCTAATTAAATCCTGCTTGATGCTGCCAGACAGGTCTGTGACATCATTGATGTAGCTAGGAACTTTGTCAGCCAGTTGCGCAAAGACTTTACGCTTGATGAGCATGAACCCAGTGCCACCATTCCAGATTTCCACCGGCTGATTGATCGGCACGGTGACGGATGCGTTGTAGTCCACCAGGTTCACCACAAATGCCCCGGTATGGTGTTTCAGTTGATCTACCGGAACACCTGCATCCATTGCCGATTTGACGGTATGCCAGTTAATTTCCTTCTTGGGATAGATGCCGCAGATGATGTCCTTGTCGGCCTCGATCATGGGAGGGATGTCAGCAGCATTGAACTTGATGTCAGCGTCAATGAACATCAGGTGCGTACAGTCCGTCTTGAGAAACCCGTGAACCAGTGCATTCCTCGCCCTGGTAATCAGGCTTTCATTCATCATAAATGACACAACGCATTCTACGTTTGAATTTTTCAGCAAATTGTTGAGCTGAATGATTGATTGAGTATAGAAGCCAGTACACATACCTCCGTACATTGGCGTACTAATAAACAGCTTTGGCTTAGACATTAGCCCATCCTTTTTGAGTGTTGATGTTGGAAACCATAGATTGTGATATGCAAAATTGGTTTGCAATTTTTGATTGGCTCACTCCTTCATTGAGCAAGTTTTTGATGATCTCCACTTTGCTTTTGTCTAGCTTGAACGTTGCCTTTTTTGCCCTTCCTTTTTGTTTTGCATCCTGTTGGTTTTCAGTTGGCGTACCAACAAACAAATGAACAGGATTGACGCAAGACGGAGTGTCGCACTTATGACAAACGTATTTGCCAGCAGGAATGCTTCCAACGTAATGTTCGTAACTTGCTCTATGCGCCAATAATGGCTTCATGTTCGCATCACGAACACGTCCATATCCGTTGCAAAGTTTTGCTCCCGTCCATATCCAGCATCCAGATGCTTGCTTGCTTACATGGCTCAAGAATCGCTGCTCAAATGTCTTGGTTGATCGCATGGCTTACTTTCCAATTAAAATGGTACCGAGTTGTCATCATCGTTGTTGATCTCACGCGGATAGGTCTGCTGCGGCTGACCGCCCGAATAAGTGTTGTGAGCCAGGCTAATCAGTTCACCGTAGGCTGATTGGCGCTTCCACGCTGCCAGCTTGATGATCCTGCCCTCCACCATGATCTCGCCCTTGAAGTCCGGCGCTTTCGGGTTACCCTTCTTGTCGGCGCTGAACAATACGCCTTTGCCTTCCTCTGGTGTCCTAGCCATCTTTGAATCTCCTATGTTTGTCGATACCCAGGGATATGAGCATCCCCTTGTCTGTATGTCTGATCCATCCACCAATCTTGATAAGTTCACCCTTGTAGAGTATTTCTCCTTTCATGTCGGGACTACCTTCGTCCCACTTCTCTGCGTTAGTAAACAAAACCCCTTTGCCCTCTATCAATCGTTTGACCTTGTAACCATAGTCATCCATTGTGTTGCCTCATCAGTGAATATCGTGCAAACCGTTTCTCTCCCTGCGTAACCATTTCCATGGTGATGTTGTGACCCTCTGCCTTCAGGTCAGCGATCCGTGCTGCAAGGCGCATACACTTCGCTTCCCTGATGGCATCTAACGGCGTGATCGGCCCACGCTTGAGCATGGTTAGGATTGCGGCGCACTGGGTTCCTGTAACGCTTTGTCGAATTCCTCCACCCACTTTTTTGCACCTTCAGCGCCCACCTCCGGCGGCGGCAGAATCTCGGTGATTTGGCGGTAGATTTCGGCGCTGGCTTGAATGCCCATCCGGGAGAAGGCTGCGGTGTTAGCAGAGCGCAGTTGCGCTACCTTGGCTTGCTTTTCAGCGTCTTGCAGCTTGGCATTGGCTACCTTGCCCACCAGCATCAAGAATGCCTCTACCCACTCGGCACGATCAGCGCATTGCATGGTGTCACGCCCTGGCACGTTCAGAGGCCAGATGTCCACCCCTGCCGGCGGCAGTTCGTCAGACTCAATGAATGCCTCGCGTGTCTCCTCTACCACCTCCACCGCGCCCATGTCACGCATAGGACGCTTGGCAGGCTCGAAGTCCTGCACTTCCTCTGGCGTATACACGCCCACCACGCAACCCGGATAGACCGTCCTGATGCCCTCAGAGATGACCCTGGCGCGGAGCATGGCGCGAGGATAGTTCTTCCAGTTGTCCTTGCCTGCCAGCCCAATACGCTTGGCTTGCTCCAGCGTCCAGGACAGGGTGACGCTGCCACCAGAAGGATGAGAGAAGGTTGCCTTGACCTCGGCATCCGTATAGACATCCCAGTTGACCTTGCCACCAGCAGTCTGAAACCGCGCCAGCATTGCGTCAGCCTTCAGCGCCGGCCTACCCTGGATGACGTGGTAATCACGCGCTGCAATGGCAGGGTGCATACCTTCAGCCTGTGCGATCAGCATGAGAGCGATAGCCTGGTCAGGTGTTTTCATTCCGAACAGACCACTCTTGCTGATGGCATTACCCATGAAATTAATGTCATCCATAGTTACCAATGCGTTACTCATTTAAATTTCTCCATAAGTGAAAGGATTGTATCAATGATGCTGCTTACTGCCATTACATATATTGCCACATCTACCCTGCTCATTTCTTACTCCTTGGTCTGAAGTAAGGCAGCTTCATCTTCTGCTGCCCCTTAGACGGGAATAATTCCTCTGTAAAAACATTTATTCCGTTTACTACATACGACACCCTTCCAAAATTGTTTTTCTTTACCTTTTCAACAATTCCAACAAAAGGTTTGCCGCGATGTTCAGCCGGGTACACTGCCACTGGTTGACCGACTTCCACATAACGCTTTGTCCAATCAATGTTTTCGTGTCTCATTTCTTGGCCTTAAGACTTGTTTGTAGCCTGTAGGTCAATTCTGCTATCTCATGCTCCAGCTTGTTGATCTCCTTCGCCGCTGACCACAGTAGGCTGGCAGTCAGAGGATAGTCATCGTTCCTAGCGTACTGGATGCACTTCTCTGCAATCTCATTCATAAATTCCCCTAGTATTCATAATTCACCGTTGTTTTGTTTGTTTGCAGCAGCTTTGCGCCGTTCTTTAGGTGAAATCGCCTAGCCATCTCGGTTTGCGGTGACATGGTGACAATCCGAAACCATCCTAGGCTTCTGATTTTCTTGACCAGCGCATTTACCAGTTTGCTACCGCATCCGGGCTTGTAAGACCAAACCGAATACAACACCACCAAACATGATGGCTGTATCCAGCCCGTGACGAAAAGTTCGCGCTCTGTTTTCGGTATTGATTCCGGCTGACTGATGCACACAATCGCGCAGATTTGTTTGTCCTCCACCCACGCATAAACACCACGATTTTTACCTTCGATGCGCCGCTTCGGGCTTATATTGGGACGCACAGGGTCATCGCGCAGGATCGGGTCAGGTTCAAGTAGTTGGACTAGCATCATTTCCCCTTGATGCCGTGGGCGGCTTCAATGGCTCGGGCAAATTCACGACGCCTATGGCCTTGCGCGTCACCGTATTGAAAAGCACCAAACGGCTCGGACAGATCGAAAATCTGCTCATCCGTCAGCGGCTTGCGCTGTGGTGGGGTGGTGTAGAGAGGCTCATCTTTCCAAATTTCTATTCCATCTTTGTCTTTTCCAACATAAGTCCGAATAAACGCCACGCATACAGGCTCTTGCTCCGGCTTGGGCTGTGGTGTGTTTTTACCGGCATGAAATCCAGTCATGTAGGCAATAGTCAAGTCATCAGGCTCTTGCTCCGGCTGTGCCAGCGCCTCTTTAATTGCATTGGTTGCTTGTAGTTCTAATGTTGGCAGAGGTTTTCCTCCCCAGTCCCATAGCAACGCTTCCAACGCTTTCTTCAATGCTTCGTCTTTAGTCATTTGACTAGAAACCTCCTGCTTCCCAGGCTCGTCACCTTGTATTGATCGTAGAGTCCTGGCATTTCCTTCTGTAGACGCTTGGTGTCGAATCGCTCACCATCGCTGGCTTTCTTCCAGGTTGCCAAGGCATGACCGTCTACCGTCTGAATCAGGCTAGTCTCGCCCATGTAGTTCTGCACCATGCCGGTCAGAATCTCCTCCTGCTCCTCTAGGCGCTTGATTGTCTGCTTGATCTCTTTCAGCTTCATGCAAGCGGCCTGTACCTCCTGGCTGGCAACCTTGTAGCTACCGTCATCACGCCGGAACAGGCGGCGCAGGTCATCCGGGTGCGTGGCCTCTGGCGGTGTCCGGGTCTGGATATGCGCCCATAGCGTAGCTTCCTGATCGATCATCAGTTGCTTCATCGCATCGTCTACCGTGATCGGATAGATGCACAGTTCTTGACCACCGAACAACACGCACAGATTCACAACCTGAACATTGAATACGGCAGCTTCGTGGATGCACTGCGCCATGTCAGCAGCAGGTACATCCTGCGAGCCATCGTCACCGAATTTGCTACGGGCATGAATGTTGTAGTTCTTGATCTCGAACAGCGTCTTGTTATCCTCGCTGACAAAATCGAAGTGCGAGCGCATCCAGGGTAGGGTCAGGTGCGTACCTTCAATGTCCAGTTCCTTCAGCCTGACCTTGAGCCTGTCACCCACTGCCCTGGCTATCGGCTCTTGCAACCGCAGTCCCCATTGCACAGCCTCGACATCGCTAATGTCCTCGATCTCTTGCTGGCCTGTCTTGGTCAGCCAAACATCAGCGGCGCGTCCAGCAGCGATCTGCCGTGCATCGCCAGACCAGATAGCAGAGTTCCTATTTTGTGGAGAGAAGTCAGCCATGATTAACTCCCCCGCTTCAGGTTGCGTCCAAAGATGTCCATGTCACCATCACCCGTAAAGTATCGGTCGAATGCTTCCTTGGCTTCGCTGGGCTTCTTGGTGTTCATCTCGACATAGTGCCGGCCTTCAGCACCGCAGCCAGCGTCACCGACACGCTCGGTGTTGCACCACACTTTCACAACCTCGCCTGTAACGGGATTGCGCTTAGGCGTGATGGTGCGGTGGCAAGTGGATAGGTTGGTGTCGTTGATGTCCACTTGGCAGAACGCACAATGGACGCAGAATTTTTCTTGCATGATGATCTCCTGATAAGTGGAAAGATAAATCCTATCCCCATTGTGTTGCCATTGCATCCGCGATACCTGGGAAGGTGGCACTACGGATTTTCCATCGATCTTCTGATGGTGGAAGGTTATACCAATCAGGTAATGATTTTCCTGATTTAGTGATGTGTCTCTTGCCCCTATCTACAATCTTGGTCGGCATCAATGCTGGCAAGTTCTTGAGCCAGAGGCAAGTGGTCTTGGTGGCTTCATGTCCGAACATCCATGGCTGGATAATCTGATCGGGTTTGCGAATGCGTGTGCTGATAATGCTTACAGGGTTCTCAATACAGATACGCGGAATGGGCGCATCCATCAATGCTTGCACAAAGTCTAGTGCAGCTTGCTGCCGTCCATCCGCTATCTTCTTGGCAAAGTGTTTCGCACCGCTGACTGCTAGGTGGGTGCATGGTGGGTGGGCAATCATCATGTCCCATCCGTCTTTCAGGATGTCCGATACATCACCCTGATAGTGGGGTCCAGGCGCATCGCTTGGCAGGATGTCGCATGACATCGCATCATGCCCTGACCGGATGAACGCATCTCTAACCGTTCCGCTGTATTCGCAAGCTATTAGGATTCGCATAAATTTCCTATAAATGGTTGCCACAAAAAAACCTCACCCGCTATATAGGCGGTAGAGCGCATTTCTCGTTTATCAGCTATCCCCGGTCACTTGGGGTCGCTTCCAGGCCGTACTGCGCGAGGACACTCTTGCGGAGCGCGATTGCTGTTTATCCTGTTTGGTCAATGCACCGCACAGAAGGGTGGGTTATGCCCCCGTATGCGCGTGAGCATAAAAAAAGGCCGTTTAGGATGCCCCTAGTGAGAGCCTTGTTTCCAAGGTAGGGACATTCTGAACGGCCTTGAATCGCTCTCACACGACGGACGGATGCTAACACACAAAGCATGGGGACTGTCAACCCCCCAGCACAAATAAAAGGACAACAGCCAGCCAGCAGCCCACGCCCAGCAGCGCAGCCAGGGCATATATGGCAACCCAGCCCAGCAGATCGGATGCAGTCCTGCGCCAAGGACTCATGCGGCCCCTCCCGTTTTCGTGGCTTGCTCTAGAACATGGTCTATAGCCGCGAGTATGGGCATTTCATCGTCGAATAGTTGTGCTCCAGCGTGTAGCGCGGCGCCCGAATACAGGTGCGATTTTATTGACCATAGCAGACTGAGCATATCGGGCGCAGCCGCCAGTAGGCGAGCGTTCGCGTGGGCCTGGGCCTCGAATTGTGGTTCCAGGGCGAGACTAGGGGCCTTCAGTACCGTAGCGCAGGCGATGCTAGGGTGTAGCGGATCGCTGAGGATATAGCGGCCTTTCGCGTACCAGGGGCCTGGCGTATGCGTGGGCGTAGGCGTAGGCGCGAGCGTATTATTAATGGTCATAATGATCCTCTTATAAGTTAATGATACATGGGCAGAATCGCCCCCCATGCGCCCAGGTTAGTAGGCGCATGAGGTGCTAACTGCTAGGGTGCTACCTGGGTGCTAGGGTCGCCGTAATCGTGGCTAGTACGATTATCAGGCTCGCCCTGGTCGCTGTAATACAGCTGCATGAGCATGAGTTCTTCTGCCCCGTACACTTTATGCGCGCCGCAAGACTCGCATTTATACTTGCGCGCATCGGGTTCGGCCGATTGTCCCTCCGCGCCACAAGCGAGACAGAATCCTTCATTATCTTCTGTCGCACCTAGTAGCCATGACAGGCTAGGTTTATATTGCGTGTTTCCGTTTTTCGCTTTATAGGCTTTCATTATCTGTCCTTTATAAGTTATCAATTAGTGCATTGCATACGATACTGTTTTCGTGCGATTCCAACATTTACGGCATTCCCGGCATTCGCCATTCTGTTTTGATGCGTTACAGTCTGAACCCATAGGCTTTGCGGTATGCACGTTACTGGCGGCAATGCCAGATATACCGCGCAAGCTGGCAGGTATCTGTACAGGCTTGTCAGGATACATGGCAGAGAGCCTGATTACCAGGTTAGCAGGTATCTTGCCATGCTTCGCAACGTAGTCTTTTACCATGCCGTATTCTCTCGTAGGCAACCAATGCTTAGTGCCTGGCGTGGCTTTGCATACCGCAGCAATCTGTTCTAGGTGCGAAAAGCTTTGGATGTCGCCTGAATCGTGCCAGCGAAAGTAGGCATCCTGTCCGATCAAATTGACCATGCTATCAATCCAAAGGGGATCATCTAGGCTTACCAGGCGCGCTACCTGAGCCGGTTCAATTGTGGCGCGGTACATCGCATAGAATCCTTTATCCGCGTAGCAGCTGGCGCACACTGTTCCAGGTACCTTCGCCATGCGGTAACCTGTCTGACAGGCAATGGTAGGCAATGAGTAGGATTTACACGGCATCTTGCTAGTCTGCGTGAGACCGCCAACGATTGCGGATGCCTGACCCTTTGGAATGATAGGTATGATTCTCATATATGTAATCCTCAATAAATGTATAAATTGATTATCAATGATAATCCGCTAACATCCTATCATTGATAAGATGTTAGCAGGTAGCATTGTTATGATTCAATTTCCTCGAAAATATATTTTGTAGCTCTGAATGCATCCTTGATTGAATCAACTATCCATCCCGTGAACACCTCTCCCTGGTCATCAAAATACAGTTCGTACACCTGAGCGGTATGGTCGAATTGAGCATGGATTTCCTTGCCGTGTCTTTTTGCAATTAGAATCATGATTTCCTCTGATAGATAGATAATAAATAAACAACAGATACATATTACATAGATTAGAGTGTAATGTCAATAGATAGTTTCATTGAATGTTTTTATTATGCAATAAGATTATCTTATGCCAGGATGACTGAATACTCTATGCCAATTCTAGTTTGTAAGCGCTTACTAACATAAAGGCATTCGTATGATAAGATCATATGATATGTATATATAGTATATATATATAGTCTGTATTGAATATACTGATAGGATGCCTGGAAGGATAGGATAGGGGCAGGGAAGACTATCACGCACCGCCCACATGGGATTATGATCTGGACGGCATGGGCAGTTGCAAGTTGCATCGCCTGGTGCACGCAACCCGCAACTGTGCATGGAACGGGCATGGGCATGGGCTGGGCTGGCATCCGGTTGCGCCTCGCCTCCCCTGGCGCACCCGATGGTACTTGGAGGGCCTATGTGCGGAGCCACTTCTCCCTCACCCCCCCAAAGAAAATCCGTGTTTTCTGATATTATGCTAACTTTACTAACGGAGGTTCTTATGGATAACGTAATTGAAGTAGAGAGTGGTATTGCAATACCGGAACCGAGGACTAAGGCTAAAGGTGGTGTGTACCCGTACACCCAGATGCAAGTGGGAGATAGCTTCCTGGTTAATGAAGATAGGAATAACTTACTTATATATGTATGCAATAAGAATAGGAAAGCAGCTAAAGCCTATAACACCAAGTACACTGCCAAGCGTGTAGAAGGTGGAGTGAGGGTGTGGAGGGTGTTGTGATTGCTGAGTGCAAGAATTGCCAGCACAGTGAGTGCATCCCGTTTACGGATGGGGTGTACTGCCACTTGAATGAGGTGATTTCCTTCCGGGTGTGTTCGGACTATGAGGGGGAGTTCAAGGGTGTCAAACCTGAGCCAGAAGTTCATCGTCCAGGAACTGATTAAGTATCACGACTACTGGAAGAAAGATGACCTACACCAGGCCAAGATCAAGGACTGGTGGAGAACGGGGCAGCAAGACCCCAACGACCCCTACAGGGGTGCATACCGAGAGGCGTTACGGCAATGTCAATGACAGCAGCAGTATTGGTTCCAACGCTGGGTAGGAAGGAATTAGCCCAGTGCATTTCCAGTTTGCAGGCCCAGACCTATCCGGTACAGATATACCTGTCTACAGACGGGGTGATGACCTACGATCAGTTCATGGGCTTGGTCTATACCTACCAGTCTGACAATGTGCATCTGGCCTACTGGCCTGGCAAGATCGGTGGCGTAGGGTTGGAGGGCCGGCGCTTACTGGCAGCGGGTGCGCCCCTCATCAATGAGGATGTGCTGTTCATGCTCCAAGATGATGATTGGTTCAAACCCAACCATGTCGAGTCCCTGATGGCAATCATTGAGCAGGGATATGACTGGGCGTATAGCCTGATGTCAGTGTATGACAAGGATGGGGCTTTCCTCTTTGATGACATCTGCGAGTGCCTGGGCGAGGAGCATCCGTCCTGGAACAACGGCAAGACCTTTGCCCCTACAGGCTCGGTTGCAATGCGAACAGAGTGCTACCGGACAGTGGCGCAGGCTTACAACTCCCGTGACTGGGGCCCGGACAGATTGGCCTATGACCTTGCCAAGCAATACTTTCCCAAGTTCAAGGGCAGCAAACTACACACCAACTGCTTCCGGCTGGGCGGCAATGAGACTTCCAGTGGCAGGGATTTCTTTGAACAGGGTATTGCCTACATGAAAGACAAGTACGGGGACATCATGCCCTGGCAAGCTGTATGAAGTTCAACCTCAAACAGTTCTACGCCTTTTGCGCCCAGCTTCAGATTGAAACCAAGGAGCAGGGGCTGCGTAAGATGGACACCCTGCTAGGCACACAGACCTATGTCATGGATGAGATTGCCAAGGGTCTGGATGAGGGCATCCACATGTTCATCATC
>Ga0222712_10006249_pt1 | contig 11792 bp, 12 predicted proteins | sample C33_657DmetaG_FD_165043 | JGI IMG/M metagenome (GOLD analysis project Ga0222712, IMG submission 165043) | Estuarine water microbial communities from San Francisco Bay, California, United States - C33_657D | ecosystem: Environmental > Aquatic > Marine > Unclassified | place: USA: California... | reverse complement strand
GTCGTCGCGAAACAGCGCGGAAGGGGCGGCGCGCGACCGTCGTCGACGCGTCGTCGAGTTCGTTCGCGCTCGCGCGTCGTAGGTATTTTCCGTTCTGTCACGCGTCATCGCGAATGCGAGCGCGAATGATATTTGTTTCAATAACTATAATAATGTCGTGTATTCGCGTCCGTTCTCGAAGGGACGTGCGAATGAAAACGCGCGTCGTCGACGTCGCGTATTCGCCTTCGTACTCCGCGGCTCGCGCGCGCGCGTCGCCTCGCGTCTCCCTTCGTTTCGTTCGTCCGTCCTCACTTTTTCGCGCGAATCGCGATGACGTCGTCATTCGACGCGAACGCTTCGAGTCGAAGCCCGATCGCGGGCGCGCGTTCGACGTCGTCGACGCGACCGACTTTTTTTGAGCTCGTCGCCGCGGACAAGCTCTCCGACGCCCTTCGCGACGCCTTCGCCTACGCCCTCGGCACGCTCGCGAACGTCAACGCATCGCGCGTTGCGAACGTCGCGCTGGATTACGGGGACGAAATCTTCGCCTTGCTGTCGTTCGTCGCGGAAACCAAAGCTTTGTCATCGGGCGACGGCGGCGTCGCGGAGAGCGTGTACGGGTTGCAACGCGCTCCGCGCGCGCTGAAACCCGAGCGATTGTCCAGCGACGGGAGGTACAGGATCGATCGCGAGCAACGATTTTGGAGCGCGGTGATTTTAGCGTTCGCGCCGTACGTCGCGAGGAAGTGCGCGGTGATGCACGAGCGATTGGCGCCGGAGCGCTACGCCGGGTCGAGACGCGGGCGAACGTCGGCGTTCGATGGCGGTGACGTCAGCGCGCGCGAACGCGATGAACGAGAATTGAACGACATCGTTCGTCGTCGAGAGGCGATGCCAGGGATAAGGGGATTCGCCACGAGGGCGTTCGTGAAGGTGTATCCCGCGGCGAACGCGGCGATGGAGACGGCGACGCTCGTCGCGTGGGCGGGGTACTTGTTCGGACGATGGAACATAAATGACCCGGCGCTGATTTTGGTGGATTGCTACATCACTCGAGCTCTGCCGAGCGAACTCGAGGCGAACGCGAGAGAGGTGGAAGCGTGGAGGGCGATAGAGATGCGGCGCGCGAGAGAGGCGAATTCGCCGGCGGCGCGAATCGCAAACGTCGGAGCGTTGCGCGTAAAGAATTTCGTCATGGATTACGCGCAATCGGCGCTCATCGCCGCCGTTGTGGGTTTCAAACTCACGGAGTGGTGGTATGGCGCCGCAGAGGAGCGCGTGGCGAATGCGACGACGTTGCCAGTGCCGCCGCCGCCGCCGAGACCGCCGCCGCATCCGCTCGGCGTCGCTCTGCCGGAGGATAAAAATCTGTGCCCTTTGTGCCGTAAGACCATTCGAAATCCTGCGTTATTGGTGTGTTCGGGGTACGTGTTCTGTTACAGCTGCGTCCACGCCCACGTCGATCGATACAGCGATTGTCCAGTGTCCCTCCATCGCGCCGTTCGAGGCGTCGACGACATTCGTCGATTATTCGACGGCTCATCCTAACGCGAGCCGCGCGAGCCTTCACCCATAGACTTCTCATGACCACCTTTAGCGCCGATATCACTCTCTACAACGGTAATTAACCCCTAATAAACCGTCGCCATACGATTTAATCGATACACATTTCGCATCATTACACTTCTACTACCTCCGCGCGCGAACGCCCCGCCCCGCCCCTATCCTCCTCGCTCGCCCGCGCGCGCGTCGTTGTCGCCCTTCATCACCCCCAACGTCTTCCCTCAATACGACGGATCTTTCGATCCCGTTTTCTTACTCGCCTCGAGCGCGGCGTAGAAATCCTGCTGCTTCGCGCGATGGCGCCAGTGGTCGTACTTCCACACCGCCCCGGCGGCGACGCCGAGCGCGAGGCCCATGAAGATCTCGCGTTTCACGTACACCCGTTGCGCTGCGCCCGAGCGAACACGAAGACGAACAGAGGTTAGTGAACGATTTCGACGCGAAGGAATAGCGCGATCGTCGGCGCGCTCGATCGCTGTCGTTCACAGAAACGTGTGAGCGATGGCGAACGTTTAGGTCTCCCATTCGATCGAACGATCGACCGATCGATCGATCGATCGATCGATCGATCGATGCATGCATGAATGAAACACAATGCGAAAGACGTGCGAGACGCGTTTTCTGCGATACGTGCGCATCAGCGCGCGGGGCGAACGCACCGACGCCGTGATAGATGGTATGACCAGCCATGGCTGACGCGCGAGCGCGAAGTGAGGTCTTGAGCTCGAGGCGAGCGCGGGAAACGCGACGCCACGTGGACTTGGTTGACGCGGCCGAGGACGGAGAAACGTGAAAAAAGCGAAAGAAATATTACAACATGCGCAGCGCTTTCAATTTCGCGCGCTCTTTCGCGCTCTTCTTTGCTATGGTTTTAGGATTCGTCAACGCCTGCGGCGCTCCGACGCCGGTGCGTCGGCGGTTGTCCTCTTTCTGCGCCTTTTTCTGCGCTCGCCGTTCGCGCTCCGCCGCGAGTTTCGCCCCGTATTCCGCCTTGGCGAGTTTCCTCGCGTTCGCGAACGATTTCATCTTCGCTTTCTCCTCCATGCGCTCGTCCCAGGTTTTCGCGCTCGGCACGCGCTTCAACGCGCTCGCGCGTTTCGCGGCGAGCTTCCACGGTCGTCCGCTCTTCGCCCCACGAACGACGTCGTACGTCGGTCTCGGGGCTTTATACGCCCGTCGTTCGTCATCATCATCCATCTCATCGTCATCATCGCCCATCGCCTCCGTCTCGTCGTCATCGCGCTTTCGTTTGCCATGGGACGCCGTGCGCGTCGCCCCGCGATGGTCCGCGCCGCTCGTGAAGACCTCCTGCGGAGGCACGAACGCGTTTGATGTCGTCGATGAAGCGTTCACGCGATCGTTCGCGACGTCGACGTCGACGACGCGCGCGCGCGCGCGGGGGGGCATGGAGAAATGACGCTTGAAAAAGTGGAGCGCGGCGCTTTCGCGGCGGCTGGATGGTCCCGACGGTCGCCCCCGAGCGCTATTCGATGTTGAATGCGACGGACACGCGAAGGTGCGACGCGTCGTCGTCGACGCCGAACGCGTGCGAGAATGTTTTCTGGGCGTTTTCTTTGGCGAACGCGCTGACGCAGTGCAGGGTGGCGCCGGAGAAACACACCAAGTCGCCGACGCTCGGTCGATGGACGAAATACGGCGTCGGAGCGCGGTCGCGAGCGATACCCGCACTTCTGATGCCTAAACACCCCGCATCGCCCTCGAGCGCGGGTGGAATTTGTAAATATAACACCCCGCTCCATTGTTCCGCGCTGTCGTGCGCGTGGAGACGGTTGTAGTCGCCGGGGGCATTGACGTTGAGCCAGCCGTAGACATCCGCGGTGAGGACGCGCTCGCGTTGCGTCGGGCGACGAATTTTGTCGTACGCCTCCACCGCAAGAGCATTTATCGCGGTCCACGTGATGCGGTCGTCCAATGCATTCGCTGTTCTTCCCATCGACGAGGATGTCCCGGGTATCGATCGCGCGTCGGCGGCTGCCGGCGACGGTTCGCGCGCCGCGAGCGTCGCCGCCACCGCGTCGGCTTCGCGCACTTCCGCCCCCTCACCCTCCTCGCCGTCCTCCGAAGAGTAATCTAACAAATCTGCATAGCTCTGGTATCCGCCGCGATTGGAGCGCGAGACGGAGACGTCTGAGCCAGGTCCCGGGACGGCGCCGCCCAGCGAGCGTTCGGCGTCTTCGCGACCGCGACGAAACTTCTTCAGTCCAAGGGGTAGCAACGCGCGCACCAGGGCGTCTCGCGCGTCCTCACGAAGAGTGAAGACGTGAACGAGCGTCGGAGCGGCTTCGGGATCGTCGGAATCTTCTAGGGCGTACGCGGTGTGCGTCTGAAAGTTTGCGCTCGCGAGAGCGGCGGCGGCGGAGACGACTCGGGCGCCGCTCGCGTCGATCCTGCGCAGCGTCGTAGGGTCTCGCGCGTGTACGGTATCGACGGCAGCGATGAGCGTGCGGAGGTCCATGGCAACGTCACGAGAGGCAGCGTGTGCGGTGAGCGATGCGTTTGCCGTCGTTTTGTCACGTTCCGCGCGCTCGCTCGTCGGGCAAAAAATTGACACCACTACATTGACATTAAATCAGAAACCATTTATTCGCGAGCATTCGACGCGCACTGCGGCGAGTGCGAGGAGGCTTTTCAGCAGACGGCGCGTTTCGCCGCTCCTTTACTCGCACGAGCGATTCAGTCGCGACGAAATAATCGAGTCATTTAATTCCCTTGGAAACCGACTAAACCGCGACCTTCGACGGACGGAACGTACGCTTGGCCGGTTTGCTTTTTATTCTTCGCAACCTTGCCCACGAGCTGACGCACCCGACGTTGGTCCGCGGTTTGCGTCCGCGCCTTGATTTCTTTGGGGTCGATTTCGAGTCGAGGCTGCTTGACGTACTTTGTGCTCGAACGCTCGGGAACCATGGCGTGATGGCGGTAGCCGCGTTCGCCATATTTCGGCTCATCGGTTGCTGCGTCAGCGCCTCCTACTTCGGCGGCGGGATCGACCGCGCGCGTTTTGGGTTTCTTCTTGTGCCGCTCGTCGGCGTCCACCTGCTCCCGCCCAACGTTGATATCGCCGTAGTGCGACGATAACTCATACACCGGTCTCGACCACTTCTCGACGAGCTTTTTACAAATCGCCCTGTTCTGCGCCGTTTCCTCCTCAATCGTGGATAAGAACATGATGACGCGTCCCAAACCCGAACGTTTCAATTCGTCCTTACGTTCGTGCGAATCCGTCGACACGGGGAGCTGTTCGATGAGCTTAATCAAGCTCGTGCGAATCGTTAAATTCGCCAAGTTCCCGTCAGGCAACAAATCTAACCACGCGCGCAACACGCTCAACAGTCCGTGTCGCAGAAACGCATCGTGAAGCTCGACCATTTTTAACTTTTTCTCAACCTCGGGCAGGAGTTTCAACTTCTTCACCGCCGGCTTCCCCATATCGTACGCCCTCAAATCCTCCTCCACCGCGATTTCCATCTTGGACAAGAAATCAAGCACCTCCATGCGCGCCACTTCCTCGTCCTTCCTTCGCCTTTTCCCTTTCCCACCCGGGGCGAACAACTTACCCAACTCGTCGTCGCTCTCCTCCGCCTCGCTCGCGTACGCTCGTTTCCCATCCTCATCATCCGACATCGCCGCCCACTTATCTTCCTCCGCCACCCCCGCGTCATCTATAAATGCATCATCCTCCGCCGTGCGCGGTGCGACGTACTCATCATTCTGTATCGCATCAAAATCCACATCCTTCTTCGCACTCTTTATTCCTTTCCCGAGATCTTTCCCTTTCCCTTTCGTCACCGTCGTCGTCGTCGCCTTCGCCTTCGCCTTCGCCCGTCCTCGAGCGTTCTTCCCCAATCGCTTTCGCGCTCGCCCGAACGCCCCATCGGAATCGGACTCGCTCTCGGACTCGCTCTCGGAATCTCCCTTCACGTTCCGTCCTCCACCGCGCTCGCCAATGTCGACGTCGTCGTCGGAATCCGAATCCCCAAACAATCGATTCATGAGCGCCTTCGCTTTCACTCGATCGTCCCTCGGCGCTCCGTGGTCGTCGTCATCCACGTCGTCGCTTTCGCGCGCACGCGATGAATTCATCGCACGGCACGCGATCGACGACAGCCAGGGGCGAACGCAACGCGACGGCGGGGGCGTATCGACGGCGCGCGCGCGAAGAGCGACGACGAAGTGTCGCATCGTCGATCGATTCATTTCCAATCCATTCGATCGCCCTGTCGTTCGCGCGTGCGTGCGTGCGTTCGGTCGTTCGGTCGTTCGAGCGAGCGATCGAGGGGGCGAGTGGTGAGCTCGACGGAGCGACCGACCGACCGAGACCGACCGAGCGAGTGACCGACCGAGTGACCGAGTGACTGACTGACTCACATACTGTTTGTTCATACGCTCGATCGACTGCCAAGACCGACCGAGCAGACGACCGACCGAGCAGACGACCGAGACCGAGTGACGCACGCACTGTTTGTTCATACGCTCGATCGACTGCCAAGACGGACGAACGAGGCGTCGATCGAGCGATTGGACGCCTAAGACGCGAATGACGCCTGAGACGGGAATGAGGACGAGCGCGCGTCACAAAATGCGCGTCGCGCGAGGCGAACGAGGGAAAGAATTGAATTTGATTTCGTTCGTTCGTCGACATCGCGCGCGCCGAGTGAGGGTGATGTCGAATGGAGACGGCGAATGGCGAGGCGCGAGCGAGACGCGCGCGAGCGCGACACAGTCGTGGGCCGAGCCCGAGCTGAGACGAATACGACGACTGGCGAACGAGGAAAGCGCGAGGGAAAAGGCGAGGGATGTGATTGTGTTCGTTGGATCGTCGATATTTCGAGAGTGGAGAGAGATGAGGGATTTTGAACGCGATTGGTTGAGCGTCGGGAACGCGCGCGCGGCGAACCGAGCGTTCGGCGGCGCGACGACTTGGGATTTGTTAGATGCGTTCGATGACGTCATGAGCGCGAATGAGAGGGAGGCGAGAAAGATTGTGGTGTATTATTGCGGTTCGAATGATATCTCGAACGGGGTGAAGCCAGAGCGCGCGGTGGAAAATTTTGAGGCGTTTGCGCGACGAGCGCGAGAGACGAGCGCCAAGAGTGTCGGATTCGCCTACGTCGGCGTCATCGATTCTCCGCAAAAGCGCCTATGCGGGATGTCTGATGCGGTGAGAAAGACGAATGCGTTGGCCAAGGCTCTGTGTGAGGCAAACGCGGAGAAGAATTACGCGTTCGTGGACGTCACGCGGACGTTTGAGGATGCTGACGGAGCGTCAAAAACGAACATGTTTCGGGACGATTGCACGCACTTGAAGCCCGAATCTTACGATGCGTTAAAAGAATGCATCGAACCCGTTCTCTTAGGTCTCATCGCGCGCGTGTTCGCGAAAGAGAAAGATGAGAGCGTCGTTCGCGACTCGAGCGATTTTTTACCGCCGAAACCGCCGCCGTGACATCTCCGCCGAAACCGTCTCAAGCACGTACGCGCTCGAACGCGACGATGGACGACCGCTCTCCAACGCCTACTTCCGCGACGTCACCACGTCCCGACGTTCGCCATCGTCGTCCACGGCTCGCGCGGCTCCAACGCCTCGCCCTTCTGCAACAACTCCACGCTCACCCCATCCGGGCTCACGGCGAACGCCATGCGACCATCTTTCGGGGGCCTGGCGAGCGTAAAACCTTCATCCAGCACTCTCTGCGACGCAACGTACACGTCATCCACGGCGTAAGCGACGTGTCCGAACGACCTCGACGGCGGCGCGAAAACCTCGCTCTCGCCCGTCGCCGCGTCTGGCCAATTCCACGTGATCTCAATCTCCGCCGCCCCTCGTGTGGGCGCCATGAACACCAGCGTGTACCTCCCTTGCGTGCTCTCTTTCCTTCGCGTCTCTACTAAACCGATCGCGCGCCAAAACTTCATCGTGTGTTCTAAATCTTTCGCGCGAACCATGCAATGCAAGAACACGCACGTCCCATCTTTCGTCATCGACCGGTACGTATCGTCGTTCAAGTACGACGCGTTCATGTCGTGCGCTCGAGTGCGATGTTTCGCTTTCCACGTTCTCGCCCTCGGATGATTGACGACGGCGTTGGCGGTGCAAATCGTCATTGCTCGCCGCGCGCGCGCGTGTGCCGCGGCGCGCCGAGCGCGACGGCATGCCATCGAACGTCACGCCATCGAACGTCACGCCGTCGCGCGCGTTCTCTTTCGTGCGAACGCACGCGACGTCAATCGCTCGAGCGCGCGAAAAGCGCGCGCGTGCGCTGAGAAGACGCACAGAGGGACGGGATGAGAAGGGCGGCGCGCGAACGCGCTCGAGCTCGAGCTCGAGCGCGGATGATGATGGTGATGGTGATCGGCAAGTCATCACGGAATCGCACACATTCGAGGCGAGAGATGACATCGCGAGACGAATAGTCGTAGCGTTCATGGCGTCGACGGCGATCGCGTTCGTTGGGAATTTCATGGGCGTCGCCGAGCGAGCGTTGAGCGTCGCGCCGGAGAGCGCGAGAGCGCGAGGATTGGATTTGATTTACCCCGTTGGAGGGTTTTTGCGATGTCGAGACGACACAAAAGGGTATACGTTCGTGTATCCGAAGGCGTATTTAGCGGATCAAACGATGGCGCGGAGGAACGCGTCGAGGGCGGAGGCGACGCGAGCGCTCGACCCGCCGGCGTTGCGAAGGGACGGGCGGAGGAGCGCGGAGGAGCCGGTGGCGGCGTATGGGCCGATGAATTCCACGGGTGAGGAGAACGTGAGCGTGATCGTGAGTGCGGTGCCGCGAAGTTTCGATCTGAGCGTGTTCGGCGACGCCGAGGCGCAGGCGAATTGGTTGCTCGCCAACGTGCTCGCGAAGCCGGGGAGCGGGAAAACGGGCACGTTGGTCGATTCGAGCTCAAAAACCGTCTCTGGGTCGAAGTATTACACGTTCGAGTACACGATACAGAAAGGAACGCCAGGCGAACCCGGGTCGTGGTTCAGGCACAACGTGGCGGTGTTTGTAACGCGCGGGAGCTCGCTATTTACTTTGGTGGCGCAAGTTCCCGAAGAAAAGTGGGATTCGCGGCGGGAGGATTTCTTTAAGATCGCCGACTCGTTCCGCGTGTTCGTGCCGAGCGGGTAGCGCACGAACGCAGCGCACCACATTTGTGCTGTTGTACCACGAATACGTATGTATAGTACTGTATAGCGTTGAAAGAAGATGAATAAACAAAACGTCTTTTACGTCGAGCGAATCGTCTCCGCAACCTCTTTCGCAAAGTCCTTCGCCTCGATTTCAATCCCTTCGCCGACTTTGATGCGCGCGAACGCGATCAATTCCCCGCCTTCGGCTTTAACCGCCTTCCCGACCGTCATCGAATCGTCCAAGATGAACTTTTGATTCTCCAAGCACACGTCTTCGTAGTACTTGTGCATGCGACCGAGGAGAATCTTCTCCAAAATTGCCGCCGGCTTCCCCGTGCCCTCGGTTTGCGCGCGAAACACCGCCATCTCGCGATCTTGCGCTTCTTTCGGCACGCAATTCGCTCTCAAATACGCCGGCGCGCTCGCGACGATGTGCATCGCCAATTTATTTGCAAAATCCTCGCTCACGCCCTTGGCGACGACGAACGCCGCCTGCCGCCCGACGCCCGGGGAAATCGCCCCGTGCACGTACGCCCCAATCACCTCCTCGCTCCCATCCGTCGTGGCGTACACAAACGCTCGACGCAAACTCACGTTCTCTCGAACGTTCGCCGCTGTTTCTTTCACCAAATCCCCCAAAGTCTCCCCCGCCACGTTTGTCGCATTCGCCTCCGCCGCCGCCGCCTCGTACGCCCCACCGTTTCTCCCCCCGCGCGCGTTCGCCGCGAACACTTCGTCCGAGGCGATTCTTCCATAAATCGCCTCCGCACTTCCACGCACGAGATCTTGAAACTCCTCGTTCCGGCTCACGAAATCCGTCTCGGAGTTGATCTCGATCAACGCCGCCCCGCGTTTCCCCACTCGCGCGCTCACTAATCCATCCGCCGCCGCTCTCGACGCTTTTTTCGCCACCGCGCTCAACCCTTTCGTTCGTAATTCATCATACGCCTTCTCTTCGTCGTACGATGATTGCTCTAACGCCCGCTTCACGTCCACGATGGGCGCGCCCGCGCGTTCGCGAAGCCGTTTAATCATCATCGTCTTCATCTCCACCGACATCGTCATCCCGCGCGTCATCGCTTTCGCATGCGCCATCATTTCCACGTTCGCGTTTCTGTCACACCTCTTTCGAGCGAGCGCTCGTGTGCGCATCATCATCATCGTCATCATCATCACCTCAGCTCAGCTCAGCTCAGCTCAGCTCAGCTCGGGTCAGCGAATGCCGCCAAATTCATTCGCGCCTCACGTCCTCACCCCTCGTCGCGCGCTCGCGCTTCGATGTTCACTCGATCGCTCGTCGCCAATGCGATTGTTTTCACCTCTGAAGCGCGCACACGAGCGCTCACCTCGACGTCGCGCGCGCCGTGGTGGTCGGCGACCGGCGCGGGCGCCGCGCGCGTGGTCGCCGCGTTCGCGCGCGGCGCGCGCGACGTCGACCTCTGGCGCGCGTTCGGCGATCACGAACACGGCGGTTCGTCGTCGTGTTCGTTCGCGTTGTGCGACGAACGCGCGCGCGACGATCGGGAGGAAGGGCAAAAAGAGCAGGGCGACGGCGCGAGCGCGAGCGACGGGTGGCGCGCGACGCGGTTCGCGACGCTTCGCGGAACGATTTCGAGCGTCATCGCGAACGCGAAGACGGCGACGGTGAAACGAAGTGGATTCGCGGGAGCGCGAACGAAGGCGTTGACGAAGACGATCGTGGTGAGAGATCCGGTGATTGATTTAGACGCGTTTGAAGCGCTGAGTTACCGCGTGCGAGGGTGCGGGCGAACGTACGTGGCGAGCGTGCGGACGGATAATTGGATGACGGGAGATACGAGCGAGGACGTGTGGCAAGCGGCGTTTACGCCGCCGAAAGATAAATGGGTGGATGTGGTGATTCCTCTGGAGGCGTTCACGCAGACGTATCGTGGACGCGCGGTAGCGGACCACGCGAGGATGGCGGCGAGCCGAGTGGTGACGTTGGGGATCGCCGTGGCGGGGAGCACGGCGATGGATGCGAAAGAGCGCGCGAAGATGGACGGGGCGTTCGCGTTGGACTTGCATTCCATCGTCGGTTTGCGCATGACGCCGGATGAAATCGAGCGTAACGCGGCGAGTTTGCGCAAAGAAGCCGGCGACGAAACACGGACGCCGTGCGGCGGCTTCGCAAGGCTCGCGTTCGACGCCGAACCCTCCACGCTCCTGTGACCACCGCGCGAATGCTTTACACATGCCACGCTACGACCCTACTTCCTTACTAGAACTAGAACTTTTCTAACGCGCGACTCTCCGCGAGCGCTCTCGTCCTCTTCAACGTCGCTCGCCGCATCCGCGCCGCGAGCGCGCCCGTCGCCGCCGACGCCCACGCGTGCATCTCCTCAAACACTCCAACGCTCACCTTTCCTCGCTCGAGAACTTCCATGACGACCTCGCTTTGGCCAAGATCCCCACTAAACGCGCCCATCGTCACCCCGCTCGTCCTCGCTCGCTCCTCCGCTCGATTCAAATCCACTAAAACCTCCCCATCCACGACCCCGACGCTCGCGCACGCCAACGTATCTCGTACCGCAACTCCCGCATCAATCAACGCCATCACCGCGGCATTCATCGCGCACGCGTGTGCGCCACCATCATTCGCGACGACGACGACGTCCACTCGAATCCTCGATCTCGGCCACCGCTCGAGCTCGCACGTCGCCCGCAACGCCTCCTCCATCGTTCTCGCGAACTCCCGTTCGCGTCGATCGCTCGAGCGTTTCCCATACCCCACGTTTTGCGTGCGTTCGCTCGTCAAATCGCGATAGTCGCACTCCATCGCGCACGTCGGCGCGAGCTCGGCGTCGACGCGCCGCGCGCTCGCGCCGTCGTCATTCGGCCCGTAGCACCGCGCGAGCGCGCGCGTCAACCCCATGGTGACTTCGCACGACCCATCCGCGTCGTCCGCGACGTCGAACGCGAACGTCATCGCTCGCGCTTCGCCCGTTCGTCGCCCGTCGAGGCGCAAGCCGTCGCAGGAGACGTACTCCATCGCACGACGCGCGCGCGACGTCCGCCGTCAACGAACGAACGAACGACCGATGGGAACGAACGAACGACTTAAGACGTCGATCGATGGCGTTCG
>Ga0222712_10006248_pt1 | contig 11794 bp, 9 predicted proteins | sample C33_657DmetaG_FD_165043 | JGI IMG/M metagenome (GOLD analysis project Ga0222712, IMG submission 165043) | Estuarine water microbial communities from San Francisco Bay, California, United States - C33_657D | ecosystem: Environmental > Aquatic > Marine > Unclassified | place: USA: California... | reverse complement strand
TGTTGGAGGTCGTGTCGTCGGCCGCGTGGATCATCTTGGCGCCGGTGTCCTGGTGCTGGCCGTCGTTGGCCAGCGCGATGGAGAGCACCTCGCCGCGGGCGCGCTTGCCGCGCAGGATCACGCCGGGATACTTCATGGTCAGGCGGGAGCCGATGTTGCAGTCGATCCAGCGCACCTCGGCGTCCTCCTCGGCCATGCCGCGCTTGGTCACGAGGTTGAAGACGTTGGCCGACCAGTTCTGGACGGTGACGTACTGGATCTTGGCGCCCTTGAGGGCGACCAGCTCCACGACGGCGGAGTGCAGGGTGGCGGTCTCGAACTTCGGGGCCGTGCAACCTTCCATGTAGGTGACCTCGGCGCCTTCGTCGGCGATGATGAGGGTGCGCTCGAACTGGCCGAAGTTCTCGGCGTTGATGCGGAAGTAGGCCTGCAGCGGCTGGGCGACCTTCACGCCCTTCGGGACGTAGATGAAGGAGCCGCCGGAGAAGACCGCCGAGTTGAGGGCGGCGAACTTGTTGTCGCCCGCCGGGATGACCTTGCCGAAGTACTTGCGGAAGATCTCGGGGTGGTCGCGCAGGCCCTCCGTCGGCCCGCAGAAGATGACGCCGAGCTTCTCGAGCTCGTCCTTCATGCGCGAATAGACCGCCTCGGAGTCGAACTGCGCCTCGACGCCGGCGAGGAACTTGCGCTCGGACTCGGGGATGCCGAGCCGCTCGAAGGTCTGCTTCACGTCGTCGGGCACCTCCTCCCAGGTCCGGACGGGTTTCTGGCCCTTCGCGAGGTAGTAGCGGATGTCCTCGAACCTGATGTTGTCGAGGTCCGCGGTGGCCCAGTGCGTGGGCATCGGCAGGGACTCGAAGATCTTGAGCGCCTTCTGGCGGAACTCGCGGATCCACTCCTCCTCGCCCTTGACCTTGGCGATGTAGTCGATGGTCGCCGGGGTCAGCCCCACGCCCGCGTCGAAGGCGTAGTTCTCCTCGTACTTGAAGTCGCCCTTCGAGCGGTCGACCTCGATCGCCGCGCGCTGCGCCTCTTCCTGGTCGGGTTCGGCCATGGTCTTAGGCGTGGGCGAGCTCGGCCTTCACCCAATCGTAGCCCTTGGCCTCGAGCTCGAGGGCGAGCTCCTTGGGGCCGCTGTGGACGATCCGGCCGTCCCACATGATGTGGACGCGGTCCGGGACGATGTAGTCGAGCAGTCGCTGGTAGTGGGTGATGACGCAGAAGCCGGTGTCCGGGCCGCGCAGGGCGTTGACGCCCTCGGAGACGATGCGGAGGGCGTCGATGTCCAGGCCCGAGTCGGTCTCGTCGAGCACGGCGTACTTCGGCTGCAGCATCATCAGCTGGAGGATCTCGCAGCGCTTCTTCTCGCCGCCGGAGAAGCCTTCGTTGACGAAGCGGGCCGTGAACTTGCGGTCCATCTTCAGGGCGTCCATCTTGGCGTAGAGCTCCGCGTAGTAGGCCTTGGCGTCGAAGGGCGCGCCCTTCGGCTGGCGGGCGACGAGCGCGGCGCGGATGAAGTTGGCGATGGTCACGCCGGGGATCTCGCTCGGGTATTGGAAGGCGAGGAAGAGGCCGGCCCGCGCGATGGCGTCGGGTTCCTGGCCGAGCAGTTCCTGCCCGTCGAGCAGGGCCGAGCCGGAGTGCACGGTGTAGTCGGGGTGGCCGGCGAGCACCTTGGCGAGGGTGCTCTTGCCGGTGCCGTTCGGCCCCATGATGGCGTGGACCTCCCCCTTCGGGATGGTGAGGCAGAAATCCTTCAGGATCGGGCGTTCGCCGATCGAGGCGTTCAGGTTCTGGATGACAAGGTGGTCGGGCATGGCGGAGGGATTCAAAGGGTGGGCTGGGCTTCGCCGCCTTGGGCGCGGCCGTGGTAGCTGATCTCGATCACCTCGGAGTCGAAGCCGGGCGGGAGGATCGAGCGCAGGCTCTGGAGGATCGCGGGCGGCAGCTCGATGTCGTGCACGCGGCCGGTGGCGGCGTCGCGGAAGTGGGCGTGCGGGGCGAGGTTCGGGCAGTAGCGGGTCGATTCGCGCTCGTGGTTCACCTGGCGGACGAGCCCGCAGCCGACGAAGGTCTCGAGGCAGTTGTAGACGGTGGCGAGGGACAGGCCCGGCATGGACTCGCGGGCCCGCTGGAAGACCTCGTCGACGGTCGGGTGGTCGCGCTTGGCCATGAGGACCGAGAAGACGACCTCGCGCTGAGGCGTCACCTTCTGGCCGCTCTTGGCCAAGGATTCCTGAAGCTTCTCCCGGTCGTGTTCGTGCAGATTTTGAATCATTCTAAACAGGGAAAGAGTTGGAATGAGACTGAGGTGCAATAAGAATCCTCAAAAAGCCCTCTTTTTTAAGCCATTTGGGGGTTCCTCCGGTCTAAAGAATGGAACTATTTATGTTTAAGTGCCTCTCATCCATCTGTTTATGTCTCCCATGGCTTGGCGACGCCCTCTGCTTTATTCCATCCTTTGGGTGGTCGCCTTCATCCCGGCCCTAGGGGCGCCGTCTCCGAGCCTGGAGGTCGATCGGGTTTGGTCCGGCCATCCCGTCGGTTTCCAGCTGCTGACGGTTCCCCCTTTCCAGTTCGTCGCCTACTATGATGCGGAGCGTCGGATGACCATCGCCCAGCGGCGCCTGGATGCGGAGCGCTGGACCTACCAACGGCTCCCGAGCACGCTCGGCTGGGACTCCCACAACGCGGTGACCCTGGCGGTCGACCGCGCCGGGCATCTGCACGTCGCCGGCAACATGCACGTCGTGCCGCTCGTGTATTTCCGCACGACCAGGCCGGGCGACGTGACTTCGCTCGCCGCCGCGCCGATGACGGGCGAACGCGAGGAGCGCATGACCTACCCGGTCTTCCTCCACGATCGCGAGGGGCGCCTGGTCTTCCGCTACCGCGACGGCAGCAGCGGGCGGGGCGACGACCTTTGCAACGTCTACGACGAGGCGACGGGGAAGTGGCGGCGCCTGCTGGCGACGCCGCTCACCGATGGCCAGGGGAAGATGAACGCGTATTGCACGACTCCGCAGCTCGGGCCGGACGGCATGTTCCACCAGTGCTGGGTCTGGCGCGATTCCCCCGACTGCGCCACGAACCACGATCTCAGCTACGCCAAGTCGCCCGACCTCGCGCGTTGGTTCGATTCGTCCGGCCGGGAGCTGCGGCCGCCGCTCACGCTCGCGACGGGCGAGGTCGTCGACCCCGTGCCCGCCCGGGGCGGCATCATCAACTCCAACCTGCGCCTGGGCTTCGACACGCGTGCCCGGGTCATCATCACTTACCATAAATATGACGCGGCCGGCGACCTGCAGATCTACGCCGCGCGCCGCGATGCCGAGGGCTGGTCGATCGTCCAGGTCAGCGACTGGAAGGGCTATCGCTGGGACTTCGCGGGCGGCGGCACCCTGGTGCCGGAGGTCGCCGTCGGGGCGGTCGAGCCGATCGGCGACGGCAAGCTCCTGCTCGCCTACCGCTATCCCCGGGGCGCGGGCACCTGGGTGCTCGATGAGCCGACCTTGCGGCCCATCCCCGAGGCCCGGCCGCCGGCCCGCCCCGCCCCCCGCTTCCCCGCCGAGGCGCACCGCCTGACTTCCGCCTTCGAGGGGATGCGCCTGCGCGAGGTCGGGGACAGCGGGGTCGCCGACGATGGTTTCGTCTACAAGCTCGTCTGGGAGACGTTGGACGCGAACCGCGACCGACCGAGGCCGCGTCCCTGGCCGGAGCCCGTGCCGCTGCGGCTGGTGCGGGGCGAGCCGCCCCGGTGACCGTTCAGTTCATGCCCGGCTCCGCGGTCCGGTCGCCCAGTTCGTCGATCGCGCGCCGGGCCTCGAGCCGCGCCAGTTCGTCGGCCACGGCCCGGAGACGCTTCTCCTGCGAGAGGCATTCCAGCAAAGCGCGCCGGACCGAGGTCTCCTCGACGAGGTGGCCGGCGGCGGCGTCGGCCAGGGCGCCGGGTTGGTTGGTCAGGCCGCGCAGTCGGTCGAGCAAGGGCGCCGCCTCGGGGCCCAGCCCGTTGACCAGCCGCTCGGACAAGGCCAGGATCCGGGCGACCTCGCGCATCGCGCCATCGGCCGTGGCCAGCGGTTCATCCGCCACCGGCGCGATCTCCAGGCGCGGGTAGGGCGTGCGGCGCTGGACCTTGATCACGCGGGCGCGCCGGAGCCCCTCCAGCACGAGGTGCGAGGTGCCATCGGGCAATTCGACATGTCCGACGATGCGGCCGACGCAGGTGAACGGGCAGGGCGGCTCGTCGTTGTCCGGCGAGAGGCTTTCCTCGTCGAGCTGCGAGACGGCGAACATCCGGTTCCCCGCGAGGGCGTCCTTGAGCATCTTGCGGTAACGCGGCTCGAAGATGCGCAACGGCAGGAGCTGCTGCGGGAGCAGCACGCAGTTCCCGAGGGTCATGACCGGGACGATGACGGTGGGGACCATCTTGGCAATAAGGCCGGATCGGTCGCCGTCGCAAGCCACCCGCCCGGTTTCCGGCTTACTTGGCCTTCACCGGGACGACCGGGAAGATGGGGCTGTCGTAGCTGGCCAGGTCCTGCGGTTTGGCGGCCGTCGAGCGCTTGACCGTGCCGAGCCAGGTCGGGTTGTAAGGGCCGACGAGGTCGATCTTCAGGTCGGGCTTGATGGCGGCCTCGAGGCCGGTGGTCCAGAAGCAGGCGTTCACGAGCATGCGGCGGAAGCCGTCGTTCGCGAGGTCGCCGGAGGCGCCGTAGGTCGAGGCGAAGACGCGGCCTTCCTTGCCGGAAGCCGACTTGTAGGTGCGGACCCAGGCACCGGGCATCGGCTTCTTGGCGGCGTCGACGGGCGAATCGGGCTTCATCCCGGTCAGGGGCTGCGCCATCGCGAGGATGGTGCTGCCTTCGATCGGGTTGGCGTTGTAAGCGCCGATCTCCGCCCAGACGTCCTTCACGCCGCGGAGCACGGGGTGCTCCCCCTGCGCCGGCACCAGGTCGAGGCGGGTGCTCGACTTGTGGTTGGGACCATAGTGGCCGACCCAGGTCTCGCCGAGGATCTGCCGGCCAAAGCCGCCCTTGTAGTCTTCGCCCTTGTAGTCGAAGGAGTATTTGTAGAGCGGGCTGTCCTTCGCGTAGCGGAAGCCGTGCGTGGCGGTGCGCAGGCCGATGACCGCGCCGCCGCGGTTCAGGTAGTCGACGATCGGCTGCATCTGCTCGACCGGGATGGACTGGAAGCGCGTGAAGATCACGAGCAGGTCGGCGTCCTTCAGCACCTCGGTGCCCGGGATGTTGCTGGGGTTGCCCAGCGCGATGTTGCCGTTCTTCGGGTCGATCCCGAACAGCACCGTGCAGGTGAAGCCTTGGTGCTTGGCGAGGATGCGCGCGAGCTGCGGCAGGGCCTCCTCGGACTTGTACTCATGATCGTTGGCGATGAGCACGACCTTCTTGCCTTTGCCGGGGCCTTCGGTGCCGACGTACGTCAGCGGGGCATCGGCCGCGCGGGCGACGAAGCTGAGCAAGGCGAGGGCGAGGACGGCGAAGGGGCGCATGGGGGAAAGAGGGAGGATTACAGAGTACGGAGTACAGAGTGCAGAGTACAGAGTGTAGTGGGGGTGGACGAACTGAATTGAACAATCCTCGCTGCTATCCTCGGTACTCGGTACTCCGTACTCCGTAATCTGTAATCCCCTGCTATCCCGCTTTCACTGCCACTGATCCAGGAAGAGCTTCTTCGGGTCCGGCTTATCCGTCTCGGCGAAATACACCCCCATCCTCAGCGCGGGCAGGTAATGGGCGGCGGGCGCGGTCTTCGACCGGGCCTTGATCTCGGCCAGCAGGCTTTCCGGGGAGCGGCCGGCCAGCTGGTCGACGCGGGTGTATCCGGCGTCGAGCAGGTCGCGCGCGACGTCCACCGGGAACCGCGTGATGCGCATGAACGGGCTGCACACGGCCGCACGTCGCCGCTCGGCCGCGCGTTCTCGGGCCGCCTCGTCCACGCTCAGAGGCGGGCGAGGATCGCCGCGCCCATGGCCTTGGTGCCCACGGCCGGGCCGCCGCCGGCGATGTCCGCGGTGCGGATGCCTTCGGCGATGGTCTTCTCGACCGCCAGCTCGATGGCCTTGGCCTCGGCCTCGAGGCCGAAGGAGTGGCGGAGCATCAGGGCGGCGGAGAGGATCTGGGCGCAGGGGTTGGCCTTGTCCTGGCCGGCGATGTCCGGGGCGGTGCCGCCGGAGGGCTCGTAGAGGCCGTAACCGTAGCCGTGGCGGTTGCGGTTCGCGCCCAGGGAGGCGGAGGCCATCATGCCGAGGGACCCGCAGATGACGGCCATCTCATCGGAGAGGATGTCGCCGAACATGTTCTCCGTGAGGAGCACGTCGAACTGCGCCGGCTTGAGGACGAGCTGCATCGCCGCGTTGTCGATGTACATCACCGCGAGGGTGATGTCCGGCGCGGTGGCCTTGATCCGTTCGGCCACGACCTTGCGCCAGAGCACGGAGGTCTGGAGGACGTTGGCCTTGTCGACCAAGGTGATGTGCTTGCGGCGGGCGCGCGCGGTCGCGATGGCGACGTCGGTGATGCGTTCGATCTCCGACTTGCGGTAGACCATGGTGTCGATGGCCTCGATGTCGCCGCCGGCGAGCTCCGTGGTGGACTTGGGGCCGAAGTACAGGCCGCCGGTGAGCTCGCGGATGCAGACCATGTCGACGCCGTTCGGGATGCGGTCCGGCCGGATCGGCGAGGTGTCGATGAGGTTCTTGAGGAGCAGGCCCGGGCGGACGTTGGCGTAGAGGGTGAAGTGCTTGCGCAGGGGTAGGAGCGAGGCGCGTTCGGGCTGTTCGGCCGGGGGCAGTTTCTCCCACTTCGGGCCGCCGACGGAGCCGAAGAGGATGGCGTCCGCGGCGCGGCAGGCCTCGAGGGTCGAGTCCGGCAGGGCTTTGCCATGGTTATCGATCCCGGCGCCGCCCACGTCGTGGGTGGAGTGCTCGAGGGTGTGGCCTGACTTCTTCAGGACAGCCTCAAGGACGGGCAGGGCGGCGGCCATGACTTCGGGGCCGATGTAGTCGCCAGGCAGGACGGCAATCTTCAGGTGCATAGGTGAAAGGGTGGGGAGTTAAGGGCAACGGCGGCGCGGAGGGCAAGGAGAAGCGAGGGGAAGGGCGCCCAAAATCGGACCTCCAGGGGGTTGCCAACGCGCTCGGCGGGACTCTAGTCTCGGCCCCCTTCGTTTCCTTCCATGTCCACCCAACCTCTCGTCATCGGTAAATTCTCCCTCGGCATGGGCGACCGCTTCGCCCACGAAGCCGAAGCCCAGCTCGCCGCCTGCCTCGCGGCCCGGAAACTCGGCGTCGAGATCGTGCCGGTCTGGAACAAGTCCAACCGCGAGCACAACATCATCGGCTCGGAGCCGACCAGCACCCGCGCCGCGGCCGACGCCGCCGTGAAGGCCCTCGGTTGGACCGCCCCCTACTTCCTCGACGCCGACCACATCGGCCTGAAGACCGTCGATCGTTTCGTCGGAGTCTCCGACTTCTTCACCATCGACGTGGCCGACTTCATCGCCCAGCCCGCCGCCCCCGCCGCGGTCCAGGCCTTCGTCGACCGCCATCCGGAACTGGTCGGGACGATCACCCTCGCGGGCATCGACCGCCCGTTCACGACCACGCGCGCCGACGTCGAGCGCACGGCCGCCAAGTTCCTCCTCGCCGTGCAGGAGGCCGGCAAGGTCTACCGCCATATCGTCTCGGTCAAGGGCGTCGGCCGTTTCGTGCCCGAGATCTCGATGGACGAGACCGACAGCCCCCAGACGCCGCCCGAGCTCCTCGTCATCCTCGCGGCCATCGCCGACGAAGGCGTGCCGATCCAGACCATCGCCCCGAAGTTCACCGGTCGGTTCAACAAGGGCGTCGACTACGTCGGCGACCTCGCCCAGTTCGAGCGCGAGTTCAACGACGACCTCTGCGTCATCGCCCATGCGGTGAAGCAGTACGGCCTGCCGGCCAACCTGAAGCTCTCCGTGCACAGCGGCAGCGACAAGTTCTCCATCTACCCGGCGATCCGCCGCGCCCTCGCCAAGCATGGCGCCGGCGTGCACGTGAAGACCGCGGGCACGACCTGGCTCGAGGAAGTCATCGGCCTCGCCGAAGCCGGCGGCGCCGGCCTCGCCCTCGCCAAGGAGATCTACGCCGAAGCCCTGTCGCACATGGACGAGCTCTGCCAGCCCTACGCGACCGTCATCGACATCGACCGTTCCAAGCTGCCGGCCGCCGCCGTCGTCGACGGTTGGACCAGCGAGCAGTTCGTGGGCGCCCTGCGCCACGACCAGAAGAACCCGCTCTACAACGCCAACATCCGCCAGCTCATCCACGTCGGCTTCAAGGTCGCCGCGAAGATGGGGCCGCGTTACCTCGAGCAGCTCAAGGCCTGCCGCGAGTCCTGCGCGCGCAACGTCACCGGCAACCTGCTGGAGCGTCACATCCGCCCGCTGTTCCTCTGAGCGGCGGTTTCGGCTTGGTTAGGCCGGGGTGGGGGTTAGTTTACCTCCGATGCCCAGCCCCCGGCTCAGTTCCTGCGCGTACGTGGCCCTCGGCCTCGTCGCGATGGCCTGGCCGACAACCTCGCCTGCGGCGGTGGACTTCGTTCGTGAAGTCCGCCCCATCCTCGAGGCCAAATGCCAGAAATGTCACGGGCCCGAGAAGCAGAAAGGTGGCTACCGCCTGGACGCCAGCCAGGTCGCCCTGCACGGGGGCGAGTCGCACGCGCCGAACATCATCCCGGGCCAGCCGGAGCGCAGCCCGCTGCTCCGTTTCATCTCGGGGGCCGATGCCGAGATGCGGATGCCCCCGAAGGGCGAACTGCTGACGGCCGGCGAGCAGGCCACCTTGCGCGCGTGGATCGCCGAGGGTGCCGTCTGGCCGGCCTCCGCCGACGTGGTCGTGGCGGATCCGCGCGATTGGTGGGCGTGGCGTCCGCTGCGCGACACTCCGGCGCCGGCCGATGGCTCCGCCGCGATCGATCATTTCGTGCGCGTGAAGCTGGCGGCGCAGGGACTCGCCCCGTCGCCCCCGGCGGCGCCGGCCGCCTTGATCCGCCGGGTCACGCTCGACCTCACGGGACTGCCGCCGACCCCGGAGGAGACCGCGGCGTTCGTGGCGGATCCGGCGCCCGCGGCTTATGAGCATCTGGTGGATCGTCTCCTGGCGTCGCCCCGCTACGGCGAGCGTTGGGCGCGGCACTGGCTCGACGTGGTCCACTACGGCGACACCCATGGTTATGACAAGGACAAGCCCCGCGAACATGCCTGGGCCTACCGCGACTACGTGATCCGCGCCTTCAACGCGGACAAGCCTTACGCCCGCTTCGTGCAGGAACAGGTGGCGGGCGACGCGCTTTTCCCGGGCACGCGCGACGGCGTCGAGGCCCTGGGTTTCCTCGCCGCCGGTCCGTGGGATTTCATCGGGCATGCCGAGGTGCCCGAGACCAAGGTCGACGGCAAGCTGGCCCGCCACCTGGATCGCGATGACATGGTGGCCAACACGTTGGGCACGTTCGCCAGCCTGACGGTGCACTGCGCGCAATGTCATGCGCACAAGTTCGATCCCGTCAGCCAGGAGGATTATTACAGCCTGCAGGCGGTCTTCGCGGCGCTGGACCGCACCGACCGTCCTTACTACCCGGACGACGCGACCAACGCCAAGGCCGAGGAACTGCGTCGGCGCCGCACGGAGCTCGAAGCCCGCCTGCGCGCGCTCGAGGCGCCGGCGGTCGCCGCGGCCGGCCCCGCCTACGCGGCGCTGACGCGCAAGCTCGAAGGCATCTCGAAGGCGGCCGCGGCCAAGGCGGGCAACCCGACCCCGGATTTCGGCTACCATGCGCAGGTCGCCGCCCGCCAGGAAACGGTGAAGTGGGTGCAGGTCGACCTCGGGCGGCGCACCGAACTGGCCGAGGTCGTGCTCGCCCCCTGTTACGACGATTTCAACGGCATCGGCGCCGGGTTCGGCTTCCCCGTCCGCTTCAAGATCGAGGTGAGCGACGACCCGGAGTTCCGGCAAGGGGTCCAGCTCCTCTGGCGAGGCCATGACCAGACGTTCATGATGGATTTCGCGAACCCCGGGCTGACTCCCTACGTGGCCAAGGTCGACCCCGAGGATGGCATCGCGGGCCGCTATGTGCGGGTGACGGCGGTGAAACTGGCGCCGCGCAAGGGCGACTTCATCCTGGCGTTGGCCGAGCTCGAGGTCCGGACCGCGGACGGACGCAACGTCGCGCTCGGCCGGCCGGTCCGGGCGTTGGACTCGATCGAGGCCCCGCCGCGCTGGCGGCAGGTCAACCTGACCGATGGCTTGGCCCCGGTGCGTCCGTCGGCGGATGAAGCGGCCAAGCTGCGCGCCGAGCGGGACGCCTTGGTGCGGGCGGCGATGACGCCGGCGGTCGCGGACGAGTTGGCCGCGGCCCGCGCGGAGGCCGCGCAGCTCGCGGCGGCGGTCGCGGCGTTGCCCAAGCCCTCGTTGGTCTACGCGGGCGGCATCCATCAAGGCGGCGGGGCCTTCGCCGGCACGGGCGCGCAGGGCGGACGCCCTCGCCCGATCTTCCTGCTCGCCCGGGGCCAGGTCACCCAGCCGCTCCGGGAGGTCGGCCCGGGCGCGGTCGCGGCCTTCGCTTTCGCTCCGGGTCGTTTCGCGCTCGCGCCAGGCGCGGGCGAGGGGGAACGTCGCGCCGCGCTGGCGGGATGGTTGACGCATCGGGACAATCCGTTGGTCTGGCGGAGCGCCGTCAACCGCGTCTGGCAACTCCACTTCGGCCGGGGGATCGTCGACACCGCGAACGATTTCGGCCGCAACGGTTCACCGCCGACCCACCCGGAACTGCTGGACTGGTTGGCGCGCGATTTCCGCGACCATGGCGGCTCCCTCAAGCGCCTGCACCGGCAGATCGTGCTGAGCGCGACCTACCGGCAGTCGTCGGCCGACGTGCCGGCGGCCAGCCGGGTCGACGCGGGCAACAGCCTGCTCTGGCGTCAGCAACGCCGGAAGCTCGAGGCCGAGGTGCTGCGGGACGCGGTGCTGCAGGCGAGCGGCAAGCTCGACCTCGCGATGGGCGGGCCCGGCTGGCGGGATTTCGTGGTGGAGCGCCCCGAGCATTCGCCGCACTACCGCTACGACCTGGCCGATCCGGCCGATCCGCGGACTTTCCGTCGCGCCGTCTACCGGTTCATCGTCCGTTCCCAGACCCAGCCGTGGATGACCTCGCTCGACTGCGCGGATCCTTCCATGCGGGTCGACAAGCGCAACGAGAGCCTCTCGCCCGTGCAGGCGCTGGCCTTGCTGAACAATGATTTCATGCTGACGCAGGCGGGTTTCCTCGCCGAACGGGTGGTCCGCGAACGCGCCGACCTGGCCGCGCAGGTGGCGCGCGCCCATGAGCTCGTCCTGGGGCGTCCGCCCGCGCCGGCGACGCGCGACCGCCTGGCGGCCTTCGCCCGGGAACAGGGCCTGCCGGCCGCCTGCCGCGTGCTGTTCAACCTCAACGAATTCGCGTTCGCCGACTGAGCCCATGGGTCACGCCTCGCCTTATCATCGTCTGCCGCCGCCCGCTCCCCTCGATCGGCGGGAGTTCCTTTGGCGTTCCGGTGGCGGGTTGGGTGGGCTCGCGCTGGCTTCCCTGCTCGGCGCCGATCGGGCTTTGGCGTCCCCGGGCCAGCTCAGCGGTTGCCTGCATCACCCGCCTAAGGCGAAGCGGGTCGTGCAGTTCTTCATGGCCGGCGCCGCCAGTCACCTGGACCTCTTCGACTTCAAGCCGGAGCTGATCAAGCGCCATGGTCAACCGAGCGACTTCGG
>Ga0222712_10006247_pt1 | contig 11795 bp, 19 predicted proteins | sample C33_657DmetaG_FD_165043 | JGI IMG/M metagenome (GOLD analysis project Ga0222712, IMG submission 165043) | Estuarine water microbial communities from San Francisco Bay, California, United States - C33_657D | ecosystem: Environmental > Aquatic > Marine > Unclassified | place: USA: California... | reverse complement strand
TTTAGTTGCAGCGTTAATCGTTATCGTCGCGTTCATCTGGCTGAACTACTTGGTTTGCGCTGGACTTTCTATCGCTTTAATGATCGCGCCTGTGATTTATGGAATCAAAGCGTTCAGTAATGGACTGCTCTTTGATTACAGTTGGATAGTTGCCGCTCTTTTCATCTGCTTCTCTGTGTCTGCGTTCATGCGTTTCATCAATGAGTTTAAACAGAAGCAACAAATCAGAAAGCAGTTTGAACACTATCTTGCTCCTGCGATGGTTAAAAAGCTCCAAACCAATCCAGAACTATTAAAACTTGGCGGCGAAACTAAAGACTTGACAATCCTTTTCTCTGATGTTCGCGGATTTACTGCACTCAGCGAGCACTTCAAAACTGATCCTCAAGGATTAACTTCTTTGATTAACCGTTACATGACTCCTATGTTAAAATTGGTTATGAGCAAAGACGGAACTGTTGACAAACTGATTGGTGATGCAGTGATGGCTTTTTGGAACGCTCCTGTTGATGTTCCTCGCCACAAAGAATTAGCTATCGAGTGCGCCGTAGAGATGTTCACGAAACTCGACGAACTAAATAAACAACTCGCACTAGAAAAATTGCCGCAACTTTCGATTGGTGTAGGCGTCAATTCTGGTTCAGTTGTAGTTGGGAACATGGGTTCAGAAAATCGTTTTGACTACACTTGCCTTGGAGATGCGGTTAATCTCTCGTCTCGCTTAGAAGGTCAGAGTAAACCTTATCACGTTGGCATAGTCATTGGCGAGCAAACGGTGAAAGGCATCGAGAACTCTTTCAATTTCCTAGAGCTAGACAACATCGCGGTCAAAGGTAAGAAAGAAGGCGTGAAAATCTACACTGTAATTACGAACGACGAAAAGGCAAATAAGATTGTTTCTCATCACAAGAAGATGATGGATTTCTACTACGCGATGAACTGGGACGAAGCAATGATCTACTTGACTAGACTCAAAGCAGAAAATCTAAAGATGATCGAGTATTACGAGATGATGGAAGGCCGAATCTCTGAACTCAAAACAGCAAACTTACCTAAAGATTGGGACGGCGTTTACCACGCAACTAGCAAGTAATTAAACAATTACACCAGCATCTTTGTGCATCTTGATAATCTTATCGAGAATCTGCACAGCTAAAGCGAAATTCATGCTGTCGATAGCTTGAATTAAAAGCTTTTTTAAATCGTAAAGTTCGCCTTGATCTATTCCAACCGCTTCGACTTTTTGCGGCGAAACTAAACCAACAGGAGAATTCTTGGCGTAGAGAGAAGCAGCATCTTTGATAGATGGGCCGAAAGAGATAGAATTGACAGGAGAAATCTCCATTGTAATTTATTTTACACTTTTTTCAAAAAAAATCCCAAAAACGCTTGACATACCCGCCAAAATCACTTTGATCTCTCTTGTAAATGAAATTCACACCCGAAAATATTACTTCTCTTGAGCCTCATCAAATCTTCGTGTTTGGCAGTAACTTTGCTGGAATTCATGGTGCAGGAGCCGCTGCTCTTGCTCACAAGAAATTTGGCGCAGTTTGGGGAAAAGGCGTTGGTCTTTATGGGCAATCTTACGCCTTGCCCACAAAAGATCATCAAATCATTACTCTTCATCTTTCTGATATTGAATATCAAATTGATTTATTCTTAGGGACTGCTAACTGCTTTCCTCAACTTGAGTTCTTGGTGACCAAGATTGGTTGCGGTCTTGCTGGCTACGATAGTCAAGATATTGGTAAATTGTTTCGCGGTAAAGAAATTCCTTCTAACGTTATCTTACCAGAATCATTTCACAAATTCGTTTTTGAATAATTATAAATCTATTAACTTATGAAAGCAATACTAGAATTTAACTTACCGGATGATAACTATGAGCATATGCGGGCTGTTCATTGCAATCATGCTTGGAGCGCATTATATGACATTGATAGTATGCTTCGCAATTTATTGAAGCATGGCGATAGTCGTTATAAAACCATAGAAGAGCTTGCGCGGGCGATTCGCATTGAAGCAGGAAATGCTCTTCATCAGGTCGATGAATAAATTATGAAAACAGAACTACAACAAAAAATCTTTGATAAGTATCCTAAAATCTTTGGTGATCGCACCAAACCTATGACCGAAACTTGTATGTGTTGGGGTCTTGAGGTTGGCGACGGTTGGTACGATCTTATTGATATTCTCTGCGAATCTCTTACTTATACATACACTACTTCTATAGAGGTGGATGAAGAGGATGGTAAACGTCTAGGTATTAAACCATACAAATCGGAAGTTGGAAACAGCTATTACTTTACAGTAGAGCCGCCTCAAGTGATCGCCACACAAGTAAAAGAAAAATATGGTACGCTTCGTTTTTATTACCAATTTGATCTTGACGAAAAAATTATTTCTCTATTAGAAACTAAAAAGTATCCTGATCTTCAAAGGATTATTGATCGTTATTCGGACTACATTAATGGTATCGTTCACTTTGCGGAGACTGCTTCTGGTAGAACTTGTGAAGCAACTGGTCAATCTGGCGAGCTACATTCATCTGGCGGTACTAGTAGAGGATGGTTGAAGACGTTGAACAAAGAATTTGCCAAGACTAATGTGACAACCCAAGGCTATGTTCCATTGTCGGAGATTCCTAAAGATGAAGAACCAGCTTAAACAGTTTAAACTAAAAAACGAATATAACATAAAAAACAACAAAATGAAAGTAGAAATTGATGCAGATATAGCTGACGGCATTACACGATGCTCTTTAAAACAAAGCATCGCGTACATTCGTGAAGACATTGCAAATATCAAAAAGAAAAAGAAAGGTAAAATTGAGTATTATCAACATCACGAATTAGGCGAACTCGTTATCATTTTAGATGCTATTGAGAAAACATTTGATTATTACGGCGGAAACTTAAAATGAAAATTAAAGTTACACAAAAAGATATTGAAAAAGGCCTTCGATCAAGTTGTTATTATTGTCCTATCTATATAGTTTATCGTCCTGATGATAAACGCGATAGATATGAATTACCCAAAGAAGCGCGGAAATTCATTAAACGTTTCGATCATTATCAACCAGTAGAGCCATTTTCGTTTGAAATTAAAAAAGGCAAACCATTAACATTTCGCGCTGCTGCATTACTATAAAAAACTATGAAAAAGAATAAAGAATTAGAATACTATCAGAACGAATGTGAACGTCTGCGCGATCAGCTTAACTATAAGTTTAAGACTGATGAGGTAGCTGCAAGAGCTGCTGATAAAGAAGATAAACGCCTTTACCGTAAGGCAGGTAAGAAGTATGTTCCTGTGAACGATCCTTATGCCTACGATGGTCTTCGTGATGGCTTTTGGCTCATTCATATTGAAGAAGGATGCACTTCTATTCGTCAGCAAATCTATCCAGAAAAGTCACCTGTTACTGCGGCGGCTAGACTTATGGAAGAAAAACTCATTGATATTATTCGTAAAGCGTCGGAAGCTCGTCCTCAAAAAAATCCTCTCACGCCCGAAGAAAAAAAGGATTGGGATAAGTTTATAGCTAAACATGGAAACTCCTTTAATACTCTTTGCTATCCTTCTTTTCAAGAAAATGCAGAGAAGATTGTTGCTGCACTACTCGATGAACAAGGATATGTTTAATTATGAATAACGATGCTACTACACTCGGAGTACGCCGAAATGAAAAATTATCTTGATGGAACAGAGATAAAATATATTGTTATTGGAGATTAATGCTATGAACTCTATCAAACAAATTATTGCGATTGCTGAATATTGCGGGTGGAAAGAGATTGGGAAGTCCGGAGTATATCAAAACACTATCAAAGGCATCAATGGATGTGTTCCCGGAGGAAAAGTGCATGGTAAAAGAATTCAAATGAAACTGCCCGGTGCTAATAGTTTTTTAGTTCCAAATTATGTGAATGATTTAAATGCTATGCACGAAGCAGAAAAACGCTTATCTGCTTCACAATTAAGTGCTTATGTTGGAGAGTTAGCGAATGCCATTATCAATAGCGAAAATAAAACTACACTTGGTAATCAAATGTGGCACGCAACGGCTGCACAAAGATCAGAAGCATTTCTAAAAACCATTGGTAAGTGGGAAGAATAATCTTGACTTTCTATAAACAATAGACCATAGTATATTCATTATGAAAACTCAACATAAGATTGCTAAACTTCCTTACTCCGATGGCCACAATGGATATAACTACAGAGGCTATTGCGTTTATGGAAAGAGCGGAAGATGGTATATGATGAATGAAGATGGATACAAGGCTTGGAGTTTCAAGACGCTCAAGGAATTTACTGCTTATATTGATAAAAATTACAAGCGGCTTGAGTGAATAACTCTTGACATTCTGTAATATGTATCTAACATAGAATTATCTTAGCTTCACGTTCTTCCATCTGCCAAGCAGTAAATGCGATCACTGCAATTTCGCGAGAAAGAAATGGTAGTTAGGAACAAACCATATTAGATTTGTATGAATTCTGAAATCGAAACACTAAAATTAGAACTCGCTGCGTTCAAAAGGAATAACGAAGAGCTTATTCATCGTTACAACGCCGCTATTGCCTCTTGGGATGAAGAGCGCGAGCGGGGTTTGAGAGAAGCCAATAGAGTTATGGAATGGAGAGAAAAGTACGAAGATTTGGTAAAATATATTCGTTTTATCGGTAAACAAATTCCTTGTAACACTGGTGGCACGTTTGAAAATGATCCACCCGATGCTATTATGGATGCTGCTGTTAGATCGCTAAACGACAAGAAACCAGAAAGAGTCAAAGAACTTAATTCTATTCTAGATGGTGCGCTTGAATCTCGAAAAAAACAAGATGAACAACGCCGCTATTACCTCTTGGGATGAAGAACGCAATCGGGCTTTGAGAGAAGCTGATAGAGTTATGGAAAAAATATCCAATTAGAACTTATTATCCTCCAGTCAACAACAAATAAAATTATGTATTTTCCTCAAGCTCCAGATTGGTTTTTTAAACTATTCATTTTCTTTTTTATTATCGGTGTTGTTACCGTGTTTGCAGGTGGCATAGCTGGTATTGTGTGGCTTTGTAACCATATTAGATTTGTATGAAACCTAAACAACATTGCAAGGATGGTAAAAAATATATGCTCGTTGGTCGCATTGGTATGTTTGGGCCAGAAATACTTTCGGCTGACGCTATTAAGGATTTTCGTTCATGCGATTTAACTGACGTTAGCGACGAAAAAGCGTTGTTATTAGTCGCAAAAGATGATAGTGTAGTTAGAATTAATCGTAACGGAACAAAATGGTATAATTAAATTAACAGCAGTATAATCCTATGCAAACTTATAAAGTAACCGTTGACGAAGATAAAACAATTCGTTGGTACAACGAAAAAGACCAATTTCACCGTCTGGATGGGCCAGCGGTTGAACATATGGATGGTAGTAAAACATGGTATGTTGAAAATAAACTCCATCGCATTGATGGCCCGGCTATTGAATATGCTGATGGACATAGAGAATGGTGGTTTGATGGTAAACTCCATCGTTTAGGTGGCCCCGCTATTGAATGTGCTAATGGAGATAAAGAGTGGTGGGTTAAAGGTAAATTTCATCGCCTAGATGGCCCGGCTATTGAATATGCTAATGGATATAAAGTATGGTTTGTTGAAGGCAAACGTCATCGCCTTGATGGACCAGCTGTTGAATATACCGATGGGTTTAAAGAGTGGTATGTTGAAGGGCGACGTATGACCGAAGAAGAATTCAATGAATACATCAAACCCACCTGCGAAGGTAAGATCGTTGAGGTAGATGGTATCAAGTATCGTTTAGTTAAAGTTACTAAGGAGGACGCCCGCACTCTGGAAACCGAACTTGCCGCCATGACAGCCCGCGCCGAACGCGCTGAGGCTGCGCTTACAGATCCGCAGCAACTTCACGTTTACTGCCTGCGTACGTTAAATGAAGGGCAGATTTCGCATCTGTTCGGCGAGCGCATGACCGAAATTGTCAACCGCGCCCAAAAAGCGGAAGAGCGTCTTGAATGGCTTGAAAGATTTCTTCAAGCTGGAGGCACGAGCATATCTACCGTGTCTCCTTATACCGTGGAGGATCATCCTGATGACACCGATGAAACGCATTTTAATTTTCCTTTCCAGATTGGGATTAGCGTGGAAAGGGAAAATCGTGGTTGCTATGAATGGGTTGAATTTGGCAACGGCGCAAAAGGTATATGCCCTGCCATCGACGCTGCCAAAATCAAATATGATGAATGGCGAAAACAATTTCAAGAAACAGACTAGAAACACTTGACATTAAATGTAAAATAGGTAGATTCTTTTTGTTCTTTAACATTTTCGTTCTGCGCTTATGCAAGCCGCTATGTTCGCTGACTAAGGTAAGCTCCATGTTGCTATGAAACTGGGCAATCATATATTTAAAAGGTTGCGTTTCCTTATGAAGTTTAAGAATTAGCGCATACAAGTGCATTTAACCTCTGGAAAGTTCTGGAGGACTTGTATGGCAGAATGATCCAATTTACTACACACGGACAAGGCTTTGGCCCGATTAGGTTGATATGATACGCTCTGCAACTGAAAACGAATGCAAGGGCGGTAGAACACCGTCCGCGTCAAATAGGGATGGGTAGCGCGTGGTGATGTAGTAATTAATTTTGAATAGCAGCTCGGAGTGTAGAGAAATGTTTCCTTTCTCGGTACGAGCATGATCTCTATTCATCAGCGGAAAAACGATGAAGTAACGAAAAGCCTCTGGGTTCATAACAACAGGTTTATTGGGAAACATTAAACGTGTTGGAACTTATGCGTAAATAGGAACCTCGCTGGAGTGTAGTCATATAAAGCAAAACTACACCTATTCAATTAATTTAACATACACAGTAGTCCTCTTGATTTACATCAATGACAATAATGGCTGTGTGAACTTTAGCGGTAGTAGCTCAATTGGCCAGAGCACCGTATTTCCAATTCGGATGTTGCAGGTTCAACTCCTGTCTGCCGCTCCAATTTCAAACATGAATCAAAAAATTGCAAATAAGATATATGTTAGAACCAAACATGAACGTTTTGCGGCCAAATAAAATCAAACATGAACACTTTTAGGACAAATAAATGATAGAAATAGACCTACACCCGCAGCTAGTCGCCACCGCATTAGAATTAGCGGAAGATAAGCCAAAATTAAAAAACTCCATACGAGACGGCGATGGCTGGAAAATTGCCATGATTTCTGATTTAATGGTGCAACAAACCCTCGGCGGCGAGATCATCTCTCACGAAGATTACAACTCTGACTGGAAATCAAACAAAGGAAAACGTTTTGAAATCAAAGCCAAAGAACGCACAGTTAGACCAAAACCTTCTTATAACTGCACAGTTTATCAGTTCAACACCTTACAGAACTGCGATTACTATTTATTCACCAGTATTCTTAAAGACTATTCAAAAGGTTGGATTCTTGGTTACATGAATAAAAAATCATTTTTAAATCAATCTTTGAGCTGTAAAAAAGGAGAACTGGATGAATCTTCTCCTGCTCACAAGCCTTATTACTACCCAGCAGACTGCCTGAATTTGCAGATCGGCAAGCTAGAGTATTTCAATCTGAATTTAGTTTCCGACAACGTATTGACAAAGTAGATCAAATCTGCTTTGCCTTGCCTCTATGAAATTATCTCTTTGCTGCATATCCGAAATTCTTGCCGAGCATAAAGGCTTTAAGTTCGAGACTATGACTCTCACTCGGTTTCTCTCTATGAATCGAGACGAGGCTATTCGCGTTCTCAGCAAGCGCATCTTGAACAATTTTTTTGTTACGCATCAGATCATCAAGCATTGCTATAGCTACGGCATTGCTGGCTACCGTTTATCCTCTAGTTTGACGCCTGTTATCAATCATCCTGACGTTAATCTTCGTCTGCAAGACTTACCTGATTGGCCTGATATGTGTAACGCTCTGCATAGAATCGCCAACGAAATCAAAGCTAGTGGCGTCAGAATTTCCGCTCATCCTTCCGAATACATCACGCTCACCAATCAAAATGCCGACACAATTAACAACAGTGTGCGCGATTTAATTTCTCATGCCGAGTTATTTGATATGCTTGACTTGCCTCAAGACTATCGCTCGCCGCTCAACATTCATTGTCGTCAAGATGGCGACTGCGAAGAAATCTCCAAACGCTTTCTCGCTAATTACCACGCTCTACCTCACAACGTAAAGTCGCGTCTAGTCGTCGAGGTTAACGACAACGTTGGTGGCTCATGGAACGTCGCTAACTTGCACAAATATTTTTTCCTCACTAGCGGAATTCCTGTGACCTACGACTCTCTCCATCGTCAATTCTGCAACTCTGGCACCACTGATGAAGAAGATTTCAATCTCGCTTACTCTACTTGGAACACTGCTCCTTTGTTCCACTTTTCCGAGGGCGTCAATGGCACGCGCAAGCACGCTGATATGCCGATTGGCAAGCCCAACGCTTACGGCAAAGACGTTTTTTTTGACGTAGAACTCAAGGGTAAAGACAAAGCTATTTTCCAACTTTTAAATTTAGAGTATCACTTATGAACCTACAAACAGAAATAGACCTAGTAGCAAAGAGGACAACTGATTTTCTTTTTAAAATGCGAATCGGATTTAGAACTGAACCAATGCCTCTGGCGGACTCTGCCAGCGAAAAAAAATACGTTGGCGTAGAAGTTCAGACCGAGCATCTTTACTCGATCATCTGTCCAAATTACAGGAAGAACACAGTGGAGTTTTTGGTGCTGAATAAAAACCAAATGGAGAATATGATCTCACAAGGTTACAGCGACAAAGAGATTGAACAGCATGGAAAAGTGTGGATTCACTTAGAAAAATTCATCGACTACGTTACTATGATTCAGCAAGCGAACGACCCAAAATTCGGATTAAAAACTAATTAAAATGACTACAAGACACGCCATTTTCTCCTCTAAGAATATCTCTGAAATCTACTCGATCTACGAGGAGGTTTCCGATCAGTTCTTGAAGCATTTCAAATTCCACGCCGAGTTCGTGATTTCGAGCTACACTTCCAACAAAGATTCAGTTCTTTTCGTTTTGAGCGAAAATTCTTCACAGGTTAAGTGGCTGGAAACTAAGGTTTTGGAACTTTCTCAAAAATTTTCAAAAAAAGTTGTCAAAACCACTTGACGGATAAGAAAAGTGTGGTAGAGTGGTTGCAGATTAAATTACTAACCAAATTGCTAACATGATTGTCAAATCCATCCAGAAAAACGTTGTTGAGTCTCACGATTTCAAATCTGAAATCGCTACCATTGATGCGAGCGAGATGCGCTACATTTCGTCTCTCCTTCGTAACAATTACTCCGATACCATTCTCGCCACTGTGCGCGAAACTTGGGCTAACGCTGTTGACGCTAACGCCGCTGCTAACAGCAGCACGCCGATCAAGATCAGTTTCCCAACTGTTCTCGCTTCTACTTATTCTGTGCGTGACTTTGGTACTGGACTCTCTGAACAAGAGTTGTTTGGTCTTTACACCAAGTATGGTCGCTCCTCCAAACGTGGCGACAACTCTGCTATCGGCGGTTTTGGTATTGGTCGATTCTCTCCTTTGTCTTATACCGACTCATTCACCGTCGTTTCCTGCAAAGATGGCGAAAAAATCATCATCTCCGTTTATGTTGACGAAGGCGGCGACACTCGCTTCACCAAGCTCGCGGAAGAATCTACCACTGAACCAAACGGCGTCGAGATTTCCGTCGCAGTCAAAGCCGATGACATTAACAAGTTTGCGGAAGCTGCTTACAAAGTATTAAAGTTTTCGTGCGCTCCTTTCGTTGCCACTGGCATTGACAATAAAGAACTCCGTTACGAATGGTTGATGAAGAATCATACTTGGGGCGTGTTGCAAATACAGAACAAAAGCGGTTATTACCATCGTCGTCAAGATGGGCCGCTGGTTGTTATGGGTGGCATTTCTTATCCACTCAATCTTGATATTTTGTCTGATAAACTTAACGCATTTCCAATTTATCATTCCCTTAGAAATTCTTACGCTGCCGCATCCTTTGTCTTCTTTTTTCCTGTTGGTTCACTTTCGCTTCATCACTCCAGAGAAAGTTTAGAATACAACGAACACACTAAAAAGAATATCGTTTCGTTCTTCTCTAACTTTGAGGCTGAGATCAGAGCGGTTTTCCAAAAGTCTCTCGATGATATTAACGACGTAGAAAAGTTTATGTCTAAAGTTAATAGCATCAGCGACAACTATGTATTGCAGAACATCGCATCTGCCATGCCGATGACGTTTAACGCTGCTAATGGCGACAAAATCGAAGTTCGCCCAAACTTTACTCATGTCATTGAAACTCTTTATTGGGTCAATCGCAACAATAATTTCCGATTAGCTCATAAAGCTGATAAAAAAGGAATTAATCCTGCTACATTCTATTCTAATAGTAATCACTGTATTCTTATAGCGGACAACGAAAGACACCTTTTTGCTAAAGCTCGTTGGATTCAGAAAAACTCTGAAAACGCAGACAAAAGAGGTTTCTGCGTATTTGTATTGACTCCAGAACAAGCTAAAGATTTCTTGACTACATATACTACTTGCAAACGTGTTTTCCTTTCTTCTACTACTCAAAAACTGAAACTTGATGATGCCAAGTCCTCGGAAGCTCGCGTTGTATATAGCAGAGGTGCTTATGGTTATCGCCCCTTTATTGGAAGCGCAAATCTTCCAGAAGAAGGTAAATTTTATTATGTTAAGCTAGAATACAAAGATAAGCGTCCTGTATGCGAGATTTCTAAACAAACGTTTGGTCAAAATAATTCTTATGATTTCTTCACAAGACTGCACGAATCAAAGATCATTGACCAAAATATTGTCTATGGAGTTTTCGATGATTCTGATATTAGCGATGAAGCGGTCAACGTCGCAACTCTGGTTGAAGATTACATTAAAAAACAATTAAAATTGCATAGCGAGTCTATTTCTAAAAACAGCGAGATCAATTATCGTAGCTCTAAATTCAGAAATTCTTATGTAAAAGAGATTGCTTCTTCGCTCCAGAAAAATCATGCTTTGAGAGTGTTTTTCGGAGAAGCTAGTCAATCTGATCTTGCTTTCTACAATAACAACAGAGACATGATGCAATTATTTGAAATTACCAAAACTTTCATCAAAGAAACTATTGACAAAAGTGAAATTGACGCCGAGTATGATGCTCTTATGAATAAGTACCCACTACTCTCATTCATTGCGAACAGTTACGCTTACAATTTTGGCGAAAAAACCATCAAAGATTTTGCCGATTATATTTCCCTGATTGATAAACAACAAAACTAAACAAAAACTAAGTTACTAATATGAATAAGCCAGCCTACATTATGCGCGATGATTCCATTACCGTTTTCGTTAATGGTCGTCCTTACACCGTCGAGAAGTCCAACCCGAACTTCTTTGCTTTACGCAAAGCCTTGATCGACGCGAATTACGCCGATATTCCCGCTCTGGTGAGTGTCGAGCACAAGATCGTCAACTTCTCTCACGGCAAGTTGCGCGTCAACGATGGCGAAGTGTTCTACGGCACAGAAAAGCTGCATGGCGTCGTTGTCACTAAACTGCTTGAACTGTTAAAGGCTGGAGCTAAAGACGCTGAACCTTTGTTGAACTTCATCGACAAGCTCATGTCTAATGTCTCAGCTAATTCGGTCAACGAACTCTATTCGTTCTTGTCCTACAAGTCGCTTCCAATCACGCCAGAAGGAAATTTCC
>Ga0222712_10006246_pt1 | contig 11796 bp, 10 predicted proteins | sample C33_657DmetaG_FD_165043 | JGI IMG/M metagenome (GOLD analysis project Ga0222712, IMG submission 165043) | Estuarine water microbial communities from San Francisco Bay, California, United States - C33_657D | ecosystem: Environmental > Aquatic > Marine > Unclassified | place: USA: California... | reverse complement strand
CTTCTTCTGCAATTACCTCTTCTTTTTCTTCAGAACCTTCTAGTTCTTGAAGTTTAGCGGCTAACATATCTTTTAAATGAGGAGTTAAACTCTCTTCTAAAGATTGTTTTGCATTAGCGATAGCGGCGTCACGGACAGATTTGGCTTCAGCAATAGCTTGCTTGAATAAATCTTTGTTTGCCATTTTACAATAAAATTGTTGTGATTTGTACGATTATTAGAATCGTAATAGAAATTTGTAGTGTAGGATACCGTATAAAAACGGTATATTTGTATATAAATATATACTGTTTTCCGAAACCGTTAAAATACTAATAAAACTTTTATATTAACTAAAAGAATTTAGCTAAATACTCTTTTACTTCACCACCTTTAACAGCGGCTAGTGCGCTTTCTAAACTAGCTAAACTAATATTTTTAGCCTGTAATGCTTTTACTGCCGTAATACCTGAAGCGATTAAGAATATCGCAACTATAACGTGGAATACTGCGTTAGAAATGTTATGAGCTTTATTATGATCTTTAACAAATTTAGAGACCACAAACTCAATTGGACGTACATATAAATGGTGTAGCTTATCTGCTAATTCTCCCATATCTTTGAAGTATTCTTCTTGTGCAGAAGGTTCTTTAGGGTATTCTCCAAAAGTTTGTCTAATTATTTTAGATGCATTTCTACCTATTCTAGCTATAATTCCTAAAATAGCCGGTAATGCTACGACTAGACTCGCTGTTGTTACTAATCCTTCTTTTGGATCATCAGCTTTGTCAAACTCTTTCGCCATACCTTGAGCAATTGCTTTAAAATCATCTCCTAGAGCATATGCTAATTTATCTACGTTATTATCTGTATTTTCTAAAATAAGTGATGTTATTTTCATTACGCTCTTAATATGTCGTTTATAATATTGTCTAATTTACTAAACTTAGATACAGATTGTATGCTTTCGTTTAATGAGATTGGGTTCATAAATGCTCCATGTGTAGATGGATTAGATACGAAATCCCAACAAACTAGTTCAAAGTCTGGTTGTACTTCTAAAGTACCCTCATTTGTCTGTTGTACTGATCCTGTACCTCTTGAAGAGATACCTATAGTATGTCCTGCTTTGATAATTTCTTTTACAATGTTTCCTGATGGTGTATTAAGTAGTTCTACTCTACCCATTAGTTCATCACCTTTCCACCATAATTCTTTTATAATGTGAGATGCGTTCTTTAAAGATACTAAAGCAGATTCTGGATGATCTAATTCTCCGTATGCATTTCCGTTCTTAACGAACTCCGTTATGTACTTATCTACTTCGCGTAATAATATTCGCTTATCGTAAACACGTCCGTTCTGGTTTTTAGCTCCAGCACGTTGCATAATACCTTCTACTTCGAATACTCCAGGTCTTTCCTTAGATTCTCTAAGAATAGGTCTAAAGGTTTGTACTTCTACTAATAATGCCATGCTTATTTACTTTTTATAATTTTGCCTTCTCTTAACGAAAACGATGCTCCTCTAGAATTACCTGCTGAGTAGCCTAATTGTTCTAACTCTTCTGGAGATAAACGTCTAGACTTTGGAGTTTCTATAGCAAAATATTTAGCCATTACTGGTTTTAAATCTTCCTTAAATGCATTAGATACTGCAGGAGCCATAAAAGAGCCAATCTCTTCGTAAATAGCTTCAATATTTTCTCTTGTATCTAGGTACATTTTTTCAATCTTAGCAATATGTGCTGCTAATTCTGTAGCACCTTTTCTAATTCTTGCTGCTAAGTCTTGATTATCTGCATTCTCATAGTTAATATATTGCTCTAATTTTTCTGCTGCTGCTTCGTTTAGCGGCTGCTTATCTTCTAATATATTAACAATTACTTTTTTCATAGCTTCTTTTAACTCTGCTTTTTTCATACCGTTAAAAGTATCTACCTTATTATTGTCTTTTGCAGTTACCATCTTATCATGCTTATCTACCTTAGGAGATTCTTTAGCCATAAGGTTTAAGTAGTAGTTTGAATCTTTTCCTAAGTTAGCCATTGCTTTTTTCTTAGCTTTTTCGTAATCCTTTTCTTCTACTTTACCAGCAGAATCTACTCCCATAGCATCTAACTCAATATCAACTCCTCTTCTAATAGACTCTGGTGAATAACTGTCATATGCTTTCTCATCGTACACTATTACTATCTCTTTTGCTTCTGCAATTAAACCTCTATTTTTGAAGATTTGAATACTATCTTCATACCCATTAAATTGGGTAATAAATTGAGGGTATTGTTTTTGAGCATCACGTAAGAATTCAGCTTTTGTATATCTGTTCTCGTTTACAGCGTTAAACTTTTCTTGTAGCGTTTTCATTTAGATAGTCTATTAATTTTGTATTTGAAGGTCTGCTTGGACGGCTCACTTTTTTAAAGCCTAGCTTCTTCGCATAATTTGTTGCTTTATTGTCTTTTTTTCCTCCAAAAGCAAATCTAGTTGCGAATGCATCGTTTGCTCCGGGAGTATATGTAGAACCACCAACATTAGTTACGTTGGCCTCTTGTAATACTTCTTGTACTAATTTCCTTAATTCGCTTATTTTCATATCGTTTCAAGTTCATGTACTAATTCATAGTACTGCATAAGGTTAACTAAATGGGTATCTCCTATCTTCTCCTTGTTTGTCACAGGTTTAATAGCTTTCTTTACCTCTTCTAGTTTAATCTTAATAACCTGATCAGATACCTTCTGAGACATTTCTTCTACCTTAGCTGCGATCTTCTCTAATTCTTCGTTTACGATTGTTCTAAGGCGGGTAGTTGAGTTAACAGAAGTTATAAACTCTTTTAAAATATTTTTTTGTTCCGGAAGTAGATCTTTATAGTTGTCGTTAAACTTCTCTAATAAAATCTTAAATGTAAGTAATCTTAAATCTTTATCGTATTTTGAATACTCTTCGATTAAAGTATCTTTTACATCATCTTCGTTTTGTATCTTTGAAGTTAAGTGTTCTAAAATTGTTGTTTTATTTTCAATTAAAGAACTAGGATCAACATTCTCTGCGTTATTTTGTGTTTCTAATAAACAGTATAAAGCAGCTAATGCTTTGTAGTCTCTTACTTGAATTGCAAAGAACTCATCTACACTGTAGTGGTTTTTTATTTCTGCAATTAACTCGTACTTTTGTTTCTTAATAGCAGCTTGATCTAACTTACGAGAGATCTCTGTTATTGTTGATAATATTGCTTCTGCTCTTAAAGGAGATACATTATTATTTTTTGAGATAAATTCATAGAGTTTATACTCTTTAGCCAAAGAAGACTTTCCTGCATAGAATTTTTTTAAGATACTAACTGCTGGAGAATCTTTTTTAGATAGAGTATCTGATGCGATTTGCTTAACAAGCAATTCGAATATTAACCCCGTGTTTTTATACTTTGAATGTTTTACTTTCATCTTATAGGTTTCCTATTATAAATATGCTTTATTCACCTAAATCTCTAATATTGTCTTCCTTTAGTAGATTTGATTCATCTTTCTTCTGAGTACTAAAGACCATTTCCTTTAGTGCTTCTTTGTTTCGATGGTATATAGCCTTTGTATTAAATCCTTCCATTACGTTCTCGTTATCGCTTGGATAACCACCTTTCATACCATGACTCCCTAATGGATCTCTTCCTCCTAAAGGATTATCGTTAGTGTGGTACATTGACATATTTGTTCTAGGACGTCCACCTTCTTCTCCTGGATCAGTTAAACCTTTTGGTGGTGCTGGATGATCTTCATACCCTGGAGGTACTGAACCTGGTCCTGCGCCTGAAAGTCTATCTGTTGCTGTAGATCGTCTACCGTACATTGACGCTAAGTCATGTGGTGTACCGTAAGATCTTCCTGATTGAGCTGGGTCATTACCTTCTCCTTCTATTTGAGCTAATCTAAAGTTTCTCTTAAAGTCTTCTCTAATCAACTCTCGCATCTCATTGTACTTATCTTCTGATAAGTGGAAGATGTTATCGTAAATGTAATCTGTAGAGAATAACTTAGTATCTATCATTTGAGCTGCTAAGTCAATCTTTTCTTTCATTAAAGCAACTCTCTCTTGTTCGTAAACAATAGATGGGTTTGTTAATTTAATTTCAAAGTTAACTAAAGATTCTCCAGTAAACCCTTGAGCGTATAAGTGTACTAATGCAATCTTTGTTAATTCAGATTCCATAATCTTTTGCACTCTTTCTACTGTTCTAGCAAAACGAATATCTTCTGCTGCTAAGGTTGCTTTACCTTGTAATTCTCCTTCGTATCCGAAATAAGCTTTAGGTATCTTTAATGCAGCAAATAATTTATCTCTTAAGTAAACAACGTCGTTTGTTCCGTCGTACTCTAGTCCTTTTGTAGTTTCAATACGAGTAGAAGTATCACCTCCTCTTACAGGTAGGTAAAAATCTTCCATCATATTTTGAAGATTGAATCGTAAGTTATACTGACCGTCTTGACCCATATAAGGAGTCTTTTTCATCGTGTTGATAGTCTTTTGCATAAACTGTTCAACCTCTGCTGGTGGTATCTGACCTACGTTAATATAGAACATTCTCTTTTCTGGAGCTCTCATGATACGGTGAATTAACATCGCATCTTCCATTAAAGTTAATTGTTTAAAAATCTTACGAGCTGGTTCTAAATAAGAACGGCCATAAGGTAAGTAGTTAGTATCTGAAATTAACCTAAAGTGGGCCATTTCGTAATTGTCTAACTTAATTACTTTCTTATTTGTATTAGGTGTGTAGTTAGGGCTTTGTGAAGTCGCTAAACCGTCTAAGTCAATTTGAAAAGTTACTTTAGTAGGATTTTCATGATCTTCTCCTTCATGTCGAGAAATATGATAAACGGTGTAAGGTAGTATGTTATAGACTCCTAATCCGTCTGCAATCTCTAACTTCAAAAAGAAGTCTCCGTACTTAACCATGTTACGAGTCCAGGACCATAAATTGAATTCGATGTTAAGTACATCGTAGAATAAATTATAAAGTACTCGTTGAATATTCTCATCAGAAGATCTGATAGCTAATACTTCACCGAAGTCGTTTTTTACAGTTGCTTCATCAGCTATAATATCTAATGCAGAAGCTAAAATAGGATCTGTATCCATAGCTTCGTAGTCAGAATATAACTGAATTCTTAATGTCTGAAAGTTTAAGTTTGGGTTGAATATATTTCTATTATTATAGATATATAATCTACTAAACCTATCTATAAGAGAGTTGGTTTGGTACTTACCTGTTGTCTGTATCTGATTAGGATCAACTACTTTTAATTCATCACCACCAACGTTACGTATAATAACGTCTGTAGCGAATAATCGCTGTAGTCTACTAAATAAGCCTTTATCTGCCATTTAATTAAAATGTCTTTAGTTATAAATAGATTCGTTTAAAATAACCAGCTAATATCTTCTTTCTGCTGGCCACCCATGTCTATAAGATACGGATTATTTCGGTGGGATCCAACTGTTGATATAACAGCTTGGTTTTTTGCATTAAGATTTCCAAAAGAGGAAAGCTGTGCTCTAGCTAAGTCAAGACCTTGTTGTCTCAACCTTAATGCAGTATCTCTTACATACAGTGAGGTTGCGAAGGCCATCACTAAATCATCGTTATAATTTACCTGTGCTTGTGCTTTTCCGTTCTTCCATACAAATACTCGCATCTCATGTAATAACCTTTTAGATTGTATTGTAACTGCTTTTTCCCTAATATACTCACACATCTTAGCAACCACTAATGGACGGGTTTTCATTGACATTGTGAAGCCGGGTACTAGTTTTTCTCTTTCGTACTTAGACATATAAGACTCTACCGTATCTTGATTAGAAGTCGAACTGTAGTACATATTTTTATATTCTCTTTCTAATATCTGTTCTATAGTAGACCACCCTATATTTGCGTTCTCTACTACTAAAAGTGCGTCGTTATATTCAGAAGCAATACCCACAAGAACGTTTCCAAATTCCTTTGGAGATAACTTTCCTTTATATTCTGCTACCTGTACACAACTCTCTATATCCATTACGTGAAACGTAGAATAGTCAGTAGAGTCACCTCTAGATACGTCGGCTGTAACCATATAGGATTTTGAGTAATCAGGACTTTCCCATACCCATAAATTACCGTCAACTCCTCTTTTCTCTGTTGGATCTTTCTGATAAGTTTCTTCATAAAATATTAAATCTTCTGGTTCAAATACTGTTTCACCTGATGATAAGAAGTCACAGTCACATTCCTGTGCTGCCATTCGGGGACCTAAATCCCTGTCTTGCATATCTCTCCAAGTCTGGTTTCTTTCTGGGTGAACCGTCCATGGTAGTTTAATAGGTATAAAGGAGTTTTCACCTGTTTCTGCTTTAGCATACGTAGAGTGGAACCAGTTACCAATACCGTTAGGAGTTGATAAGGCCATACACTGACCTCCGGTTGCTAACGTCTGTTGTGCAGCTGTAAAGGTTTCTTCAATGTTATCAATAAAGGCGGCCTCATCTATTAAAAGTAATGATACGGCTTCAGAACGAGCTGCATCTGAGTTACTTGATTTAGCTTGTATTTTTGATCCGTTTTTTAATCTTAACGATAATTTATTCTTCTCTACTGCCTGTAAGCGTAGCCACTTGGGTAATTGATCGTACATGAATTGTACCTTTGTTACTAAGTTTCTAGCTGTTGCCTGTGTAGTTGCTAAGGCTAATACGTTCTTATCTTTATGAAAGACCATCAGCCATAAAGAGTAACCAGCAGCTAAAGTAGATATACCAAGCTGTCTAGACTTAAGTGTAATAAGAAATTGATTATCTCTAAATAAATGTAGTACTTTCTCCTGAAATGGGTATAAATTAAAGAGAATTCTACCTCGGGTAGGGTGTTGTATATAGCAGTACTTCCTCATGAAGTACGCTGGATCTTTAGCACATTTGATATACTCTTGTGCTATAATGTTTTTAATATCTTGCGACATAACTAATTAATTATATCTCAATCCCGCGAATCTTATCTAAAGTTCCGAATCTAGATTGAGTTGAGTTACTTCCTTCTTTTTTCGTAAATATACGACGTAGTATTACACCGTTAATGTCTTGTTGTGAATTTGTAAAGAAGAAATCACCATCTCTCTTTCTTATATGAGCATATAAACTTCCGCCGTGCTCTTGTATAAAAGTATCGATAGGTACAAACTTTCCATTCTTAAAATGAACTGTGTTTCCTTCTACTTCAAACTTAACTTCCATATCTCCTTGGTAATAATAGTCAATAGGGCCCCCCATTGGTAAAGTACCTTGTATTATTGTTTTTATAAGTTCTGCAGGTATTTTTCTAGAAACATCAGGTATTTGCTTATTACCTGCTAAGTTTACTCCTTCTAAATTATTTGCTTCAACTCTATCTTGGTAGAACTGATAAGCATCTTCATAGAAATCTGTTAACCATTCTCTTATCGCTGAGTTAGTTGAGGACATTGCTGTCATTCCTTTAATTCCACCACCTGCTAGTGTAGGTGCTTGATTACCTTTAGCAGACACTTTTACATCCTGTCCTTTAACTTTTAGTATAACATCTGCATAAGGTTCTGTATTAAATTCATTTAATCCATCTACCTTCTCAGCTGCTTGAACTCCGTTAATCTCAATACCGTTAGTACCTTTTAAGGTCTTTACACCAGGTACTGCATTTATAGCATCTATAATACCATGCTCCTGTCTCTCTGTTGTTTCAATCTTACTTCCACCTGATCCACCAAATTCTTTTGTCTTCTGTAGAGCACTAAAGCTTACATCATTTCCTTCTTTATCTTTGAAGAAAGGGAATTGATTTATTCTAGCACCTCCTATTTTTTTGATTGCTTCTACTTCCATTGAATGAAAGAGTGCTGCGTAAGAATCGTCTGCGTATGTTAAGATACTTTGGCTACCGTCTTTAAATTCAAAGGGTGCTTTGTTCTCTATTTTATTGTCGATAACTTGTAACCTAGGGTACTTTCTACTTGCATCACTGAAGTCATTCCATTTAAGAACTCCTTCATCTAATCTAAACCCAAATAGGGATTCAAAAAGATCCATATCCTTTTCGTTAGATGTATCAGGATATCCTTTCTCACATCTATAAGACCACTCTAGTATTACCTTTTCTACTAAATTCATTTATTTTTTTGGCTCTTCTGCTGGTTCTTGAAATTGTACATCTTCTCCTCCTAAATCTGCTCCTCCTTCTTCCCCTGCTTCTCCTTCTGGTGCTGGTTCTTCTTCTGCTCCACCACCATCTCCACCTGGAAAGTCTCCTCCGCTTGTACTACCTGAGGATCCGCTATCACCGGCATCTTCTCCACCTTCTCCTGGTTCACCACCTGAGTTAGGTCCGTATTTGAGTAATTCGTTTAATTTATCTAATGCCTGTTCGAAATCTGCGAGCTTATTAATATAGTATCTTTTTCCTTGAATTTGTGCTTCAAAGCCTTTACCGGTCCATTTTAAAATAAAGTTTTGTTTATTTTTCAACTCAACTCTAAAAGTAGAAGGACGAGGTGCTACCCATAGAATCTCTTCTACGAATTCACCGTATTGATTTGTTAGTAAAGACTCTACAGCTTGCTTTAGACTAGGAAATTTACCTAACATCTTATCTGTAGCAGTTTCTAACATTGTCTCTTCTCCTGCTTTTTCTAACGGCTTTTCGTCTGTCTTTTCTTCAGGTTTCTTTACTGGTTCTTCTTTTGGATCTTCTTCTTTAATTAGCTCTGCTAATGACTTATCTTCGTTCATTGAGCGTCTTTGCTTCATCATAGCATATTGACCTGGGTATTCAGTTCTTAAGAAATGACGAAGAGCATTGAAAGTCTTACTTACAACTTCAAATACCTGTCTTGCTTTCTCATCTTTACGAATATCATCAATGTGCATTAACTCTTTTGTTGAATCAACTGCAGATGATAAATTACGGAATAAATTTTCAAAACTAGGTAATTGAATTATCTTATGTCTAACTCCTCCAGTCTCTTGATTTACAAGATCTGTTTTGAAATATGTAGATAAGTCTTTATTAAAAAAGTCTTCATCTTTTATAGGACCGTATTTATCTTCTATTGATTTTATAAAATCTTTAGGCAGATCTTTTGGTTTTACTGTACTACCTTCTTCTTCGTTTACTTTGTTTTCAACTCCTTCTTTGAAAGGTCTTGGACAAGGTGTACCCTTGACATGGGTGTGTCCGCATCTTCCGCAGTGTGTAGCTTTCTTTTCAGCTAATACTTCGAAATAAGCTTCTTCAATAAGTTCTTTGAATTCTGCTTTATTCATTATTTCAAGAATGTTAATTTGTATAAAGTACTTTGTATTAAATCAACAACAGTATCTACACTATTTTGAATATTTGAATCTTGTGGTAAATTAGCTCGTTCAGTGTCTACAGTATTTAGTAGATTTTTAAAATACTCTACTACGTTATTATCTTCTAAATATGGAGATGGTGCTTTGTACCCTTTTAATATACCGTAACGTCCTTGTAGTAATTCTGCTAATGCATCAACTGTAGCTGGCATACCTGTGTAATATGCACATAAAGCCATATGTTGTGCATATGAATCTGATTGCAAATGGTATATATGAGCTTGTGTAGCTGAATCTAATATCATTGAAATAAATTCAACACCTTTACTATCTGTTGATGCTTCTGGTTGCTCTCCTGTTTGAACTTGAGGTTCTACTTCTGTAGAAGGTACCTCTGTTTCAGGAGCCTCTGCTTTAACAGTGTTCATTTCTTTTGATATTTCTTGAACAGCTTTTCTCAATTCCTTTATTTTCATTTTTGTTATTTTAATATCCTTGACGCTTGATAGAAGCATTTACGAAGTTAACTGCGTGTTGCATTGGTATATCCCATATCTTAGATAGTTTCTTTAAAAAGTTTAACACCATTGCATCTCCTTCTGGATTAACTCCTCCTTCTGATATTTCTTTACCGCTACCTACTATTTTAGCATTTTTTAAGATTGCAGTAAATTGAGGTGTTCCGCCTTCGTAGAATTCAGGTAATGGATTTAACTCGTCATCTACATGCTGTAGAACTACTATACCTCTTTGTCCTATTTGGCATTCAAACTTATGACCTCTAAATTCTATAATATCTCCGATGCTATATGCCTTACCTGTTATATCGACTGCAGTATCGTTACCATCTTCTTCTTTTTTTAAGCTCTTTTCTTTAGCCATCATATTTTGAACCTTTTCGATAGTTGCCATATCTTTAGGTGTCATTTTCATCTTACGAGTAAACTCTTTAGATTTTGGATCTTGTACTAATTCTGTTTCGTGTTTAGCTTCATCCATATCAACATTAGTATCAGTTACTTCAATATCTTGAGTACCAAAATCCATCTGCAAATCATAAGCAAGTTCAGGATTGTTAATGTAGTATCGAGTTGATCCGTCCATCTCTACAGCTTTTCTGTAAGCTGGGTTATCATGTATGATTTCTAATGCTCTTTTAGCATCTCTAACAGAAACTTCAATGTAGTATGTACCTTCCGGTGCTTCAGCTAGTTTTGTACCAGCTTGAGCCTTCTTCATAGCGTACATTTTATTTCTAGCTGCATCTCTTTCTGCTGGCATCTTTGCAGTATCGTTAGCTATTGTTTCTAAATCTGCAACAGATTCTGGAGCTCCTTCACTAAACATCTTTTGGAATCCTGCAAACTTCTCTGGGAAGTAAGCTCTGTAGTAAGCTCTTTTAGCATGGTCGATTAAACCTTCTCTATCAGTTTGATACTCTTCCCACTCGTCCCAATAAAAATCAACTGCTTCTTCTACTGCTGATTCAAATGCACTATCAAAAGGCATTGGCATATTTTCTGGTTCTCCTAAGTCTCTATGAATTGCTCTATTCATAATACTTTGATCTGACGATCCCCAATCTTCTTTTAACATAGCCTTTTTAACAGCCTTGTCTTTTACGCCTTTATATTCTGCTTCTGGTGATTCTACATCACCGTCTTTATCAAAATCTTTTTTAGCTTTTACTGCTTCTTTCTTTACTGTTGCTTTTTTAATAGCTTTAGTCTTTACACCTTTGTATTCTGCTTCCGGAGATTCTACCTCTCCATCTTTATCAAAATCCTTCTCTGCTTTCTTAGCTTCATCTACGTTTGTAGATAGCTCCTGATCTGCTCCGGTTCCGGCTACTTTAGCATCTAATTCAGCTTCTAGCTTTTTCTTTTCTACCGTCAATGCCTTTAACTCAGGTACTACAGAATGATCACCACCTTTGTACTTAGCTGCAAGAGTTTTCATCTTAGCGACAATCTCTCCATGTTTTTTCTGTATGCTTCCTATTGATGCTTCAGCTACCATTAAGTCAGATATTGCCATTCCGGTTATTTTACCTGTCTTAAGATCTTTTACTGTAGCACGTCCGTTCTCAATAGAAACTATTTCATATTCGTTATGGAAATCATCATCTGTAGAAGCGTATTTTTTAGAAACTTTATCTCCTATTTTATACTCATTTGTAGCCGTTTCCTGTACTCTATTTTTCTCGTGGTAAGATTTATATAAAGCTTCGGCTTGTTCTCCCTGTCCGGCATCTTTCAACCTAGTTATTAAGTTATGTATATTTTGAGCTTGTTCACTACCACGTTTATACCATCTATGGTCATCTGACATCATATAATACCAGTCATGAGATTTTAAAGCTTGTTCTAATTGAGCCATCAAATCATCTTGATCACCTTCTGCTTCTTGCATATTTCCGTCTAACTTAGCCCATACTTTGAGTATATTAGCTTTTAAAACAT
>Ga0222712_10006243_pt1 | contig 11800 bp, 15 predicted proteins | sample C33_657DmetaG_FD_165043 | JGI IMG/M metagenome (GOLD analysis project Ga0222712, IMG submission 165043) | Estuarine water microbial communities from San Francisco Bay, California, United States - C33_657D | ecosystem: Environmental > Aquatic > Marine > Unclassified | place: USA: California... | reverse complement strand
CCCGACGGCGACCGTTCGACCAGCGCCGCGATTTACCGATTCACGTTCTAACGCTTCTTGGCGCGGGTCAGCAACAGCGCCGACGCACCAACGGCACGACGGCTGCGCAGTCCGAGACGTTCGGTCGCGAGATGCGCGACGATTGCCGCCACCACGCCCGACACCGCGGCTGCCCGGGTGTTCGACACCTCAACGGCAACGTACACACCGGCCGACAAAGTGGCCACGAGCGCATTCGGTGCACTCGCAAGCAGAATCTGCGGCACCTCATCTTTCATCACCGATACCAAGACGCCACCCCCAACCGCCGACACGGTTCCGATGAAGATGGCCGACACCACGGGCAAACCTGCACGAATCGCATAGGCCGCACCGATTACCGCGAACAAACCAAGCGCCAACGCATTCAACACCGACACGAGAACGCCAACCTTCGAGATCACCTGGCCGAACAACAGCACGGCGACGATCGACCCGAGAACCGTCAGCAGGTACCACGGCGTCCGCAGGCTCTCAACCGGCAAGTTCCCAATCAAACCGTCGCGAATGAATCCACCACCCAAGCCCATCAGCACGCCAAACGTCGCCATACCGACGATGTCCCAGTGGTGCTCGTCGTCGACCGACGCACGCAATGCCCCGACGATCGCGTTCACGCCAACCGTCAACAGCGCCAGCCAAAGGGGCGTCTTGGTCGCAAGGTCAGGAAGGAAATCCATGGTCATTTGAGTCGCTCGACGATCTCGTTCATCCTTGCACGCACAAGCGAGCGCACCAACGTCTTTGGAAGTCGTCGATCGATCGGAAATCTCAGGGCCCCCTTTGTCGTCTCGCACCAGGCAGGCACCGGGACATGTTCCAGCACGCTGCCGCTATGTGGAAAGTAGGAATTGTGATGACGAAAACCGTCGAAGCCGACGACGGCCTTGCCGTTTACCTTGAAGCACGGCATTCCATAACTCATGCACTCTTCCGCACCGGGCAGCAGTGCCCGCAGTATCTCGACGAGATTTTCGAGCGATGCTCGCTGCTGGTCCGAGAACGTCGACAGATGGCGATCGATCACTGATGACACGACGGATAGTGTTGCACCGATGGTGACGCCGCGGGTGAAAGCAGCCGGTGGATTCGCGGCGATGAAGTACGTCCTGGCAAAGGGTCGTTCCGTCGGCACCATCGCGCTCTACAAGCGAATGCGCAGCAAGAACGCCTGCAAGACCTGCGCTCTCGGTATGGGCGGCCAGCAGGGCGGAATGGTCAACGAGGCCGGCCACTTCCCCGAGGTGTGCAAGAAGTCGGTACAGGCGCAGGCCGCCGACATGGGCAAGACCATCACCGAGGCCGATCTACGTCGCCTCGGCGTCGATGACCTTGCAGCGCTCACCAGCGCACAGGCCGAAGCCCTTGGCCGTCTCACCTTCCCCATCGTCTGTGCGCCGGGCGACACCCACTTCCGACGCGCATCGTGGGACGACGCGATGCAACTTGCCGCAAATGCATTTGCAACGACCACGCCCGACCGCACTTTTTTCTACGCCAGCGGAAGGTCGAGCAACGAAGCGGCGTTCCTGTTGCAGGTCGTCGCCCGTTCGTACGGAACCAACAACGTCAACAACTGTTCGTACTACTGCCATCAGGCATCCGGGGTTGCGCTCTCGTCGATCTACGGCAGTGGCACGTCTTCGGTATCGCTCGATGATCTTGCGTCCACCGAACTCGCACTCGTCATCGGTGCCAACCCTGCGAGCAACCACCCACGCCTGATCACTCAGCTCGTCAATCTTCGCAAGCGTGGCGGCAAGGTCATCGTCATTAACCCTCTGTCCGAACTCGGACTCAAGCGGTTCCGCGTGCCGTCGCAAGCGACAAGCCTTGCTCTCGGCTCACGCGTGAGCGATCTCTATCTCCAGCCCCACATCGGCGGCGACATCGCCCTGATGGTCGCGCTGTTGAAGGGCGTCATCGAATCGGGCGCGGTCGACAACGACTTCGTCACCAACAATGCCGACAACTGGGTCGCCGTTCGCGACGCAGCCCTCGCCGCCAACTGGAATGAACTCGTCGAACGCAGCGGCGTGCCGAAAGCACAGATCGACGAGTGCGTTCAGTTGCTTGCCCATGCAAAGTCGGCCGTTTTCATGTGGGCGATGGGTCTCACCCATCACACGCACGGTGTCGACAACATCCGTGCACTTGCCAATCTCGCGATGTCGCGCGGCTTTCTCGGCGCTCCGGGCAGCGGGCTCATGCCCATTCGTGGACACTCCAACGTGCAGGGCGTCGGCTCGGTCGGTGTCGCCCCGCAGCTGAAAGAGGCATTCGCCACGAGCCTTCGCGACAAGTACGGCATCACTGCACCAAGCGACTCGGGCATGGACACCTACGCGTGCATGCAGGCTGCCCACGCGGGTCGCATCGACACCGCGCTCATGCTGGGCGGCAACCTGTGGGGCAGCAACCCCGATTCGCAATGGTCATCCGAGGCACTGTCGCGCATCGGCACATCGATCTCACTCACGACGAAACTGAATCAGGGTCACTTCAACGGACGCGCCGCAACGACGGTCATCCTTCCCGTCCTCGCCCGCGACGAAGAACCGGAAGCAACAACGCAGGAATCCATGTTCAACTTCGTGCGCCTCTCCGACGGCGGCGACCCGGCGGTCGCCGGCGAGATGCGTTCGGAAGTGGCGATTCTCTCCGATCTTGCCGAGCGGATTCTTCCCCGTGATCGCTTCGACTGGTCGATCATCACCTCGCATGATTCGCTGCGCCGCACCATCGCCGAGACCGTCCCCGGGTACGCAGCACTGGGCGACATCGCCGCCACCAAGAAAGAGTTCGAGATCCCGAACCGCATTTTCCACGACGGTGTTTTTCCCACGGCATCGGGCCGGGCTGCATTCCACAACGTGAACATTCCCGACAACCTTCGCCCGGTCGACGGCTTCACGATGATGACGATCCGCTCGGAAGGGCAGTTCAACACCGTGGTCTACGAGGAGGAAGACCTTTACCGCGGCACCACCCGACGCGACGTGATCATGATGGCCGCCGCCGACGTCGCCAGATTGGGTCTACGTGAGGGTGCCCGAGTCACCGTCCGCAGTGCAACCGGGAGCCTTGACGTCGTCGTCGCCGAGGTCGACATTCGCCCCGGCAACACCGCGATGTACTACCCCGAAGCCAACGTCCTCGTTGACCGTGCGATTGACCCCGAGTCGCTGACTCCGGCGTTCAAATCGATTGCCATCACAGTCTCGCCACGCTGATACGTTCCCTGCTCGGCCGTCCGAGACTTGACCACCTACTTGTGGTTCGACACCGAGGCACTCGATGCCGCTCGTTTCTACGTGGAACTCTTCCCGGGTTCGTGTCTCGGCGACATCAGCTACTACCGGGCTGACGCCCAGCACCCAGAAGGTTCCGTTCTCACGGTCGAATTCGATCTCTTCGGCAAACCATTTGCCGCACTGAACGGTGGACCGCAAATCACCCACAGCGAGGCAGTCAGCTTCCAGGTGTCGTGTGATTCGCAAGGAGACGTCGATCGTCTTTGGGATGCACTCGTTGTCAATGGCGGTAGCGAGAGCATGTGTGGATGGTGCAAAGATCGCTGAGGTTTGAGTTGGCAGGTGATTCCCGTGGCCCTTTCCCGGGCATTGAAGGGTCTCGATGGCTACGACAGCAACTATGCCTTCAAGGCGATGATGCAAATGTCGAAGATCATTGTCGACGACCTCAGGCCTAGGCCTGGTTGATCATCCACCGAATGCCGAAACGGTCCTCGAAGCTTCCCCAATAGGCACCCCACGGCATATCGGCCATGCCAGGCGCGTACGTCGAGCCCACCGATAGTTCCTTGTAGAGACGATCCGCCTCGGTACGCGAATCCGGATGCAGATTGATCGAGAAGTTGTTTCCCACGTCCAACCCGTGGCCCAGCGATTCAAGGGCATCGGTTCCCTCGAGAATGTGCCCGCCGAGAATCGGTAGTTCGATGTGCAAGATGCAGTTCTGCTCGGCCTCGTTGAGCTGCGGCCCGCCCGGCCCCATGTCCAAGTCGCGAAATCGAACAAGGTCGGTGAACTCACCACCGAATACCGATCGATAAAACTCGAAAGCCTCCTCGGTCTTGCCGAGTGTATTGATGTACGTACTGACGTAGGCCATGTGACAACCCTAAGCCGCCGAACCTTGTGAGGTCATGTGATCGGCGCAGTGAGTCCGCGCAGCACGACGACGGTGACGCTCCTCCGATGGTCGACAACGACGGCCAATACGTCGCCGATGGCACTTTGGTCGTGATCGTCTCCTTCGATTTGCGGCCCGAGATCTTCTGCGTCTCAGACCGGATCCGGTAAGAGTTCGCGACAATTTCCGAGCACGAGTTGCGATTCCCGACCAATTAGGTCAGGGTTTGACTCAGTCGTCCCCCACACCAGGAGAATCCCATGTCCGTGCTGCCTGAAGTCCTTGCTGCAAACGAGAAATACGCCCAGTCGTTCGGTGATCGTGGCTCTCTTGCCCTGCCCCCGGCTCGTGGCTTTGCGATCCTCACCTGCATGGACGCCCGCCTCGACCCCGCCAAGTACGCGGGGCTTGCAGAAGGCGACGCTCACGTCATCCGCAACGCCGGTGGTCGCGCCAGTGACGATGCAATCCGTTCGCTCGTCATCTCGTACAAGCTCCTCGGCACCAAGGAGTGGTTCGTCATCCACCACACCGACTGCGGGATGGAGTTCTTCACGAACGACGTGATGAGCGGCCTCCTCGCATCGAGTCTCGAAACCGCACAACTCGGCGCCAACGGCTTCACCGACATCGGCAAGGGACCCGGCTCGACCGAGGGTCGATACATCAACTGGCTCACGATCGCCGATGCCGAGAAGAGTGTCGTCGAAGACGTTCAGCGCATTCGCAATCACCCATTGGTGCCGAACAACATTCCGATCTACGGCTACATCTACGACGTGCGATCGGGTCGCCTCATCGAGATTCCTGCCGCCACCGCAGCAGGCAAGGCGTAGCGCACCAAGTTTCGGATGGCCTCGCCGGCCGTCCGGCCTAATATTTCTGCGTGTTTCCACGAGTCGACGGTTTGCGTTCGATTGAGTTCGGTTCACCCGGTTCATCCCGGGAAAAACTCGTCAATCTCGTCCTGCACGGCAACAAGCGTGCCACCGCAGGTTTGCTCTCGGAATACGAACAAGAAGGCGAACCCGTCGAGCACGTGGACGAACTTCTTGCCATGGTTGACAACTTCGGTCGGCACGTTGGCACCCTGAAAGTCACTCGCGCCGATGTGATGAGGTTTGCCGATGTCCCTGATGAGTTCGCGCTTGCGGAGGCCGAGGGAGACTTCGACGCGGCCGATTTTCGGGCAAGCCATCTCGCCTATTGGACCAAGGTCGGCGAGCTCGTCACCGATGACACTCTGGTCGTGACGGTCTATTTCGAACTTCTGCCCGAAATCAGACGCGCCTCAGATCACTGACCGCGCGTCTGGTCACACGCACGATGACTGTCGACCCAACGACGTGAACAAGAACTGTCCTACGTGTCCGAGCGAAGTTGGGATCGCACACGGCCTGTCTGCCGTTCGCACCAACTCCAACCGATCCCTGAAGGTCACTTCGGGATGAAGAATCTCCCCGGCTATCTCAAGAACAACTTGGATGACGATTTTGCCGACTCATCGAGGTCGCATCTCACACCATGCGCGGGGTTCATGCAGCCCAACCACCCAAGGTCATGTGCTCCCCGATGTACGCCGCCACTTCGCATCCGCATCCGTGATCGGGGCCCGCCGAGTCGGCGCCTTGATGCATCGGGTCGCTGACTATCGAGGCCGAGCAACGTTGTGTGACCAGTTCCGGATCGACTTCGAACACCCGACCCTCGAACATGGTCGTACGGATCGGTATCTCCCCGAGTCGACGAGTCTCTGCGTCGTATGGGTCCTCGTCCAAGATGGTCAGGTTGGCAATCTTGCCCACTTCGATCGAACCCAGTTCATTCTCCCGGTTCCAGGAATATGCGGCTTCAATCGTTACGGCGCGCAGCGCATCATGTAAACCGATCCGTTGTTCCGGGCCCGCCACCCTGCCTGACTGCGTTACCCGGTTGACCGCAAACGATGTCATGAGCATCGGATCCGCCGGGCACATCGGCAGGTCGGAATGAAAAGAAAGAGGGACACCACGCCGGAGTACCGACGCCGAACGCACCATTGCATCAGCGCGCCGCGGACCAAGGCCCCACTCACCGTACTTGTCGGCGAAACCGACCGGGTAGTACGGGTTGGCCGACACGATCGCACCGAGACGCGCGATGCGGTCGACCTGCTCCTCAGTCGAGTTCGCAAAGTGGACGATGACGGTTCTGTGATCGATTCGGGGCGAGCGTCTTTGTGCGTCCTCGATCACATCGAGCAGCACCTCAAGACCCAAGTCTCCGTTCACGTGAATGTGGATCTGCCAGCCCTCATCCCAGTAGGCATCGAAGACCGTCCTCAGTTCCCCGGGCTCCATCAGCCATTCACCATGGTGGTGAGGATCCGGATTTCCCTCGTGGTCGAGGTACGGGTCCTTCATCTGCATCAACTGCGAGATGATCGCACCATCACAGAACAACTTCGCGTGACGGTCGAGCACCCGCACCTTTGTTCCGCGGCCGCGTTCAACCTGCGCTCGTGCATCGACCACAAAGTCGGCTGGTCCAAGGCCGCGTACCGGTTGCGTGCGACCTTCCACCAGAAAGGTGCTCTCAAAAGGCACATCGGGATGTCCAAGTATCTCTTGATACAACTCCCACGGCTCGTTTCGCCAGAAGATTCCTGGCTCGTTGATTGCCGTTACGCCGTTCATGTGCAAGTACTCGACCATCTGGACAAGACCGACGCGAAAGCGCTGCGGCGTCATGAAGACAGGCATCAGGTACTTCGCAAGGATGATCATCCAGCCGTTTTCCCAAAAATGACCACGGTCGAAGTCGAGCTGTTGACTCGCAATTCCGTGGCCTTCGGTCACTTCCTTGGTGATGCCGATCGCTTCGAGTGCCGCGGTATTCAAGACCCACTCATGACACGAACGTTGCCACACTGCGGTCGGTCTGTCACCGACCAGTCGGTCCAGGCGCTCTCGGTCAAGCACTCCATGCCACAGGCGGTGCCAACCCCACGAAAACAACCACTCACCCGACGGCAATGATTGGTGCGCCGCCCGAAGTCGGTTGTCATACTCGTCGGGTGTTTGTGCGGCGCGCTGCAGTCGACGGGGTAGATTCCAATCCTCCGGAGCGACGATCTCCGTGGTCAATGTCGTTGCTCCCAACATCGGGTGGAGATGCTGGTCGATGAGTCCCGGAACGATGATGCGATCAGCGAATTCGTCAGAGACCACGTGGTCGGGACCCACCGCCTCGATAACCGCCTGCAGACTTCCGACACCCACAAATTTTCCGTCTCGAACAGCAATCGCCTCGACAGATGGTTGTGCATCATCCATCGTGATGATGCGACGGGCTCGATAGACGACTGTCTTTGACACGTCTCGAGGTTAGTGAACGATCTCCGATCTGTTTTCAGCACGCGACGTCATTGGTCTCCAAGAGACTCAAGCGCGCTGACATAGGCTCGGAGGGTGGCCGCAACCAATCTCACGACATTTCTGTGGTTCGACACCGAAGCACTCGACGCCGCGCAGTTCTACGTCGATCTCTTTCCGGGTTCACGCCTCGGAGAGATCAGCTATTACCAAGCCGATGCACAACGCCCTGAAGGTTCGGTCCTCACCGTGGAGTTCGAACTGTTCGGTCGGCCCTTTGTCGGTCTCAACGGAGGTCCCGAGTTCCCCCACTCCGAAGCGGTGAGCTTCCAGGTCGCCTGCGACACCCAGGAAGATGTCGATCGCATCTGGAATGTCATCATCTCGAACGGCGGGAACGAAAGCATGTGCGGGTGGTGCAAAGACCGCTGGGGTGTCAGCTGGCAAGTGATACCGACCGCGCTCACCCGCGCACTTCAGGGTCTCGATGGCTACGACAGCAAGTACGCCTTCGAAGCGATGATGAAGATGTCGAAGATCGTCATCGCAGATCTGGCTCCGGCCTCGCGCGGCAGTTGATCTAACCCGCGAGTTGAGCGCGAAGGGAAGTGAGATCTCCGAGGACCCAGATGTCCCGCAACGCGCCGTCTTCTTCGACAAAGAACGCCGCACCAATCCACTCGACGCGGCGGCCGGTTGGGGCGTGGCCGAGAAAGTCACCCCGGTGAACTCCCGAGAATCGAACTCGCGCCGCTGCCCTGGACCCGTCGACAACCAGAGTCTCCACATCGCACCGGTAGTCGGACAACGCAGTCGTCACCATGCGGACGTAGTCGCAAACTGCTTCACGGCCAATTGCGCCGACTCCGACTGATCCTCTGAAGACAACTTCGGGATGAAGAATCTCATCGGCAACGCTGAGTTCGATCCGGTTCCAGAACCTGTCGTAGAAGACCCGAACAAGCTCATCGACGGTCATCGTTGCACTATCGCTGCTCGTCGTTGGCCTGGCGACGAAGTTCATCTCGCAGCGACTCAAGGTACGGCAGGACTCTTTGGTCCTTCACTCGATTTGCCGCAGACTTCGAGGCGATGATGTCATCAAGGGCAGCGACAGCAACGACCAAGCCCGGCTCGAGCTGCGCGTACTTCGCCCCCTCGTTCCATTGTTCGTAGTTCACCAACCGACCGGCAGGATTGAATACCAAGTCCATGTCGCCAAAATCAGTGACGAGGTTCAACATGTTCGGCATGCTCGCAATGAAACCAGCGTCGATTCGAGTATGCACCGGTCCATCACTAGTCCTGATCGCGGCATTCATTTGCTGCAACGCCAAGGCCAACCGCTCGAGATTTTGCATGTCACGAGATGGGATGACGTCGATGTCCTCGGTGGGAACCGGCGAGCCGTGGATCACAGTAGCGAATCCACCCAGCACCACGAATTTGACGCCCCGTTCGCTCAGAACACGACAAATCGAAACCGGATCAAACTTCATCGATCGTTGGGCTTCGCGACTATTCGCACCTGTTGTCGAATACCCATGAAGACATTCGCAACTTGGACCATATGTCGGACGCGATCCTCGACAGTGAGACGAAGTTGAGCACGAATTTGGGTGACGTCAATGCCCCGCTCGTCTTCGTTCGGGTTTCGCCACTCGCTCACAACGCCAGTCTACGTCCCTGGTGTCACACCCGTTTTGGGTCGACGGCCACACCACCGACGACACGCGCAGTTGAGTGCCGTGACCAGAGGGAGGCACGCCACCATCGATTTTGGCAACCCTGTGGTGAACTAGCGACAGATCTGAATCTTGGAGCGCTCGAAGTGATTGATGGACTATTTTCTTCTGTGTGCACCCCTCGGCAACGTTCAAGATGTCGAAGGATGAGGCTTTGGCTTTCGCAGCACGGTCCGGAATCGGGCACTTGACGACGTCCGTCGACGGTCGCATCGAAAGCGTTGTCGTCCCCTTCTTCATCGATGATCAACGGGCTTCTCCAACGATCTACGGACATCTCTCTGTCTCGAACCCCCAGGCGGTGAGCATCGAGGAGGGCCACGAGGCTTTGCTCATCGTTGACGGCCCGATCGCATACGTCTCCCCGAGTCTCTATCCGACAAAGGCAGAGACCGGAAGAGTTGTGCCAACACTCAACTACCTCTCGGTTCAGATTCGAGGTCGCCTCACACCGATCACACGCACCGAGGACTTTCGAAACTTACTCGCGGCACTGACCTCACGGTTCGAAATCGAGAGAGACGAGCCGTAGTCGCTTGACGATGCACCTTCCGACTTCATTCATACGCAGATGAAGGCAATCTGCGGCTTCATGATGCGGGTCGACGACGTCACGGGAGTAGCAAAGCACAGTCAGAACCGGCCTGAACCCGATCACGTCGCAGTTCGAAAGTCGTTTTCCCGCGGAACCGAGGCTGAACGCCAGATTGCGGAGCGGATGGACTGATCACCCGCGCTTTAGGTCGGTGACCACGCCACCGGCAACGTGCACGATGTCCGCCGGTGACGCACCGAAGTTCTCGTTCCATGTTCTCGCGGCCACCCCCACGTCGTGGTGCTACAACGAGTCCGGGTCCACGAACACACGCAGTTGCGTGCTGTGACCAAAGGGCCGCGCGCCGCCATTGGTCCATGAACCCGCTGGCCAGCCCGATCAAGCCACCTTTCGACGTTCCATCTTCGGGATTCCGGGAGTGGTGTCGTTGATCGCCCAGCTGATGATCACCTTTGGCGCAATGCGGAAGCGCGGCGAGCCGTCAACATTTTCGATGACCGCCGTGCCGATGATCTTGATTCCCCTCGGCGACCAGGGCTCGAGACTGGCAAGATCGTCCACCACCAGGGACACTCTCGGGTTTGACTGGATGTTCCGGTAGCGAACTGTGTGCGTGACGTCGAAACCAGCGGTCAAGATGTCATCTCCGTCGATCTGGAACACGACAGGGGCCACATCTGGTCGGCCGTCCAACGAAGCCGACGCAAAACGCATCAGCGGTTGCGACTTGAGGTACTGAACTTCGGCTGGAGTGAATGCGCTCACGATTCTGCTCCGGGCTTGCCGGGCGCCGAGAGCGGGAACACATCGATATCCCACCACACAGCCATCGGCAACGACTCGATGATGGACGTTGCCTCTTCCACCGAGGATGCGAACGTTTCGATGAATACCGTTGCCCGCGACAGTGTCGCCAGATGAATCGGGCCCAGCTTCCCGGCAGATTGAAGTTCGGATGCCTTCGCCTGCTCTTCGGCAATGACGCCATACACATCGCTCATCACCGTCCCCTTCTTGAAGGTGCAGACCACCATGTACTTGTCCATTTCGACTCCTTGAGTTGTTCGATAGAGGTCAGCATCACACCTCAACCAAACTTGAGGTCAAGCACTATTGTCCCGCCATGCCGAACACTCTCAACTCGACGGATCAACTCTCAATCGGACAAGTGGCAGATCGAAGCGGCATCGCAGTGTCCACACTTCATTTCTATGAACGCGAAGGTCTCATCTTCAGCACGCGAAATGAAGGGAACCAGAGACGCTTCAATCGAGATGTGCTTCGACGAATCGCCTTCATTCGTGCATCTCAACGGGTCGGTGTCCCTCTTGCAAACATCAAAGAAGCACTTGACGAGCTTCCGCAGAAGCGAACTCCAAAAGAAGGCGACTGGGCCAAGGTTGCCAGGCACTGGCACGAGGTGCTCACTACACAGATCGAGTACATGGAACGCGTGCGGGACGACCTGTGGACCTGTATCGGCTGCGGGTGCCTCTCATTCCAGCGGTGCCAACTGGTGAACCCCGACGACGCGATGTCAAACGAGGGGCCAGGACCCCGACGACTCCTTCCCGGCACGCCTCGTCCCGAGAAGCACTGATTTTCTGTCAGCCGCGCTTCAGGTCGGTCACCACACCAACAGCAACACGCACGATGTCAGCTAGTGCCGCACCGAAGTTGTCATTCTACGTTCCGACCGGAATTCACACTTCGCCTCGCTGTGCAAGGCGTGTTGACACCAGCCGATGGAATTTCTACAAGCCCTCTTCGGCTCGAAAATGCGCGACAATCGCGTTTGCATGTCCATGCCCCATGCCATGTTCAGTCTTCAAGAACGAAACCATTTCCGCGTGACGCGCGGCTTTCATCTTCTTCAGCAACGACTTCCAGTGCGAGATCGGCTTGCCGTACTTCTTCTCGATCGATGGAAAATACGAAGCGGGCCCAGTGAC
>Ga0222712_10006242_pt1 | contig 11800 bp, 9 predicted proteins | sample C33_657DmetaG_FD_165043 | JGI IMG/M metagenome (GOLD analysis project Ga0222712, IMG submission 165043) | Estuarine water microbial communities from San Francisco Bay, California, United States - C33_657D | ecosystem: Environmental > Aquatic > Marine > Unclassified | place: USA: California... | reverse complement strand
AAATGGATAATCGCTTGTAACATTCGCTGCACCTGTTCCTAATCCCGACCATGAAGTTCCGTTATACTTTGCCACACCATTTACAGTGACACCATTCATTGTTGGGAAATTACCTACTGCATAAATATTTCCTGCAGCATCAAAATCTAAATCAAAAATGGAATAGTTCGCAGCATCACCAATTACACTCCAGCTGTTATTCCAACGAAAAACTTTGCTATCAGATAAAACATAGATAACTCCATTATTCACTTTAATAACATTCCCGTTATAAGGCATGTTAACGGTGTCTGGGAATGCAGACCACGAACTTCCATCAAAGCGTGCAATGCGTGGCGACTTATAACTTCCTGTAATTTTAGTAAATGTACCTAGCACATATACGTAGGGTGAGTCGGTAGCCATTGACCAAACAACACCTTCCACACCAGGAGCATTAAATCCACCTTGCCATTTTTCATTAGCAGTAGAAGGTTGAGCAATCAAAAAATTATTTATAAATAAAATCGCGGTTAGGATCTGAAACTTAATTTTCATTTTAAAATTTGTTTTTGGAAAACAAAAATAAGCAGAAAACAGAATGCAATTTTATCGTCTTTGTCCCATCTTATTCAAATACAAAAAGTGAGATGCGATGGCTTTTGGAAGTGTGCTTAAATTATATCGGTAATTGTATTTTTTCACTAATCGTTGGATGATGGGAGTGATATCAGTGTACAACGTATGAGGCAAATGTGGAAATAGATGATGTGCTGCGTGCGAATTAAATCCACCAAGAAAAAAATTTACGAATAGATTTGTTGGATAATAATCGAGCGAGGTTGCTAATTGATGCTGACTATAATTGTATGGCAGTTTTTCATTTTCATCTGGAACAGGAAAATCAGTTTCCAACGTTAGATGAGAGATAATTAAAGTGAAAATAAAAATTAAAGAAACAGCAACATGTGCAATTAGAAACGAAGTAAGAATCCAACTCCATGAATAATGTAAGTAATAATGCGGAAGAAAAATCATCAAAGAGAGATAAACTAACTTCCATAAAAACACATCCATAAATTCACTGAACGTATGTTTGATATTTTTCAGATTTGCAATTTGCGATTTACTGAAGTAGAGCCAGTCTTTGAAAAACACCCAATGGATAGTGTAAATACAATAAACGAAAAATGAATAATAGGCTTGGTATTGATGATACCATAAATGCTTTTTAGTTGGTGACAATCGGATCACGGGATTATCATCAATATCGGCATCGCAGCCATCTATATTCGGAAATACATGATGTGATGCTTTATGTCGTACTGACCATAAATAAGCGTTGGTACCTTGCAGATTAAACGACAAATAAAAGATTAGTTTATTCACCCATTTCTTTTTCGAGATAGTGCCGTGAGTGGCATCGTGGCTTACATTAAATGCTAGGAATACTCCTGATACCCCAACAAACAAATAACGTCCGATTAATTGGGTTAAGTTGTTGGCAGGTGATAGATAAAGCAACGAAATAGCAGTGATGAATACAGCAAAGTAAATTGCTACCTTGAAGTATAATAACCGTTGTCGTTTAGCTTGGAGGTTGGTCGATTTTAAAAGTGCTGCCACTTCATTTTTTAATTCAGTTTGAAAAGCGTCGTGTTCTAAGTTTGAAAATTTAACAGACATAAAAAGCGATTAAGGGTTTGACAAATGAACGGATAATCCTTTGAATAAGGGGCAATAATCTCGTAAATTAATGGAGAGGCATTAATAAACAGAAAGGTCCTAACAACAACCCACTAAAAATCAATAATTTAAAAAAATAAGCACAAACCATTTTGTTAATTAAAAATCTCGGTGTATTTTTGCCGTCCGTTGTAGAAATGCTCGTTCTTTATAACTACAACAGAGTTCCCACCCAAACACGTGTTTTAGTCCCGATAGTTTTCGGGATAGCATGAGCTGGAAACGATGTTCTTCTCCTTGTTAGGCAAAGAGAAGAGTATTCCTTCTTAGCTCAGCTGGTTAGAGCACATGACTGTTAATCATGGGGTCCCTGGTTCGAGCCCAGGAGAGGGAGCGTTCATAGACAGGAGGTCATTTTTGACCTCCTGTTTTGTTTTATATCCATTACAACTCACTGTGACCCGTCCTAAAAAAGTTCACATACATCATAGATTATTTAATTTTAAATCAGGATGCTAGAGTAATATATTTGCTGGATAATTTAATCGGATTAACTATTTTAATATTGAGCAATAAAGAGCAAAGCCCAATGAATATTTGTAAGTAATTCATATCTATGCCCATGATATTCGCAACTATTATGCAAAGATAAATTTCATTATTAAGTTGTTTTTATTGCACCCATTTACAGAAAGCATGGTTTTTTCGACTGAATTCTTTAACTTGCATTCATTCATTAAAATTATTTGTCTTTAAAACAACTTGAACAAATTTTGCTTGAAAGCTATATTCCATATGAAACGGGTTATTTTTATAATCATTAATTTTATAATCATCTTTTCAGTTGCAAAAGCACAGGAGATTCCAGCTAATGTTCAAAGCTACCTTAGTATCAATCTAGGTAAATCAGGGCTCATAGAATCAGATATTAAGGATGTTACAATCTCTTCGCAGTATACTGATCGTGCAACAGAAAGGACATATATTTATTTACAGCAAGCATGGAAAGGGATTCCGGTTTTTAATGCGATTGCTCCCGTTGTAGTTTCTAACGGTAAGGTGTATGGGTCAAAAATCCCATTTGTAAGCAAGCTATCTTCTAAGATAAATAATGTAACACCATCAATAACTCCACAGCAGGCAATTAGTGCTGCACTTTCACATTTAGAGTTGGAAGCCTCCGTTCCAGTACCCGTTATGAAGAATGGAGAAACACGGAAATTTACTGCTGACATTACATCACTCCTTTCTTCTCCTGTAGAAGTCGAGCTGATGTATGTAGAAACAACAAAAGCAGTAAAACTAGCATGGAATATTATTCTCGACTTGAAGGATGGTTCGCATTATTGGAATATTCGTATTGATGCAACCACTGGAGAATTTTTAGAAAAAAACGACTGGGTTATCTCTTGTGATTTTAATGTTCCACATGATCATTCGGCCCATTCTACTTCACCATATGTTATGTCGCCTGAACCACTACCAATGCCTGGGTCCGGTACAGCAAATTATAATGTTTTCCCTCTTCCTATTGAAAGCCCTATTCATGGTACACTTCAGCTATTAAATGATCCATCTGAACCAGTGGCTTCTCCATATGGTTGGCATGATACCAATGGCGCTATTGGTGCCGAGTATAATATAACACGTGGAAACAATGTATATTCTTATGAAGATGCCAATAGTGATAATCTTCCAGGTTATTCTCCAGATGGTGGTTCTTCGCAAATCTTTAACTTTCCATATCATCCTGATTCGTCTAACGCATATCAAAGAAATGCATCACTTACTAATCTGTTTTACATGAATAATGTGATTCATGATATTCTTCATCAGAATGGGTTTAATGAGGTTGCAGGAAATTTCCAACAGAATAATTATGGAAATGGCGGAGCCGCTAACGATTATGTAAACGCCGAAGGATTTGATGGTAGTGGAACTAATAATGCAAATTTTACAACTCCACCAGATGGGTCTAATCCACGTATGCAAATGTATCTCTGGACCAACCCAACAGTATGTAACAATTCGTTAACTATAAACTCACCTACTGCTATTGCAGGATTAAAACCTGTAGGTATTGCTAGTTACAACCCAGCTTCTGCGTTTAATATAACAGCAAATGTTGTTCTTGCTCAAGATGGTGTAGGTACAAGTTCAGATGGCTGTTCAGCATTCACCAATGCAGCATCAATATCGGGAAAAATAGCGTTGATCGATAGAGGCACATGTAGCTTTGTTATCAAAACTCAATTTGCTCAGGCTGCTGGTGCTATTGGAGTTATCATAGCTAATAATACAACAGGAACAACTCCTCCTGCTATGAGTGGCACACCAACAACTACTATCACTATTCCATCTGTTTCAGTAACGCAATCAGATGGAAATGCAATGAAAACACAACTGAATAATTCTGTTACAGTGAATGCAAATCTTGTAATTTGCACACCACCTCCTCAATTAGACGGCTCGTTTGATAACGGAATTGTAGCGCATGAATATGGTCATGGAGTTTCCAATAGACTTACTGGTGGACCAGCAGCAACTAGTTGTCTTACAAATGCAGAACAAGGGGGTGAGGGTTGGAGTGATTGGTTGGGTTTGATACTAACAATAGAGCCAGGTGATCAAGGTATCAATGCACGTGGTATTGGCACCTTTGCAAAAGGTCAATCAACTAACGGTGGGGGTATCCGTCGTTATCCTTATTCAACAAACATGAGTATTAATCCGCTCACCTATGCTGATATATCAACGAGTGTATATCCCCATGGAAGAGGTGAAATATGGTGCGCTGCAATTTGGGATATGACGTGGTTTCTTATTCGTGACTTTGGATATAATGCGAATCTGTACACAGGTACTTCAGGAAATAACATTGCAATGAAACTAGTGTTAGAAGGGATGAAGCTACAGCCATGTAGTCCTGGTTATATTGATGCCCGAGATGCGATTTTATTGGCCGACGATATTCTTTACAGTGGTGCACATCGTTGTCAGATATGGGAAGCTTTTGCACGTCGTGGAATGGGCTACCTGGCCACGCAGGGAAGTTCTAACGCAGTTGGTGACGAGGTGGTTGATTTTACGTATCCTCCATTTTGTAATAGCCCTACAGCTCCACCAATTGCAAATTTCAATGCAACACAAACAACGGCTGTTTGCCCTGGATCGGTGAAATTTAATGATCTATCTACGGATATTCCGCAGGCATGGTTATGGAATTTTGGAGACGGCAATACTTCAACACAACAGAATCCAACACATACGTATGCACAACCTGGAAAATATTCGGTGAAACTTGTTGTTACTAATACGCTTGGTAGCGACTCTCTATTAATTTCTAATTATATTACTATTACGTCGTTTAATGTTTCAGTTACTACTACTCCTGATACTATTTGCAGTGGTGATACATTGCAGTTAGCGGCTACAATTACGAACTCAAATGCTATTTCTGGATATAATTTGTCGACAATTACGTATGCTCCTATTACAGGTAGTGGAACAAATATTCCATTGACTGATGAAGCTGTGAGTGCCGCACAACCAATTGGATTTACTTTTAACTTTTATGGGAATCTTTATACCAACTTTTATGTTTCTTCCAATGGATTTATTGGTTTTAATGCGAACATGGCGAATGGTTGCTGTACAGGTAGTTTAATCCCAAGTATTGGTAGCCCTGATAACCTTATTGCATTTGCATGGAACGATTTAAATCCAGGAGCTAATTCATCAGTGGTTAGTTATTTTACTACGGGGATTGCTCCAAATCGTAAACTAATTGTTCGTTATAATACTTATCATTATAACGGTACTGCCTATCCGATGCGTGGACAAATTATTCTGTATGAAAGTACGAATGTTATTGAAATACATAGCGAGGTTATAACGTCGGTTCCTGGGGAGGTAACAACACAGGGTATTGAGAATAGTAACGGTTCGGCTGGTGTAGTACCAACAGGACGGAATGCATCAGTTTTTGGTATTACAAATAGTGCAGTACGGTTTACTCCCTTCTCTAATTTCACGTATAGCTGGACACCAATAAATGCCATTAATAATTCTTCAATTGCTAACCCGTTAGTATGGCCAACAAATAGTCAGAGCTATCAGGTTACCGCAGTTGACGCTAACGGATGTGGTGTTACCCAATCTGCATCAATTGTTGTAAATCTTTGCATTGATCAATCTGTACTTAATCTACATGCGTTTATTGAAGGATTTATGACTAGCTCAGGGCGGATGGAACCTGTACTATACAACAATGAACTACATAATAGTCCTACAGCTTGTGATTCTATCATCGTTGAACTTCACGCAGCAAATAGTCCTTACAATACGATTTATTCAACCACCGCTTTATTAGATATCGATGGAAATGCATCCGCTTCGTTTCCTGCAATTGCAGCAGGTAATAGTTATTATATCTCGATTCGTACACGAAACGGGATTGAAACATGGTCGAAGCTGCCCTTGCTAATGGGAGAAAACGTGAGCTATGATTTTGTTACACCGTAGTATTGTAAAGAATGTTAGGATTGAAATTGGCTTTGTAACATCCAAATAAAATTATAGGGATTCATTCAGGCAACCTATTATCGTCTTTGATTAATATTTACATAGGTAGTACTATTCAATCTTCAAGGGAAGCCGTTCAACCGCTTTTTTTACTATTCAGGTCCAACTGCTTTTTTAAGGTAGTCGTTGCGCGTTTATTTACAAAAGCAAGCGTAGATTAGCTATTTATTCCTACTTTAAATTATTCTAACAGTTTTACCTAACAGATATGGATTCTTTAAAAGCAATTTTAAGCAAAGTAAAACAGTTGTTCTCCATCAATACAGCTAGTAGTCGTGCAGAAATAACAATGCACCGACTACGTAATATGCAAATGAGTCGTAAAACAGTAAAGGCTTAGTCCTACGACTTCTTTACGTACTTCGTTAAAATAACAATCTGCTGTCCGTCGATTTTTCCTTCTATCTGTTCCGTATTGTCGTGAACTAATTTAATATTACGAACCGCTGTTCCAATTTTCGCTTGCACCGATGATCCTTTTACATCCAACGATTTAATCAACGTTACTGAATCACCTGCCATTAAAATAGCCCCATTGCAATCGCGGTGCATTCCATCACCATCACTTTCTAAATGATCGTTCGTTGCTTTTGCATATTCCATCATGTCATCATCTAAATACATCATGTCAATAGCATCCGCTGCCCACGTTTCGTTCTTCAAACGATTCAGCATTCTCCAAGCTACTACTTGCACTGTTGGGTTCTCACTCCACATACTGTCCTTTAAGCAGGTCCAGTGATTAGGATCTAACTCTACTTTCTTCTCTATCTGACGTGCGCATTTATCGCAGATTAAAATCGATTTTGCACCATCGGGAGCAACAGCATGCTGGTTAAGGTTCTCGTTAGAACCACATAGTTCACAACTCATCATTTAAAATTTTTGCAAAGTTAATTTTTTTGATGAGTATTTTAATCTACACTAATTTCAATTCAACGAGAGAACTAGCAGTTGCTTGTATTGCGTCTTTCGATGAAATAGGATTTATCTTTAAATCTTTTTTCATTTTTTGATTGCTAATGACTGCACAAAAACCTAACTCGTCAATGATCATTCGTGTAGGTTTATCAAACAAGGAGAAAATTTTAATAAACCAGTTAGGAAGTTCACGCGCTTTTACTTTTTTATGATACGTTGGATGCGATGCTAAAATAGCATTGGCAATATCTTTAAACCAAAGCGATTCTGCTACTGCTGCATAACGATGTCCAATGCTTTTTTCATTCTCTAATGCATTGTAATGCGCTGCTGCAACATCTCTCACATCTACTATCGGAAATCCTAATTTAGGCACTCCTGGAAATTCGCCTTTCATCAATTTTAAAACAACATCGGCACTCGTTCCTATTTCTTTATTCAACAACGGACCTAATACAAATCCGGGATTGATCACGCTCACTTTTAATTCAGGATGTTGCTTTGCATACTTCCATACATCTTGCTCCGCTAACGTTTTACTTTTTGTATAAGGAGAAATCATTCCTCCCTCGAGATTCGTAAAATCGTGTTCATCAAATGTGGTTCTTCCCTTTTCATGTCCGTACATGATAGCTGCAATAGATGACGTTTGAACAATACGATGAATATTATTTTTTAATGCAGCCTCAAAAACATGTTTCACTCCATTGCGTGCAGGAAGAATCAAGTCATCTTCATGTTTGGGCAATCCCATTGGAAAAGGCGAAGCCACATGCAATACCGCATCACATCCTTTCATCGCGTCAGCCCATCCATCCGGAGAATTTAAATCACAGTAGTAAATGATTAAACGGGATAATGCTTCTTCTCCTAAATGCGCACTCACAATTTCTCTTAACACCCCTTCTTTGTGCATCGAACGCGTTGTGCCTGTAATGGTATAACCTCTTTTTAATCCTTCGATTACAATGTGAGTTCCGATAAATCCGGAAGCACCGGAAATAAAAATATTTTTCATGAATGAGAATGGTGTTTTATTATTAATTATATTTAGTCATGCGTAACACTACGAAGCTTAAACAGATTTTGCTAAAGTATGCAATTACTTTGACGATGGATGATGATGGACTCTTTACTTTAGCATTGGATGATAAACACCAGCAGGAAGAAAATGTTTTTTTTGAAGGGAAGAGCTACGCAATTGTAGTGGATAAGGCACATCGTTATATGAATAAAAAAATAAAATCCGATTTATTGTGAACCATTATTTAACGCTTTTAGGACTAGCCATTGCACCAGGTTTAGCCATTGCCTATTACATTTTCTGGCAAGATAAATACGATCGTGAGCCAATGCCATTGATTGTAAAGTCGTTTTTTTTAGGAGTTGTTAGTATTATTCCTGCTATTATTTTAGAGTTGTTATTTCAAACATCCGGACTACAAAATTCATCTACTAATATCGCAGAAGGTTTAATTTCTTGTATTGTTGGTATTGGTTTGATGGAAGAAGGATCGAAATATTTTTTCACTCGACGATTTGCCTACCGCAGTGATTATTTCGATGAGCCCTTTGATGGAATTACCTATTCAGTAATGGTGAGTATGGGATTTGCTACAACAGAAAATATCATGTATGTTTTTAATCACGGAATGGGAGTGGCGTTTCAACGCATGTTTACAGCAGTTCCAGCGCATGCATTTTTTGCAGTGATTATTGGATATTTTTTAGGTATTCAGAAATTTTATAATAAAAAGGGGTTTGGCACTTTAGGTTTGATAGCAGCTTCTGTTTTACATGGATTGTACGACTTCTTTATTTTCAATGGAGATAATTTTGGAATATATGGAGGAGCTACCGTGTCTTTAATTGCTGGATATTATCTCTCTAAAAAAGCAATTAAACTTCATCAACAAGACTCACCTTTTAAACCTGATGAAAGTCAAACAGGATTTTAACACAATATATAATCAACATCCTGCGTTAATATTTCGTTAACCACATTAACTCAAATTATTTTCTAATCTTAAAAAACATCCACTACATGGACTGAACATTTACTGCCTGAAAAATTTGTCAAACCTTTAAACTTATATTGTATGAAACGACAAAGAAAAGTTTACGCAGTAATGTTCGTACTACTTGTATGGAGCATATTGTCGAACGCCTGCCTCGCGAGCGATACCACCAAAGTATATAAGTCGATAACCATCGAGGTAGGAAGAAAACCAACCGTACTCGATTCAAATGCAATTGCTGCAATTAGAGAAGCCTCTAATGAAATGTTTACTGCCGATTATGTAACGGTGGTTTATGCAGATGATCGGGATAAAAAGACTGTCGACAAAGTTTGTTTTTTATTGCTGGCAGAAGGAATTCCTCCCACAAGTGTAACGCAAGAATTAGCAGCACTCTCTAATTATAAACCAGCACGAGCAGTTACAAAAGGAGAAGTATTACTATATTATAAAGTGATTGGTAAAGAGAAAAAAGATCCAAGCACCTTAGTGTTTAATCCGGATCCACTCTGTTTTCAAGATACTACCATTAAATTAGAGAACGGCTATTTTCTAAAATACAGAATCTGTGATTATCTATTAAAGCCATCACAACCTACAATTCGCTCCATTGATCCTTACAACAACAATGAGAAATTCAGTGAAACGGTAGAGAAATATAACACCGCAGATGCAGCTGGTATACTAGCCTTTTTTAGATTGGATAAGTCGGCAAACGATTCAATCATTGATGAAGTGTTGATTCCGTATAAATCAACAATGTCGATGAAACTACTAACTATGGAGTATTTCGATAATAGCTCACGGATGTGGCTACCCGCTCAATTTCAATATCCGAAAAAAGCAATCAGCGAGCGACAATCATTTTTATGTTGCCCTGTTGTTTCTTCTGGATACTATCGAATACTTGCACTAGATCAAAATAAAAATGCAGTGTTAATTCGTGCACCCAAAGGAACAGCATTTACCTCGGCTATCATTCAAAAAAGTGTTTATTCTTCGTGGGAAGGAACGCCTGTAAATGGTGGAACAAGTATGTTGTTTTTACTTCCGAAGTTAAGCAGCGATATTACAGTGCAATATTCCATCATCGATCAAAATGGGAATATAAAGTATAGTGGCGTGCAAGATTGGGAGCATATGGTAGGACATGAGTTCAAAATAAAAAAGGCAACAAAAAATTATGGAGTAGTACACGGATTAAAAGTGAATTTTCCAGAGAAAGGATATCAGGTGTACAATGATTTTGATAATGAAAAAACAGTAACCCTTAAACACATTAAGTAATATGAAAAAATGGGCCTTCTTATTTGCAGTTTGCTTTTTAAATAACACAGGTGTTATTTGTCAAACAATCAATGAAACATCCGACTTGCGCATTTTATCATTTGATGAATGGAGTGCAAAATATTCAACGCTAGATGATAAAAATAAAATGATTAATGCTGTTAGTGTTTGTGAACTAACCATCAATGGAAAAAGATGTTTAGATAATCCGGTAGAGGTAAAACTCAATGCTGATTCAAAAATGGAATTCAAAAATTTAACCTGGTATCAATGGGATATTCAAAAAAAGCGCTGGGTGAAAGAATCCACTCCTAAATTTCGAATCGATAGAAATAAAAAGAACGGTGCTTATTATGCCTATGTAAATTGTCCGGGGGTATATGGATTTTTTTATCCAGATGAAAAATTAAACAGCGGATTAAAAATCAAAGCACCATCGGGATGTAAAATACAAACAGTAAGTATCGCACAGAAAAATCCTTCTACTGCTTACAATGCATTGTATACTTCGCCAGCATCCAGCGTAACAATTCCAATTACTGATTTACAATTTGCAGGATATATCGATGTAGAACTAATCGATAAAGAAGGGAAACAGTTTACACTAAAAAATAATTTGATTGGAGCGCATATCGATTTACGTGAAGGATTCGATAAAAATGAAACTGTTAATTTAAAAATTGGTCGTAGTGACCTTCTTGAAAAACAAATATTATCAAATAAATAAAAACTATGAAAAACAACTTGAAGCTAATCGTAGCGATGATTGGGTGTGTCATCTCTACTGCTTCCTTCGGAACAACACTCGTGACATTTGAAGATGCGATGCAACGTGGATTGATCTCTTACAAGATTACTACAGAAACTATGGCCAACCGATCAATGGATTTAGAATTAAATAACAATTCGAATAATCCGATTAACGTACAGTTAGAAGCTGGAAGAATATTTTATGCAACGCAAGACATACAACCGTATGTGGTAACTCGTCCTTCTATTATTGCACTTGATGCGCACGGACAAGAAGATGTGATGGTCTATGCACGATGTGGAAATAGTAGTGCCCGTGGCCCTGCGCACGATACTAAATTTGGTCGCACAAGTATGGGAGCGCCTTTATTAGTTCAAGCGTTAACCGAATTAAATAACCGACGCATCAACGATAATTATTTAGCGCAGCAACTGGTTTGGCATTATACCAACGGACATAGTTTTAATACCATTATTACAGACAACGATAAAGAAAAAGAGTTTGTAAAATGGGTTTGTAAAAATGAAAATGTAGATTTTCCGTGGTATCAAAAACACTATGCTCCTTCACAAAC
>Ga0222712_10006239_pt1 | contig 11803 bp, 16 predicted proteins | sample C33_657DmetaG_FD_165043 | JGI IMG/M metagenome (GOLD analysis project Ga0222712, IMG submission 165043) | Estuarine water microbial communities from San Francisco Bay, California, United States - C33_657D | ecosystem: Environmental > Aquatic > Marine > Unclassified | place: USA: California... | reverse complement strand
GACAAAAAAAATTATGCGGTAGTTTAATTTAAGTTAAGTCTTCCTCGTCGCTAGTAGGAGGAACGTATGGTGTGTACAATCTATCTGCTTTTGGAATTTCTCTAGCATATTGTACTTGTAGTTGTGGAATTTGTGACTCTAGTTCAGCAATGATGGCATTTGTGTCTGCACCGTTTAGTCTCATTTCGCCAGCAATAATAGCCATTTTTTGTATGACACGTTTATCTCTAACGTTTCTAAGATTAGCGAAACGACCTGCCCACCCTAACATTTGCTGTTTAAATTCTTCTATTCCGGCTGCTCTCTTAGGCGGCTTCTTACCTAATTTTGAAAGTTCTTGACTAGCAGTGGAAGCTCCATAAGATGTAGGTGTAACCTGTATTTGAGGATACACAGTTCTCTTAGGATCACCACCACTGATGTAGGTAGTATCTGCATTTAGTCTTAGACCTTTACCGCCTAGATCTTCTGCACTAGAATAGTATATGGCAGTTCTTTGTGGAATGTTGATAAACAACACACCGTCATCGTGTTTTGCTGCCATATAGTAGTTAAAATTAGCACGTGACCAATATTGTAAGGCAGCACTGGCATCACCTTTTTCAATAGATGATAAAATGCCGTTTATATTCTTTGTTAGTTTTGCTTGATAGTCAGGACGAGCGTTTTCAAATTTCTTTCCAAAGATAAGTTTAACATTTCGTCTAATCATTCCCAGCAACTTGTTAGAATCAGCTGGATTTAATGTTTGTAACAGTTCAATGGCCTTAGGAACGTTAAGACCACTTTGGCCTAGTTTCTTTTCGCCTCTTGGTAGCTTTTTATTAACAAAATCGTTTAGTTCAGCAGAGGCAGCTTCATATCCAGTAGCGGGTACAACTTCTTGATCTCCAAAACGGGCTGAACTCATTTTGCCTTTTTGGAATCTTTTCTTACCTGTTTTCTTATCAATGACAAATTTATCTTTACCCATATCGGCAGTTTTTACTTCTACCTTATGTTCTTTACCGTCATGTCTGACTAACAGGTCGCCCTTGCCACTCTCTGGTTTATTAATACTCTTGCTCAACACGCTTAGGCCAAATTCACCCTTTCCGTGTCCTAGCGCACTAATAACCATTAGTTCATCAACAAGTTCTTGTATAATTGGGTTCTTGCTATAACCTCTAAAGATTTCAGTAAATCCCACTAGGTCACCGCCCAATAGTGCTTCTCTGTCTACTAGTTCGTCAGCTCTCCAAAGATCAAATAATTGTGTTCGATCTTCAGGCGTAGCATTACCAAATGAAATGATCTGGTTTATATATCTTGCCAACAACATATGAGATTCACGGACTATAGGATCCTGAATACTCTGTAGGTCTTTATTGAGTAACCCAGTTCTGCCGCCTGCATTTACATCTCTAAGTAAATCTTCAATTTCTCTTAGAGTTTTAATGGTAACATCGTCGGCTGGCAATTCTTTGATTTTGCCCGCAAGTTGTTGTTTTAGATCATCGACGGCGGCTGCGGCCATCTCAAACATTGGTAATAATTTAAACTCAGAAAAGCGCATGATACAATATTTAGCGAATTTCTGGGAATAGGCAATCCTGGATAAAAACCCTAACGTCCTCTTCGTTTAGCCCTAAACTGGTCATAACTTTAGGTGTGTGCGGGTTGCATTTTTGATTTTGACAGTAGTAGTTTTGTGCATCTAAGCAACTAACTGCGGTTTTGTTAGTTTCTCCTACTGTATCCAAGTAGTGGTCAACACCTTTTTTAGCAATAGCAAAGATCTGTGCTAATTCAGCTTCTTCACTAACATTACCTGCGGCAACCATACTAGTGCTAAAAATACGTTCAGCCCAATCGGGTAATTTACGAGTTTTATTCCATTCTAGACGTTGTGCTTCTTCTGCAAACCAGTCTAACATAGGATGTTCACGATCTGCACTAGGACTGTAATCGTAAAAACAACCTGTGATTTTGTTCTTACCTGCAATAACATCAAATCCAAAGATAGGAGCAGGATTATGTAAGTGCGGGAAAATGCAACAATGCATCATCCACAAGCCCTTACTGTTACGAGCATCAACTACGTCAATATGCGCTCTACGATAGACGCTACTAGCCCATACTTTGTTGACCCAACCTGGCTGATTAAAACGATCCATTCCGGGTTCATGTATAATGCTGCCTGTGGCATAAAATTTACTTTCAAAATATTTTTGAATTTGTATTAAGGTTTCCCAAACGTTACTTGTAGTCATTGGCAATCTCTAGCATTTCCTGAAAAAACCTAGTAGCATACTCAAAACATACTTTAGCTTCGTCAGCCATGTCGTCGCTGATTCGTTCTCTAATTGCTGCCTTAAGTGTGTCTGGTTCTTGAAATTTATAGTAATTACCATTTCCTGGAACACGTTTGGCTATCATTTGGCCGCCTGCTAGGTCACCCATATGACGCACATAGATGTGTGCCATTAGACGTTTAGGATCATCCTTGATGCTAAGGATATATTTGACATAGTCCTGTACTACAGGACACATCTTTGGGATTTCTTTATTATCAGCAGCACAAAACTCAACAAAGTCATCGTTAATTGCAGGTGCTCTGCGAATGTCTGGTAGACCGTTAAGCAATCCTAATGGCATAGCACATACCTCTAGGATTTCGTATTGAGGGTGTTGATTTTTTAAGTACGTGGCGTATAGCTTAGGATCAATACTGCCACTGAACAAAATTTTTACAAATTCTTGACGTTCTGCGTTTGTGTGTGCTTCTTTTGTAAGCTCTTTTAAACTCATTCTTCCTCCAGTTTTACTTGCAAGGGGAATCCGTTAGCTCTTGCTAAACCAGTGGCTTCAACTGCTTTGGCTTCTGCAATTTCAAAACTATATACACCTGCGATTCCCGAACCTGTTTCGTGTACTTGCATAGTTATGTCTTTTGCAGTTGTCTCGGTGTGTCGAAAGATTTGAGTCAATAGCTGAATGACAAATTCAATTGGAGTTTGATTGTCGTTTAGAAAAATTACTTTCCACTGCTTTGGCTCTTGAATAATAACCTTGATTTTTTCGTCTAATTGAACGTCTGCCATATTGTTCTCCGAGAGTGGGGAATTGCTTCCCCACTTGTATTTAACTTATTTGATTTCGATTTTACGAGGTTTGAGTGCTTCAGGAACTAGGCGCTCTATTGTAATTTTCAATAGTCCGTCCTTAACTTCTGCATCTCTAACTTCCATAAATTCTGCTAGAGTATATGATTGCTCAAAATCCCTAGCGGCTAGACCTCTGTGTAGGTACTCTTTATTTTCACTAGCTGTGTCCTTGACGCCTTTTACAGTCAGCTGATCTTGATCAACCTCGACTGTAATTTCATCCTTGGTAAAACCCGCCACAGCGATTTCAATGCCATAATGATTATCGTCATATTTGACAATGTTGTGTGGGGGATAGTTGCTGGTGTTGGTAAAGAAGCGATCGTTAAAAATACGATCAAATCCTACAAGTGCTCTATTTAGGTTAGCTAGAGCGGCTGCATCGATAGTTCTTAGTTGTGTCATTTTAGATCTCCTTTATTAAGCAAGAACTTTGTGGGGCCCATTCGGCACCCCACTTGTTTACATTATATCACTTCTTTTCAGAAGGATCAACCTCTTTGAACTCTGCATTTACAGTTTGTTCTCCCTCAGTTGCTGGGTTGGCTGCTTTGGCAGCTTCTGCCTGTTGTTTCTTTTCAAACACAGGTTTAGCTGACTCAAACAGTTTGGTTAGACCGTTATTGATAGCTTCTTTGTCTTCGCCTTTTAGTAGGTCTTCTAGACTCTTGAAAGCATCATTAACAGTTGTCTGTTCTTCTTCTGACAGCTGATCCTTGACTTCATCCATGTCTCTCTTAAGACTATGCATTTGTGCTTCAGCTGTATTTCGAGTTTCAATCAACTCTTTTTGCTTGCGATCGCTTTCGGCATTTTCTTCGGCTTCTTTAACCATACGCTGAATCTCAGCTTCAGTTAGGCCGCTATCACTCTTAATGGTGATTTTGTTTTCCTTGCCAGTGTTCTTGTCTTTAGCACTGACATGCATAATGCCGTTGGCGTCGATGTCAATAGTTACTTCAATCTGTGGCATTCCACGACGTGCTGGTGCGATGCCTTCTAGATTAAATTCTCCAAGTAGCTTATTATACTGGAACAAATCACGCTCACCTTGTGCTACCTTAATAGTCACAGCAGGTTGGTTGTCTTCTGCTGTTGAGAACACTTGGCTATGCTTTGTTGGAATAGTTGTGTTCTTTTGAATCAACTTGGTAAACACACCGCCCATTGTTTCAATACCTAAGCTCAACGGAGTCACGTCAAGCAATAGAACGTCAGTCTTGTCACCTGCTAGAACAGCGCCTTGAATAGCGGCACCAGCGGCAACTGCTTCGTCTGGGTTAACATCCTTACGTGGAGCCTTACCAAACAGTTTCTCAACTGCTTCTTGTACCTTAGGCATACGTGTTTGTCCGCCAACAAGGATAACTTCGTCAATGTCACCTGAGCTAACTCCAGCATCTTTCATGGCCTGCTTGCATGGGTCAATTGAACGTTTGATCAGATCCTCAACCATCGACTCAAACTTGGCGCGAGTCAATGTAATGTTCATGTGCTTAGGACCAGTAGCGTCAGCTGTTACATATGGCAGATTGATACTAGTTGATTGTGTGCTTGAAAGTTCAATTTTGGCTTTTTCAGCGGCATCTTTTAGACGTTGTAACGCCAGCATGTCGTTCTTAAGATCAACACCATTTTCTTTCTTAAACTCTTCAACCAAGTAATCCATGATACGCTGGTCAAAGTCTTCACCGCCTAAGAATGTATCACCATTGGTGCTTAGAACTTCAATTTGCTTATCGCCGTCGATGTTTGCGATTTCAATAATACTTACGTCAAATGTACCACCACCTAGGTCGTATACAGCAATCTTACGATCCTTCTTGTCTGCCTTGTCAACACCATAGGCCAGCGCGGCTGCTGTTGGTTCGTTGATAATGCGTAGAACTTCTAGACCAGCAATCTTACCAGCGTCTTTAGTGGCTTGACGTTGGCTGTCATTGAAGTAAGCTGGAACAGTAATAACTGCCTGTGTTACTGTAGTACCAAGATAATCTTCCGCAGTCTTCTTCATCTTGCGTAGAACTTCTGCTGAAATTTGAGGAGGTGCTAATTTTTGATCACTAGCTTCAATCCATGCATCGCCGTTTTCTGCCCTGACAATAGTATAGGGCATTAGGTCAATGTCTTTTTGTACTTCTTTTTCCTCAAACTTACGTCCAATCAAACGCTTGGCTGCGTAAATTGTATTTTTGGGGTTTGTGACTGCTTGTCGCTTTGCTGATGCACCTACTAAGATTTCGTTGTTTGCGTAGGCTACAATTGAGGGTGTAGTGCGGGCACCTTCGCTGTTTTCGATTACTTTAGCAATACCGTTTTCTAGAATTGCTACACAGCTATTTGTTGTACCCAAGTCGATACCAATAATTTTGCTCATAATGTTCTCCTTAGTTAAGCAAGAAAATTGTAAAGCCCTAGCGGCGCTCTACAATTTTATTTATATCAAATTTTATCTAAATTAGGAATATTTGACCATTTTTTGAGCTTTTCTATTTTAGCTCGTTTGGCCTTATGTAAATTACCCCAACTGACTACTTCATTAATTAACAAGATGTCGATCATGGCCAGTACGTCACCTAGCTCTTCTTCTAGGTGCTCGCGATTTGAATACTCGGTGTTGGGTTTTGCATTGTCAATGCCAAATCTACGTATCTTACTTACTGCTTGAATTACTTCTGCGCATTCTTCCTGTAAGATATCCATTACTTCATTATTTTCTGTATTCATTTTATCTAGTATTTGCTAGGGGTCTAAAAAGCTCGCCATCCATACTACTGGCTGTTCTTAGTTTCTTATATACATTTTGCACACCAACTGCTTGATTCCATGCATCTTCTAGTGCGTGGTGCTTGAGTACAGGAGGTCGTTTAGGATCAATACCAATGTCAAACAAGGTTCTAGTACATCTAACTTGCCAGAAGTTCCAGGGAACTGCTTTGCCTATTTTCTTGAAAACAGTTTCGCAAATTACAACGTCAAAGGCAGCACCGTGACTCCATACACGTTTTGCTCCCCAACAAAATTTATACAATTGATTCATAGCGTCAACTATATCAATTCTTCCGTCGGGGCTAAATGCTTCGTCTTGTGCTTCTTTACTTTGATTTGCCCACCAAGCAATGGTGTCGTCGTTTGTAACTAGTCCAAGTCTATCACAACTATCCAAATCTACTTTTACGTAGAATTTGTCGCAGTCTGGTTCTTTAATGTCATCACCAAATGGATCAAACTTTACAGCACCAATTGTGAGAATGGCAGCATCTGTTGATGTAGCCAGCGTTTCTAAGTCAATCATAATGTCAGTATTCATACTGCTATTATAACTGAAATTTAACTAAAGGTCAATACAATTTGACTGGTAGTTGCTCTTTTTCTAGTTTCTTTTTATATCTATTAACAGCCGCTGACTTTTTACGCTTACGTGCAGTTGTTGGTTTTTCATAAAACTCTTTTTCTCTAAGAGTATCAAGAACACCGCTATCTTCTACCTTACGTTTGAATCGTTTCAAAGCCTGGTTAATATTTTCGTTTTCTTTTAAAACTACTTTTAGACCTCTAGATTTATCTTTCATTTTCTTCCTCGTCGTCCTCGTCGTCCTCTTCACTTTCGGTTAATTGTTCAGCTATCCAATCTAAGTTATAGATTCTATTCTTACTGATTAAACCGTATGGAGTAACTTCGTCTTTAGTTATATAGTGTGTATTGGGCAAGCTCAATATAAAAGTGACAAACAATCGGGTAATAGGATCGCAGTTATCTATGTCAACAATGACACAATCTGCCTGCACAGCTATACTAAGTAACCATCCAATATCTGTTTCCTGATCGTCAAACATAAAGACGTTTACTTCGTCAAAATTTTGACTAAGGATTGCTTGAAACTGTTGTTTTACTGTAGTTGAGGGTTTGATTAACAAATAATTCAAGTTAGAATTGAACAACTTGTCAGGGGGTGTGATTAAATTGATTTTACCAAGATTCATTTATTACCTTTTTGGATCTGTCTAATTCTCTGCCAGATTGTTTGGCTACGTGTTTGTTCTTCGTTTTGTATATATCCTACAGACGATCCTTGATTTGGATTTTGCCTGATCGATCCTTGGTCATGTATCTGCTCTTTTTTTTTGATTCTTCTTCTAAGGACTTTACTACTTCTTGATCAGAGTGATCGGCATCAATCCATTGTTCACCGTTGAAGATAAAATTCCTAATGTCTTCTTGTGAAAGGCGCAGTCTAAACTTTTGACCTTTGAATGGGTCGCTTGGAAATTCTGATCCTTCTTCGACTAGGATCTCTTCTTCAAATTTTTCAACAGTTTCTTCTGGAAGGGCTTCTATGTTACCCTTTTCAAAGTTTTCTCGTTCTTCTTGGACAGCCTTTTCTGCTTCCTCTAACATTTTATTCCATTGCTCAATACCAACTTCTTCTATAATATTGAGATCTTTTTCTTTTTCTAGGGAAGGTTCAGCTTTGGCAACTAGAGGTCCTACATCTACCCAACCTTCAGGCTTTTTCCAGAAATCACCTGTGTAAAGATACGGGTGCGTTTTTTCATTAATCACCGGTTCATTTGCAGGTGTTATTTCTTCATACGTTGGAAACAGATCATCTTTGAGTTCTTCTGCTGTGGGTTTTTCTCCTACCTCATGATCAAGGTCTGCGATCGTAGGATATTGTTCTTGTTCTTTTTGGGCACGATGCCATTGAAAGGTCATCTGTGCGGCCAGCAACATAATAACTGCTAAAGGATCAAATACAATAACGATAAGAATAATAACCCAGGTTACTGCCTTTTCTAATATGTTGGCATCCGGATTGTCGCCATAGATTAGCTTGGCTATGTATTTTATTGGACCAACCTCTGCTTCCACCTTGCGTACTTCAGCGGCGATGGGTGCCCGTTCCTCACTAAGTTGGGCAATAACTTTCTGTTCGGCTGCAATCTCAGAAAGTAATCTAGTGCGTTCCTTGGCCTGGCCTCTGCGTAGCGCAACTGCCTTGTCCGCACCTTTTTCGTCTTGACTTCGACCCATAACTTGGTCCACAGCCTCATCCATTTGCCTGAGTGCTTTGCGATTTGCATCAATGTTTTCCTTTGCTACTTTAATCTTTTCATCGTAGATAGCAATTTTACTTTGCACATCGCCGCTGACAATAGATTGATCAGTATGTGCCTTGCTTAAGAAGCCAAAAATACCCATGCTGGTAATCAACATGAGCACAGCCACCGCAGTGATCATGTAATACTTCATAAAACGTGGAGCACGGTCCCAATTGGCTTTAAGCCAGCTGGCGCACACTAACTTGGCTACTTCTAAACTACCACCCATGATGTAGATAGGAACTACAGCCGCGGCAAAGATTGCCGCAAGTCCTATCACACTATAGTAGATAGCAACAGCGGATATTAATAATCCAGTGAGTAAGAGTAACCAAGCCAGAGTCATAATTATTATTTACTTGAATACAATCAGTGCCAACAGTGCGGCTTGAACAAAGAATCCAAAGCCAATGGTCACAATGTTTAACAAATCACGTTGGATTGTTGCCTTACAGAACAACAGGAAAAGACCTGCCCAAGAAAACAACACAAGATCCACAGGTGGCATCTTTTCTGTAAGTCCAGTAAGAATTGCCGCCATAGTAGGAATTGTTGCTAGGTGTAGAACTACCACAGCTAGCCATCCAAGTGTTTCTGCACTAATGTTTGGTGCATGAGTTTTAATACTGTTAACCCAGTTATCAAAATTAAAGCATTCTTTAACTGCTTGTGAGAAGGTTGATAGTGTCATTTGACTCTCCATTACTTGTAAAAAATATGACGACCGATTTTGGCCACACGTTCGCGCTTCCATCCAGGGTTAATATAATCACCGTGGAAGTATAGTGCATCCTTAACTGATGGTAATCTGAAACCTTCCAACAGTACCTTTTTGGCAACCTCCATACTTTCAGTGTATACCGGACCATTCATAGGTTTCTTAAGGGTTGCCTGTTCGCAGTACCATGAAAATTGGCACAATACTTTTTCATAGACTACATTTTTTTGGTATACAACTTTACAAATATCACTTGGGAAATGACCACTTTCAACTCTATTAAGAGTTACTTGTGCCACTGCAACTTTACCTTCAAAAGGTTCATACCCGGCTTCGTGATATATGTTCCTAGCTAGACAATCTAGTTGTCGTTGTCTTAATTCGGCTGTGACTGGATGTGCTTCCATTCTTGCAGTTTTCAGCTTGTCCAGTTTGTAGTTAATTGCTAGATAGCCTGCGAATATTACTCCGGCGGCCGCCAAAGCAAAAACTAAAAATTTAATAATGCGTATCATCTTTTTCTCCTTTACGCTGGATAAGGGAATTGCCAGTTCCCCGTATTACAAAAGCCTGCCTTATCTCCTATATAGACAGAATCGTGAGTCTCTATTTTCGAGACTGTTTTATAGTTAGTTCGAATCCCACCTGGGTTTTCTACTAGTTTTATACTGAACATGTATTTATTCGTATTTTAACGCCGCATTTTGGAAATATCAACCGCTTGCTCGTCACTGAAAACGGGCACAGCGTTGCTCTTATGCATGGTTGCAATACCTTTGATAAGATTACCTGTGTATTTTGGAGGTTCTTTTTTGGTAGCTGGGCTCATGTCTGCCCCACCGTTGAGACTGGGAATACGAGGACCAGTATCTCTAGTAAACGGTTTGGAAGAGCTAAGAGTAGGTGCAGATAGAGCTCGTTTGCGTTTACGCTCTTCGGCTTCTAGCCCCCATTTTTTCTGTAGTTCTTTCCAAGAAGCATCTAACTCTCTAGACTTACGTGCTTCTTCGGCATTTCGAAATTTCTGTTTGCCTTTTTTCTTGCCAGTGGTACTGAGCCACGGACCTTCTAGATGCATACTCAAAATCGTTCTCCAAAAGTTCTAACTTTTATTAGTATAAAACAAAAAACGATTTAAGTCAACCTAGTTCGGAAAAGCGTCATTGACCCTAGTTAGGACTTCTTCCCATTCTAAATCGCACAGTTGCGGCCCAATTTCTACTATTTCGTCGTTTTCTAGATATTCCCAATCTTCGATGCCAATTAGCTCAAAAATTTCTTTTCTTGAAATATCCTCGCCGCGCATGTGGCATACCCAAAGTACTGTGACAAATGCCAACATGAAGACTTTTTCATTAGCCCAAACACCGTTATTTTCACACCACTCAACAGTACGTCTAAGGTAATATTCTATATCTTCAATTCTGTTTTCTAATTGAGCTACCCAATGCTGGGTATCGGCTCTGGACCAATATTGTGTCATACTCTAAAACTTTCTCCGCAACCACAACGATCACGTTCGTTAGGATTGACGAATTCAAATCCTTCGTTGAGCCCGTTACGTACCCAATCAATAGTAAGACCAGTTAAGTAGGGTTCTGCTTTCATGTCCACTAGTACCACAAACTTATCTTGAGCATAGTTGATTACACCCACTTCGTCTGTGTACTCATCTACATACTCTAAGGTATAAGCTAGTCCACTACAGCCTGTGGTCCTAACGCCTACACGAATTCCTACACCCTTACCTCTACGGTCTAGTAACTGAAGTATCTTTTTTTTGGCTATTTCGGTTACAGTGATCATTGTGTAATATTTACATTACCAATGTAATAAGTTGGTCCGTATATAGGAATAAATCGTTCATCTTCTAACATTATAAAGTCTGACGATATATTGTCAATAAGGTACTTAATACCATTTTGCCAAGATTGGTATTCCACAGTATCTTTAAAGTAATCAAAAAACCAACGATCGTTTACATTAGTCCAACCAATGGTGCCTTTTTCTGCTTGGAACCAAGAGCGATTCCATGTAGTGTAAACAATGTTTCTCAGTAGGCTTTCTTTGACATTTCTTGCAGTTTTAAACAAGGGACTAGTTGGCAATCTTGATTGCCAATCCCATACAGGGTGGTACTGTTTAAATGTTCTTAAGAATTTTAAGACTGTATGAGCTTGTTTTCTTAGAATATCTGCACTGTCAGGGCTCCAGTAAAAGAACTCCACTGTGCTATTGTCATAAGATTTAATATGCTCAGTCATTGGAGTGATATTAGCAATAGTGTCTAAGAACTGTAGATAAAATCTATTGTCTCGAATAAACAACATAGGTTTATCTACTCCTAGCATTACACCAACACTCTTAGTACTGTCGAATCTTTTACGTAGTGCAGTATCGTGAATAATATTGTATCTAGCAGTGCTCATTGGGTTAGCCCACTCTCTGCATTTTAAAATCCACGATCCGTCCTCGTGATCCTTAAAATGATTTAGAATAGGTTGACTCATGTCAAAGTTAGAAATTTTAACTCCTGGCATTTTGTCGTAGATATATTGCATCCTACTCTTAGTCAGTAGTTCCCATTCTGAGTTATGATTATCTGCTTTAGTACTGGCTACGTTTTGATTAGTAATTGGTTTAGTAGCATCAATGATAAAGTTTGTAACTATTTCATCAATCTTCAAACCTTCTCTAATAAACGATTCTAAGATGTTATTACTGTCACTACCGCCACTGTAACAAAGTACTAGGTAGTCGTATTTTTCTCTTAGCTGTCTTGCACGGCGACCATAAAGTTGATCAAGGGTTTCGGTGGGTTCCTTGACCCAGTTTA
>Ga0222712_10006238_pt1 | contig 11803 bp, 11 predicted proteins | sample C33_657DmetaG_FD_165043 | JGI IMG/M metagenome (GOLD analysis project Ga0222712, IMG submission 165043) | Estuarine water microbial communities from San Francisco Bay, California, United States - C33_657D | ecosystem: Environmental > Aquatic > Marine > Unclassified | place: USA: California... | reverse complement strand
CATGTTCTCGGCGAGGAGTCGATAGAAGAGTGTCTCGTTGCGATCCTGCAGCGCGGCGAGTCCGATGTAGCGCTCCAGCGGATCCTGCTTCCGACGAATCTTCTGCAGCTCTACGGCGACCTGCTCTTCAAGTGTGAGCACCGTGGCGGGGAGGAGCCCATCCAGACCGAGGAGGCGCCGCTCCTCGCGACTGAAGGCGGTGTCCTTGTTCAGCGTGGGGCGGCTCAGTAGTGCCTTGCCACGCTCTTTGACCGCGATTGGGGGGAGGGGTGCTGCCATTGGAGACTCAGGATAGCCGTGCGGCGGGTGTAGAGTTCTGAGCATGGCCGCATCGATCCTTGTTGTTGAAGACGATCCAGCCGTCGCCCTCGCGCTTGAAGTGGCGCTGAAGGGTGAGGGGTATCTCCCCCTGCTCGCCGCCACGGGAGATAAGGGGCTGGAGATCGGCCTCGCACAGGCGCCAGACCTGCTGATCCTTGATGTCCGCCTCCCAGGGATGGACGGCTTTGAACTGCTCCGCCGACTCCGCGCCGGCGGTTCAAAGGCACCCGTGATCATCCTCACCGCGCGCGATGAAGAGGTGGACACGATCCTTGGCCTTGAGCTCGGCGCCGACGACTACATGACGAAGCCCTTCCGCGTCCGTGAACTGCTCAGCCGCGTCAAGTCACAACTGCGCCGCGCCTACGGCGACCTTGCCGACGCGCTCGGTGGACGCATCATTCGCGCCGATGAGTTGCTGATCGACCTTGAGCGGAGGCGCGTCAGCCGCGCCGGAAAGCGGATCTCGCTCACCCCAACGGAGTTCGAGATCCTGCGCCTCCTTGCAGAGAAGCCTGGGCGCGTCTTCAGCCGACGCGACCTCCTTGAGCGCGTGCGCGATTACGACGCCGCTATCTCAGGTGACGAGAAGACAATCAACGTCCATGTGAGCCACCTCCGCGACAAGGTCGAGGAGGATCCGTCAAACCCACGATTTGTGATGACCGTCCGTGGCGTGGGCTACGCATTTGCTGATAGGAGCGAGCGCGGCGAGCGGAGCGGATCCTGAACCCGCTCTTCTCGCGCCTCTACGGACTCCCGCCGCGCGGCCTCCGCGCGCGACTCACGGTTGCCTTCCTCGGCATCGTTGCGATTGCACTCTTCACCTCAGGGCTCGTCGTTGTGGACAGGATGAGCACGGAGTTGGAGTCGCAGGAGTTCTCCTCGCTCCAGGTGCGCCGCATGGCGGTGGCAAGCTCTGCGCGAAGCATCGCAATTGCGGCGGCCGGCGAGCAGGCGATCATCACAAAGTCCGGCGCCCTCTCACCTGCCGTTCAGGAGCGCTTCTTACTCCAGGATCCAGAGCTGCAGGGCCTTGCAACGGTGATCGCTCGTGCCGATGTGCACATCCAGTTCGGTTCATGGGATGAGGCGCAACAGCGTTTCACGCCACTCAGCGACGCAGTATTCACCATTGATTCATCTGGCGTAGAGGAGGCGGCTGGCGAGCGACGAGATCCAATCGTAAGTGGGTCTGAAGTGGTGATACTCGGCGGCACATCCACCGTTGGCGCAATGGAGATCACACTCGTACAACCGCTCTCCACGCGCGTCACGCGCATCGCGCAGATCACAAGTTTGGTGCTGATCGTGTGCATGTTTGCACTGCTGCTTACGATCTTTTTCGCTTCTCTTGCCGCACAGCGCTTTGCGAAGCCAGTACGACTCTTATCGGAGACAGCAACGAAAATTGGCGACGGCGACCTCTCCGCACGCGTCCCAACTGGAAGCGAGATCGCAGCGAACGTAGAGATGGAGGCGCTCCTCGGCCAGTTCAATCGCATGGCGGGACGCCTTGAGGGGACGGTCGCCGCACTTCGGCGTGAGCGCGATCGCGGGCAGGAGCATCTGGCGGATGTCTCGCATGAGCTCCGTACTCCACTCGCCGCACTCCGCGCCTTCGTGGACCTGCTCGGCGAGAGCGCAACAACTGATGCTGCAACGCGGAAGCGACTCTTAACCGAAGCGGGCAACCAGCTCGAGCGCATGGACGCACTCACGGCGAATATCTTGGAGCTCTCTCGTTTTGACGCAGGGATTGCGCGTCCGCACTTTGCAGATGGCGACCTTCGCTCAAGCGTTCGCGCGGCGATTGAGCAGGCTGCGGCTGGCGCACGACGACGCGGCGTAGCGCTCGACGAGCGCCTCCCAGCGCGACGCGTAATGGTGCGGCATGACGCAACGCTTATTGGCCAGGCGGTGGCGAACCTCGTTGCGAATGCACTGAAGTTCACGCCGCGCGGCGGGAGCGTCTCTGTTGCCGTTCGTCCACTCGCAACTGGCGCCGCAACGATCACCATCTCGGACAACGGAGTTGGCATCTCCGCCGAAGAGTTGCCGCGTATCTTTGATCGTTTCTATCGCGGCACAGAGGGGCTCGCTGCGGCGCGTAAGGCGACGCGCGCTTCCGGTTCTGGGCTCGGTCTTGCGATCGTGAAGTCAATCGTTGACATGCATGCGGGCCGAATCGTGGTGGAGAGCCTCATTGGGAGTGGAACGAGTTTTACGTTGACGCTTCCAGCAGATCCTGAACTGATCGCCGATGAGACGGTAGAGCCAGCGCCAGCACCGCAAGGGCCTGCGTCGCTGATCAGCGTGGGGCGGCGTGCCGCAGCGCTGCTCGGAGAGGTTGCGAAAACTTCACTTCGTCTTCGGCAGGTTCTTCGCGCGGATGCCTCATCATCTACCCTTGAAGAGCAGGGCACGCCAACTGACGCCACCGCGTCGGCTGACGGCGCCACCAAGTCAACAGCCACCACCTCAACAAAGGAGAGAGCGTGAGCAAAGCGTCAGACCCCACAGGAGAGCGCAGCCAAGAGCCGCTCCGCTTTGAACCGGAGCCGGCAGAGAACTCCCAACCCTGGGTTGAGAAGCTTGATGACGGATACCCGAAGCCAGAACCACTCCTGAGCGACAACGAAGAAACGCCGACAGAGAAGCGAATGGGTGCGATCGGACGCCGAGCAATCCTCGGCCTCCTCGCCGTCTCACTCATCTTTGGTGCCGCAGGTGGTGCAGGGGCAACTGTGCTGTTGCTCGGTGGGCTCAACGAGAGCGGAGATATCGGCGAGAGTATTCGCCAGACGCTCGTCTCAGAGCAGTCAGCGACCGTTAGCGTTGCCGAGCGTATTTCACCGGCCATCGTCACCCTAGAGGTGACAGGTGCTGACGGCGAATCGGTTGGATCTGGTGTGATCTATTCCGCAGACGGTTGGATCGTCACCAATCGACACGTTGTTGAGGGTGCAACCACCATGACCGTTCATCTTAAAGATGGGCGTGACTTCCCTGGACGCGTCTATGGGATTGACACGCTCACCGATCTCGCGATCGTCAAGGTGGAGGCGACCGGACTTACCGCTGCAACGCTCGGTCGCTCAAGCGCCATCCAAGTTGGCCAGACCGCCATTGCGATCGGCTCGCCGCTCGGCGTCTATACGAACTCAGTGACGGCGGGGATCATCTCCGCCATCGGGCGCGAGATCACCACCGAATCTGGTCGGCTTGACGGCCTCCTCCAGACAGACGCCGCAATCAACCCAGGGAACTCTGGCGGCGCACTCGTTGACTCAAGCGGCGCCGTGATCGGGATCAACACCGCCATCTCCACCGAAGGTGCGGGGATCGGCTTCGCCATCCCGATCGATATCGCTCGGCCAATCATGGAGCAGGCGCTCGCTGGGATTGAGCTCTCTCGCCCGTGGATCGGCATTCGCTACGTTGCCCTAAATCGCCGCACTGCGGCGGAGAACAACCTCGCCCTCTTCCAGGGGGCATGGATCTCTGGCGGAGCGGAGTCGGGGATCGTGCCGGGGAGCCCCGCCGAAACGGCGGGTCTTGCCGACGGCGACATCGTCACCAAGGTGCAAGGGGTGCTCATTGATGAACTGCATCCGCTTCAAGATCTGCTCGTTCAGTACTCCCCTGGAACGGTGATCGTCTTAGATGTGCTCCGCGCCGGAGCAACGGTTCAAATTTCGGTCACCCTTGGGATTCGACCGAACCAGTAGTCGCTAGCGATCAAGGCTCCCGTCATCTGGGAGTCGCCCCTGACGCAAGAGTCGCTCGCGCACCGCGCCAACCAGATAGAGCGACCCTGCAACGATCACCGCACCTCGGTCACGCGATGCGGCGTTCAGCGCTGCGTGTGGATCCGCGGCAGTCTCAATCGTTGTGCCGAGCCCCGCGGCGCGCGCCATCGCGGCGAGCGCCTCAGGTGTTGACGATCGATCATCGCCGACGCTGGTGCAGATCAGACGCGCAGATTGCAGAAGTGGTGATGCGGCAAGCTCACTGAAGATCTTCGCAATGGACTTTTCCGCCATTGCCGCAAGGACGAGCGTTACGCCACTCGATCCACTCTCACCATCAGCGTCACGAAGGAGCGACGAAAGATCGTTCACTGAGGAAGCAAGTGCGGCGGCGCCATCTTCATTGTGTGCTCCGTCAAGGAGGAGATCACGCTGATCGCCTGCACCGAATGCGCCGCTGATCAGCTCCATGCGTCCTGGCCAGCGCGCGGCGGCGAATCCGGCCCTGATCTCTTCGTCGCTCACCGTAGTGAGTCCCGTAGACTTCATCGCGTCGAGTGTGGCGAGCGCCACTGCGGCGTTCTCTCCCTGGTGGCGCCCGAGGAGTCCCACGTTGACGGTGCCGAGTCGTGGCAGCTCAACCTCAATACCGTCGCGTCCCAACGTTCGGATTGCGCCGTGCGTTGCAATGGTGAGTGGCGCGCCGACGGCCGCCGCAACGCTCTTGATCACGCTCAGCGCTTCGCCTCTGTCAGTTGCCCCCGTGACCGCGCGGTCCCCACGCATGATGATTGCCGCCTTCTCGCCAGCAATCTCCTTGATGGTTTCGCCGAGATACTCCTGGTGATCAAGGCCAACGTTAGTGACAACTGCAACTCCGCCATCCCATGCGTGCATTGCATCAAGTCTCCCGCCGAGCCCAACCTCCACAACGGCGCGGTCAATACCAGCTGCGTGGAAGCCGTCAAAGACAACGCCGGCAAGGAGTTCGAACTCAGTGACCGGGCCAACACGGGGCTCAATCCGATCGGCGGCATCGAGTGCCCGCTCCACCGCCACGGCGAATGGGAGCGGGGCGAGCGGGCGGCCATCAATACGGATCCGCTCGCGGTATGAGACGAGGTGTGGCTTTGGGGTACTGCCGTGTCGGATCTTCGCTGCGCTGAGCGCGGCGGAGATCAGCGCTCCAACGCTCCCTTTCCCGTTGGTCCCGGCAATGAGGGCCCCACGCACAGTGCGTTCAGGGCTTCCGAGCTCCTCCAAGATGGCCCGCGAGCGCTCAAGGCCGAGGCGGACACCGAAGCGCCCTCGTGCGGAGATGGCGACGAGCGCCGCCTCCCATGCGTCGTCACCGCGGCCATCTGCGATTGCCGCCGCCATCTGTTCACGCGCAGCACGCACGCGCTCCTTGAGGGTTGCAACGAGTGTTGGGTCCGATGCGGCATCAGGCATCTGCTGAGCGTAGCGGTCTTCCTGCGAGCCGTGCCACAATCCTCACCATGGCAGGGTTCAATCGACCCGGTTCACAACCGCCTCGCCGCCGCGGTCTATTTGGCAACCGCTCTGACGCTCGGCCGCCAGTCCATCGTGTTGCCTCAAGTGCACCGACCCGAGCCGCTGTCTCCTACACAACGAGCCAGCCGCGTCATGGTGGCAACAGTGGCGGCGGTGGATCTCTTGCCCACACGGTGTCGCGCGCACTCACGCGTCTCGTTGGCGTTGGCGCCGTAGTGATTCTTCTCTTCGCTGCACTCTTCGCGCTGCGTGGACTCCTCTCAATCGGCGACGCAAGCCCGACCACATCGCCAGGCGAGGTCGTCCCTTCGGCAGCACCGGGTGCGCCACTCCTCATTGCACCAGACCCATCAACCGTTGCAGCACAAACGGTCACGATTCGTGGCTCACTCCCGGATGATCTTCTCGGGCTCAGTGACGCCTTCTTGCGCATCAAGGTGGAGACTGACAACGGCTCAGTCATTACTGGTGCAGAGGTTGAGCTGCCAAAGACACCAGGGTTTGAAATCCCTGGCATCCCACTTGCGTCTGGCGACAACATCATCTCTGCGGTTGTGATGGTTGGTGGAACAGAGAAGACGCCGAGCAACGCTGTCACCGTGACGCGCGACACGACCGCGCCAGAAGTCATCATTACTTCACCAGCACCCGGGCAACTTGTGAGCGGAGCTGATGTCACGGTACGCGGTGAGGCCGAAGCTGACGCCACCATTCAGGTGCGGAACGAAACCTCTGGTATCACATCAAGCGGCTTGGCAAACAGCAGCGGCCAGTACTCCATCAACATCTCATTGCGAAATGGGATCAATGTGATTTCAGTAACAGCAACTGACGGCGTGGGAAACTCTTCACGCACCAGTGTAGAGATCACAACAAGCGCCTCAGTTGGCCGTGTGACGCTCGTGGTGAATCCTGGAACAATCTTCTTGAATAAGTCACCAAAGTCATTCCGCATCACTGCAACCGCAACAGACTCGACGGGCGCACCGGTGGTGGGAGCGAACGTCTGCATCATGATTACGGCGCCCGGTCTCTCGCCGATCATGCTTCCGTGCAGCCTCTCAGATAGCAACGGGCGCGCAATCGGCGAGTACACCTTCCCTGAGAATTACGCGACTGAGGGACGCGGCCTAATTCTGGCCACCTACACCCTGCCGCAAGGTGATCCGCTTGAAGCCACCACGGGGTTCTCCGTGATGAAGAAGCCGTAATGGACGGAGGAGGACTCGCCTGGCAGTGCCCATCGTGTGGGGCGTTGCAGGAAGAGACGGGGCGCTGCTGGGTCTGCCAGGCGCCAACGACCGCGTGCGGAACGTGCCGTCACCTGCGTCGCGCAGTTGTTGGAAGAATCAGCTACTGCGGCATCGATAAGAAGAAGAAGCTCGTTGGTGAGAGTGATGTGCGGCCATGCTGGACCGCCCCAGTTGAGCTACAACGCTCAGCGAGCCATGGGCGGCGCGTTGACGGTGCGGACCTGAAGTTGCCGCGACTCAGTTGGGCGAGTGGTGGTCTCTGGGAGGGGCTCGAAGCCTAGACGCACCTCACGGACAACCGGCGAGCGGCGTCCCAAATGGACTCGTCGTGACGAATTGCACGCTACTCCCACTTGGCACGAGCACCCCTGCGGCGGGAGCGATGAGATCAACAATCTCGGTTGGATCGATTGACGCCGAGGCCGGATTAAGCGTGAGCCCAGCCGCCTCAAGGGCAGCGATCGCTTCGCCAACCGGCATGCAGCGCAGGATCGGCACCGCAGTGTCTGCAGCCCCTGACGGTGAGCTCGAGGCGACCGGTGACGATTCAGGCCCCAGTGAAATGACAAGGTCGACGCTGCTCCCGTTTGCAACCTGGAGCCCGCCGCGTGGGTTCTGCTGAATGATGCTGCCGCTTGGAGCATCCGCAGACCAGGCAGAGATCACCTGCCCGAGGCGAAGGTTCGCCGACTTCAGACGCTTCGCAGCCTCTTCCTCGGTTGCCCCAAGGAGGTCGGGGACCACCGCGAGCCCGCTCCCGGCCACTACGCGCACCTCGATCACGCTATCTGTAGGGACGAGCGTGGTTGCCTCTGGCGACTGGGAGAGGATCGTGTCCACAGGGAGCGACTCAGAGCTGACGCGCTCCACCACCTTGATCTGCAGCCCGAGCTGTTCAACGATTGGGATCGCCTCAGCGAGGGTGAGTGAGGCAATTGGTGGAACCTTGACGTTGGCGTCTGGGCCACCACCTGCGTTGATCAGCCGTAGGCCAAAGATCACCGCGGCGAGAAGCACGACGACCGCCAGCGAGACGCCACCAATCGTCAGCAACGTAGAGCGGAGGGACATCGCCTCTGGTTCACCCTCGTCAACCCATGCATCGTTCGGGTCAACCGGCGCAGATGGCTCACCCGGTCCCGCCTCACCAGCAACACGCGAAACGCGCGTTCCCGCGAGGGCGCGTGGCGCCCCCGCCGCCGGCCCAACGGCGCGCGGCTGAATAGACGTTCGGCCAGCCTTCACCACAAATGACTCCAACGCATCAGCGGCGGTGGTTGCGTTTGCCGTGCGCTGTTTTGGATTAGCGGCGAGGAGTTGCGTAGTTATTACATCAAGCTCTGCTGGAATATCTGGGCGCAGCGTCCGCGGCGATGGCGCGGCTCCAGTTGCGCCACTCTCCGCTGGCCTGCGCCCCGTAAGGAGCTCAAAGAGGACAACTCCGAGTCCGTAGAGATCCGAGTTCGTTGTTGCAGCACCTCCCGCTGCGACTTCAGGCGCAACATAGTGCACTGTGCCGATGGGCGCGGATCCAGCTGCTGGCGCGCTTGGAGCCCCCTCTTCAAGTGTTGCATGGGCGATACCGAAGTCTGTGATCTGCGCGCGTCCTTCGCGGCCGATCAAGATGTTGCGCGATGAAACATCACGGTGAATGATGCCGCGCTGATGTGCTGCGGCGAGGCCGCGCGCAACCTGTGCGGCAATGGCTGCGGCGCGACGCGGCACGAGCGGACCGACGCGGCGCAACATGGAGGCGAGATCTTCGCCGTCAACAAACTCCATGATGATCGCCGGAGCTTCACGCTCTGGAGCAACATCAAAAACGGCGGCAACGTTCGGATGCGCAATGATGGCGGCGGCGCGCCCTTCGGCGCGGAAGCGTGCCGCAGCGGCGGGTGACGCGGCGAGTGCGCCGCGCAGGATCTTCACGGCAACGTCGCGACCGAGCGCCTCATCAACGGCACGGAAGACGAACGCTGCAGCACCCTCACCGATCTGCTCGTGCAGTCGGTAGCGCCCAGCGATCAGGTCGCCAGACTTTGGGCGAATCTCGGCTGCGCCGGTCACCTCTCCCCATCCCGCAAGTGCGTTGCTAGTGCGGCGCGCAGTACAGTGCCGTAGATTGGATGCTCTAGCGCCAAGTCGAGATTTGCCTTTAGCCAACCTTCTGGTGCACCAACGTCATACCGTGTGCCGCTGAACTTATATCCAACGATAGGCTGCTCTGATGCGAGTGCCTGAATCGCATCGGTGAGTTGAATCTCCCCGCCAGCGCCGTGTGGTGTCTGCTCCAACTTGTCGAAGATTTTTGGACTCAGCACGTAGCGACCAACGATGGCGAGGTTTGATGGCGCATCAGCAGGATCTGGCTTCTCTACGAGCCCGCGGAGTGGAATAGTCCTACCGCCATCTGGCGAAGGGAGTGAGCCGTCTGGGTCAACAATTCCGTAGCGACGCGTCTGATCCTTCGGCACCTCCATCACCGCCACAACCGAGGCACTCGTTGCCTTGTAGGCGGCAATTAGTTCGCCGAGGGCTGGGCTCTCTCCAATGATGAGGTCGTCTGGGAGCACCACGGCGAACGGCTCGTGTCCCACCGCATCGCGCGCCATCAGCACTGCGTGTCCAAGGCCGAGCTGCTCCTTCTGACGCACCGTCACTAAGTGCACCATGTCGGCCACCGCGCGCACGGCGCGAAGGTGCTCAATGTCGCCGCGCGCCTCAAGGACCGCCTCAAGATCTGCGGCAATATCAAAGTGGTCTTCAATGGAGCGCTTATGTTCGCTCGTCACCAAGATGACCCGCTCAATCCCTGCGGCGATCGCCTCTTCAATGGCGTACTGGATTGCCGGGCGATCAATGATTGGGAGGAGCTCCTTCGGCACCGCCTTCGTTGCGGGGAGGAAGCGTGTCCCCCAGCCGGCAACGGGGAAGACTGCGGTGCGGATGTTCATGCTCGCCTCCGTGTGGGCCTCTCGGTGGGGTTGGATCTCAGGATAGCAGCCACCCCTACGCCCCCTCTTCTCCTCGCACTCGGCGCAGGGCGGCGCGCAGCGGTGCGCCAACGAGCGGCAGGGTGATCTCGTCTGGATCGTCAACGCTGGCGAGGAAACCGATCAACAGGAGGAGTGCGCCGAGCGCCTTCCCGAGTTCATACACCTCGGTAGATCCGGTTCGACTCAACGTGTCGGTGAGACTCGGAAAGAAGGCGCCGAGCGCAATGAGGAGCGTTGCGGGGACGCGACGATTCAACGTGCCTTTGCGCCACGCCGCAGCTGCGAGCGGGAGGCTCTTCACAAAGTTCACGGCAATAGCGAACGGCGCAATCGCTAAGTTGAAGAGGAGCTCATCGCCGCGCTGTCGCGGATCGCTCGAGTACGGAAGTGCGCGAACTTTTGGCATAAAGACGTACGCAGAGAAGAGCGCACCGGTGAGAAGCGCAAACGCCCCACTGATATTCAAGAGTGGCGTGAGGAGCCGAAGTGCTGGCGGCAAGAGGAGTGCAATCGGTGCACCAGTTTGCGCATCTGTTGCCCAGCCTGGTGCTGGCAGTTGCGCTGTAGCAACGAGTGGGAGTGCAACTGCACTGAGAAGTAGGACGAGCCCAACGGCGATGCCGCTCCACCGCGCACTGCCGAGATACGCCAGCCATGCAATAGAGACTGCCGCAGACCAGGCGAGAAGTGCATAGAAGAGCGCCGTTGGTCCAGCAGCTGGATCTTCAAGGCGTCGCGCAACGAGGATCGTGAAGAGGCCAGCGAGCCCGAGACATGCCGAATACCAGTAGCCGAATCGCGTCTTTGAGAGCAGCAAGACGGTTCCGGTGCCGAGCCATCCAGCGGTCCAGACGGCGCCAGTGAGATACCAGACGCGATACAGCGGTTCACTCCACCCGATAAAACCTGCGAGTGTTTCGGCGGCTGCGGCGGCTGCGAAAGCAGTTGCACCAATGGCCCATGCGAGTTGATACGGAGCACGGCGGAACCGATACTGGTTAAAGAGGAGTGCCGCAAAGAGCGCGGCGGTGAGCGCGGTGAGTAGGGAGATCACGCTCGGTCCGGCCTACGCCGGAAGAAACTCGTGATCACTCTGGTGCAGTCCGTCGCAGAGTCCAAGGGCAGCTCCTGCTTCAGCGCTCGTTAGCTGCACGGGTCGCATGATCTCGCGAACTGAACTCTGCGCGCAGAAGTACCAGCCGTTCGCCGCCATCCACTGAGATGGGCATGCTGGCTTTGCGCAGAATTGGAACGGGCCAGGGTTGATTGGCGAGGCGCTCTCAAATGAGGGGGCAACCTCCGTGGCGATGATGTCCAACACGCTGACGCGGAACGGCGTGCCGCTGATCGGTTGGCGACAGCCCTCACAGCGAATGCCGCTGTTCTCCGTCACGATCGTTGGAATCTTGATGCCCATGATCTCCATGCCTGAATCGTACCCGAGCAGGGGCGGGGTGTCGGCGCCCGTAAATAGGCGCAAGGTCGTACCCTACGGAGATGAGCCAGAACCGTGGACGTCGTATTCGAGGTGTGGTCTCTCTCGGCACGGGGGTGGCCGTGGTCGTGGCGCTCGGCGCCTCGCTCCTCTACTTCCTCTGGGTTGCCAGCATCCGCAACGCGGATCAGATCGGCCAGCTCTCCATCGGCACCTTTGTTGTTGGGATCGCCTGCGCCTTCGCGGCGCTGATGCTCGCCTTCAGCATGATCCGTGCCATCCGACGCGCTGAAGACGGGCGAGCGCTGCTCGCCGCGCTCCTCGCCGGTGGCTTCGCGATCGCCGCGGCGGCGGCCCTCGCCGCCTCGGACGTGCTCGGCAAGCTCGCCAGTTAACCCTTCGCGCCCCCCTCTTTGGGGCCGCCACGGCGGTCGGATGCTACCCTCGCGTTCGCGCGCCCCTATCGTCTAGCGGCCTAGGACGCCACCCTTTCAAGGTGGAGATCACGGGTTCGAATCCCGTTGGGGGCAC
>Ga0222712_10006237_pt1 | contig 11804 bp, 14 predicted proteins | sample C33_657DmetaG_FD_165043 | JGI IMG/M metagenome (GOLD analysis project Ga0222712, IMG submission 165043) | Estuarine water microbial communities from San Francisco Bay, California, United States - C33_657D | ecosystem: Environmental > Aquatic > Marine > Unclassified | place: USA: California... | reverse complement strand
TCTCGGAGTCCACGGTCACGCCGTTTGTGTCGCAAGGCAATGGCCTTTCGACGACCAATACGCCAGACTTTGCCAGCTTTCTGTACACGGCTCCTGCGGATACGGAGTGTATGTACATTGCGGACGGTGGGCCGCTGAATCGGTGGGACGGCACGACCCTTGAACTCAATCTTGCGAGTACGCCGAATATCGCGCAGATTACGGTCTATAATCAGCGCCTCTTTGGTGTGACGGGCATTGACCAGAGCGTGTACTACTCTGAGCTGAATGACGGGGATACGCTGGGCGTTGGGGCCAGTGGTGGCGGGGAAGCCATTATCCGCACCTTTGGCGACCAGAACACGACAGGCTTGGCAGTCAGCGGGTCGAGCTTGCTCATCTTTCACCGCAGCGGCATCTCCCGTTGGACGGGCTTTACGCAGGATGATATTGCGATTGCCGCTGGCGCGACGGGTATTACGGGCGAAGTCGGCACGACGAACGCCTTCTCGATTGTCGAAGTGTCTGGACAGGTGTATTTCCTTGGACAGAACGGCTTCTATCGGGTGAGCGAAAGCTCCGCGCCAGAGTCCATCTCGACGCCGATTGACAGCATTATCCGTGATTGGGATGGGGATACAATCGAGGGCGTCCGTGGCGTCCATGTCCGCAACTACCAAGAGATTCGGTGGTGGGTGCCGGATTACGGCGTCCTCGTGTACAACTACCGCCTCAATGCGTGGTCAGGCCCGTGGACTGCTGGATACCTGTCGCCAGCCACTACCTGTCACTTCGAGTCCGAGGACAACGAGGGACGGTTCCTCATCCTCCGTGGTGATGCGAGTGGATGGGTGACGCTGTGCGATGCGGGTGGGGCATACCTTGATAACTTGACCGTGAACTACACGGTAGGCGAAGAGTTTGCGATGCGGGTGCAGCCGCACCGTTTCTTTGCTGGCGATGCAATGAACGAGAAGTCCTATCGGTGGGGCTACCTCCTGATGGACCCCCGTGGTACGGATGATGTGTCGGTGGAATGGGTCACGCAGTCGGGCAGCGGCAGCTATGCGATTGATGCGACGAGCTTAGCCGTGACCAATGCGGCGATGTTCCGTGTCCCACTGGCTGATCGTGGGGAATGGATTGACGTCACGATTGTGGATTCAGGTGAAGCCGATGCCCTGTACTCACGGGCAGAAGTGCAAGCCTTTGCAATGGGCCGTCGAGGGGGAACCTAATGACAGCGCCAATGGTCAATACTCGCCTGACGCCGATGGTCAATACCCGTGAGCAGGAACAGGTACGTCGCTTACGGATTCGGTATGCCACGTCGGGTGGCTGCGGGGTGCAGATTCCTGTGACCGTGACGGCGGTGACTGCCGTGATTCCCCTGATTCGGGACGAGCAGGATACGAACTACGGGGTGCATATCACGACCTCGTGGCTGACAACCCGTGCCGTGACGGTCCGCACCAGCACGAGCTTTACCTGCACCTTTGGGACAGCAGCACCGGCAAGTGCGTTGCTGGACTTTATCATCTTTCGGAGTGAAGACTAGTGCCCCCGAATACTGGCTCAGTCATTAGTAGCGATCCTCGTGCAGCGGCTCAAGCCAAGAGCATTGGCGCGACCATTGGCGGCGACGGCTGGTGGTACAAGGACGGGAAGAAGCTCTCGACGAAAGAGGCCGACCGGCTCACGAATGAGGCGGGTACCGCCATTACGTCCACGGACACGGCGCACGGCGAACGGGCGCGGGATATCTGGGGCAGGGGCAGTGACCTCATCTCCAAAGCCTATGCTGCAACACCGCTTGGCAAGGTCAGGATCGGCGGCTGGGTAGGTGATACTTATGAGCGAAACAAGGCCGACATTGCGGCTACCGCAGGAACGATAGTGTCCGGCGGCAATCCTCTTGTCGGCGCAGCAATCAAAGCCGGTATGCAGGGGGCCAAGCGTGGCGCAACAGGCGGCGACGCCCTCAGGGGCGGCATCGAAGGCTATATGCTTGGCTCTGGTGTCTCTGGGGCAATGGGTGGGGCTGCCAATGCGGGTGTTGCTGGAACAAGCAAACTGGCCGGTGCAGCAAAAGGATTTATAAACCCGAATCTTACGGACTTTACAGGGAAGGGCACAAAAGCAGCGACGGCGGCTTACAAATCTGCAAAGCAGGCTGGTACGCTTGGAACGAAGGTTGCGGCAAAGTTAGCGGCACCAGCGGCTTCAGTGGCTGAGGGTGCTGCACAAGCCGCATCACAAGCTGCACCACCGCCTAATCTTTCGATACCGGACTTTAAGATTCCAGACGTTCCTTTGCCGTCCATTGATAGCGCCGTTGCAAGGTTTACTAACAATCCACTAGTAGGTAAGACTCCCGTGCCAAATATTTTTACTAAGCCACTCATCGCTGGTAAGTCCTTAAAGGACATCTGGGGTTTTGCCACTGATGACAAGAACAAGGATATGCTTAGGGCTGGCGCAGATTACTTTTCCGGCGCAACAAAGCAGAAGGGCCAGATGGCCGAGCAAGACTTTGAGTCCGGTAAGCAACGGATGGAATACAACAAAGGAATGATTGCGGCACAGAAGCAGGACTTCGACGCGATTGAACTGGAAAAACGCCGGAAGCAACAGATGGGTGAAATGCTGATGAAGATGCTTGGCGCTGGATTCTTTGCGAATAAGGGTGGTTCCTATGAGCCACCTCGCTAACCTACACGAGCAGATTCCCAGATGAAAACATCCTACGGTAGCGGCCTGTTTGGTGGCCAGAAGACGATTACGAACGCCTCTGACGAGAACAGTAGCGAGGAAAGTCAGGTCGGCGCGGCGAATATCTTCAATGGCGCACAGAAGCCACCCGCTGCGCCTGCGCCAAAGCAAGAGCAGTCGTTTGCACAGATGCAGAGTGCTGGCTATGCGCGTCCTGCGCCCATGCCCTTTACGGGTCCATCGGCTCCGCGCCAAGTGGACGACGACGACGAAGAGGAACTAGCGCGTCGCGTTCGTGCTCAGCTTGCTGCACAGCAAGCGCAGCAGCAAGCGCAGCAGGGCAGCCTTGGGGTGCAACGGGCTGCCGAGACGTTGCCTGTCCTCAATGACGCGGCCAGCGCCCAGCGGCAGGTGGAACAAGAGCAGCAGCAACGGATGGCGCAGCCGCAACAGCCGATGCAGCAGACGCCGCAGGGACTAGCAGAGATGCTGCGGCAAAAGTTGCAGGCGGATAACGGAAAGCTCGGTGGTCCGAACGAAGGCTATAGCAAGCCGCCAAAACCGGCGGACCTTGATCCGTACGCTGGGACTCCTTACGCAGGCACTGGTGGGCCATTGTACAGACCCGGTGGTGGCGTTCAGTCGTCTGTACCGGATGCTGTGCGCGAGAAGTTGCAGGCTGGTGGGCTGATGGAAGGTGGTGCAACAGAAGGCTTTACGCCGCCATCATCAGTAGACTTCAACCTGCCAGCTGGTGGTGGTGCTCCGCCGTCTGATGGCGTAGTGCCAACTGCACCGACGCCAACGCCAGTTGCAACGCCAGCTCCACAGATTACCCAGAATGCAGACGGGACAGTCAGTAGCACAGCGCGTGTGCGGTCAACACCATCTGCCCTTGGATACAAGCCGTCCGCTGGGTCAGGCGATTATACGGCAGCAAAGGCGGCGCTGGAATCGGCCTCGATGATTGGAACGGATAACGCAGGTAATGTGGTGTTCCGCAATGCAGACGACGCAAAGAAATATGCAGAGGCGGAAGCAGCATTTGAGAAGACCTCGCTCGACCCGAACAAGGCGCTCGGATTCGACCTTGGGTCCGTGCAGACGACAGCAAATACAAAGATGCTCCTCAATCAGCATGGGAACATCCCTGTCCTAAATGCCATTGCGGGAATGGATGATGCAGGCAAGCGGCGGTTCCTTGACCAGTACTCCGGCACGGGACAAGGTGGCTTTGCCAACGACCCTGCTATTATGCAGTCGCGGAAAGAGTTGGGAGACTTCCTCTCCTCAATGGGCATTGCTATGCCCGCCGCACAAGCTGCTGCACCCAAGGCTGGCCTGTCAGACGCGGTGAAAGACGCACTAAGTGGCGGAAGCAAGCCCGCTAGTACGACACAGGGCGCAACGATGAGTGGCGGTGGTGGTGCTTCTGTACAAGCTGCGCCAAGCGGTGGTGGACAGGGTGCGGCTCCCGCACAAAGTTCTGCCCCAGCGCAAGCGCAAGCGCCGTCACAAGTACAGGCACAGCCACAGCCACAGGCGCAGGCACAGCCGAGTTCTGGCCTCAACTCCGAACTGGAACGACGGGTACAGGAAGCGATGTCTGCACCGGGTCGCTACGACGAGGCAACCGTCAAGAACCTGCGAGCGCAGCAACGCGCTGAGCTGGATGCCAGTTTTGCTGGACAGCTCCGGGCTGAGAAGGAACGGCTGGCGCAGCGCGGACTGGCCGCTTCCTCTATTGGGTTTGAGAAGGAGTCAGGTCTGGCTGGTCAGCAGGCGCGAGCGATTGCTCAGATGGAAGGCGACTTGACAACCCGTGTCGCTGATGCAATGGCACAGGACCGTCAGGCAGCGATTGCCAACGCGATGGGGCTGCGTAGTCAGACGAGCCAAGAGAGCCAGTTCGGTCGGCAGTTGGCGAGTCAGGAGAGCCAGTTTGGTCGGCAGTTTGGGCTTGACGAGCGCAAGGTGACCGAGGCGACGCGGCAGTTCAACGCCAACCTGAGCGCGGAATCTGATCGCTTTGCCAAGAGTCACGGCCTCGATGCGGAAAGGTTCAAGGCGAGCAACGACCAGTTCCAGCAGAACTTGGCCATGCAGAAGGACCAGTTCGGCCAGCAGATTAGTTACAATAAGGCGCAGCTCGCGCAGCAAGCCGCGCAGTTTGGTAAGACATATGGCCTTGATGCAGCGGCTCAGGCAGAGATGGTGCGTCAGGCAGACAGAAAGTTTGAGGTGGAACAGCAGAATCGCCTTGTGACTCTACTGGCACAGCTTCCAGCCGATGCATCACCGGAAGCGATTGCAGCGGCGATGCGGGGGGCAGGATTCGACCCCGAAAAGTACAAAGACTTTCTGAAGCCGAAGTCGTCAACGCCTGCGTCAACACCGACACCAACGCCTGCACCGACACCAACACCAAACACACCAGTCGGTTCGGGAAGCGGCAGCACAACAATCGATGATTACTACGATTACATGAACCGGAATAACGTCTAATGGCCGTCAACTCATTTATTGCTGCGCTCGGCAACATCCTTGAAGGCGCGTCGTCTGACCGTGAGCGCACTCGTAAGCTGAAAGAGCTAGAGGAAGAACGGGAGTACACACGACTAGAGCGCAGGCAGTTAGCAGAAGATCGGGCTGAGCGTCGCGCCAGAGAAAAGCAGGCTGAAGCGGACCGGCTGGAGGCGCTTGGGTACGAGTCGGAAACGGTTCTGAAGTCAAGGCTTGCTGGCTTGGGCGATGCGCCTGCGTATGAGCCGGGGGCTGCCTCGTTCGATCTTGGTATGGATGGTGTAGCGAGTAAGCCATCTGTTGGATCGTTGAAACCTTCTCCGTTTAGTGGGTCACGGCTTGGTGTGATTGGTCAAGACCCGTTCAGTGGAGCGAAGGCACAAGGAATGGTGGAAGGGGCAGACAAAACAGAGCAGCGGAGGGAGACGCAGCGCAGGTTGGCTAGTCTTGTTGATGTGGCTGGTCAAGGTAGGATGTATGCCACAACTAGAGCTCAGCAGCTGGCGGCGGAGGAGCAAAGACTAGCGGGCGTGACTGATCGTGCGACAGAGCGGGAGAGAGAAAAGAAACGTATAGATGCTCAAGTGGTGGAAAAGCAAACCGAAGAGGCGCGTGCCAAGGTCATTGCAAACGCTACAAAGTTTCTAAGTCCAGAGGACCTGAAGGCTTTGGAGGGAGGTGTGCCGCTTGAAAGCCTGATCGTCAGCAAGACTGATCGGGCACGGAACGCTGCAATGCTTGCCGCTGCGGGACAGAGGGCGGGTGGTGGAGTGCGCCCTAAAACCGCTTCGCAACTCACCGCAGAGGCACTTCTTGTATCTGGCGAAAGCGCAAACAAAATCCTGAGCGGCGATCCTCAAGCCGCGATTGGATCGCCGGAAAGACAGGGAATGAAGGATTACAGCCCATCTTTGCTGGTGGAGCAGGCGTCGCGCCTTCCGTTTGGCGTGGGAAACAAGCTCGCAACGTCCGACTATCAGCAGCTACGTCAAGCCGCGCTACAGCTATCAGATGCTTGGCTTCGCACCACAACAGGTGCAGCAGCGCCAGAGGCCGAGGTTCGACGCACAGCACAAACCTTAATCCCAGAAGCAGGCGATTCTCCGGCGGTGAAAAAACAAAAAGTGGCAGCTCGTGAAACAATCTTGAAAGCAATGCGTATCAAAGCCGGACCCTCTATCTCTGACAGAGACGAGCTGTATGGCGGCGTGGACCTCCTTTTTCCACCGGAGTAACGTATGCCAGAAACCGGCGAACAGCAGCGTCAACGTGTAGCGGAGAACCTTCGGCGGCTTAAGGCTGCGAATCGTCCGCGTACTGAGATTGACCAGTACCTTGCATCCGAACGTGCGGTCCCCGAAAAGGTCAAACAAAGTAAACTAGAGGCTATCGGCGCTGGCACAGAAACCTTCCTCGACGCTGGAACTTTTGGTGGGTCGGGCTTGATTGCGGATGCTGTGGGCGCAATGGGCGACGAAACATTTGCTGGGATGCGGGCGGCTCGCAAGGAACGTAAGGGTCAGTTTAGGGAAGACCATGGGATATTGGCCACGGCACTAGAGATTGCTGGGGCGCTGGCTACGCCGTTGCCGGGCGCTGGCGTTGCCCGTGGCCTCAAAATCGGCGGGTCGCTTGTCAAGCAAGCCCCACAGACGGCGGGATGGCTTGCTCGCACGAGTCGTGTTATGGGGGATGCCGCAGCTCAATCCGGCATTGCGGGCACCGTGGGTAATCTGGACGAACTCTCTCTTGAAGGAGCGGGTAGCGCACTCAAGAAGGGGGGTGAGGCAGCAACGCTCGGAGCCTTTATTGCTGGCGGACTCGGTTCTGCTACTGGTGTGGGAGGCCGCCTTGTATCACGAGCCAAGGGCATGAAGCGTCTGGATAAAAAAGCGTTTGAGATTGATGAGCGCATTAGGAAGATGGATGCTGAGAACTACGGTACGGCAATGGGCGAGGCCACAGCAACGCCACCAATCAACGCGATTCTTGACAACGATCCTGTGATAGCTCCAATCGCTGAAGAAATCCGAAAACTGGCGAGGTATAGCGGAAAGCCATTGAATGATGCGGAAGTGGCGGATCAAGTCTATAAGAGACTTTCGGCTAATCAACGCGCCGCGCAGGGCGTGGTAAATCGTGCCGAAGACTACCGTCCCGACCTTGCTGGCGAACTCGAACAACTAGGCACCGCAAAAAGCAAGCTGCTTGATGCGATGGAGGCACCGTCTGAAGTCACGACGATGGGACGCGCAGTATATGTTCCGGCTCCATCGGTGGCGGGATCGTCAGCACCGGTGTCCACTCGTGACGCGCTTGACCGTTTCAAGGACGCACAGGCCAAGGGGATGTTTCGCCGCGCTGATGGTCGGGCGCGAGAAGGCGAAACAGTAATGCAGTCTCAAACGCGAGAGGGGTTGGACCGCCGACTTGTAGAAGCTCGCGCCCCACAGACCACTGGAGCACCAACGGGCGGTCGCCTCGTAACACGGGAAAGCGAAACCATCCCGATTGGTGCGGGTATCCCCTCGTATCGGAAGGCGATTGACGACAAGCGGATTGCTGAAGCAGGCCGCGAAGCCTTTGAGCGCGGCGGCGACTTCGGACAATCCGTTGGTGCTGGCAAGACTCTTCCAATGAAAAAGCAACTGACGCAGAGCCGCGAGGCGCTGTTGCGTGAGATTCCCGATATGTCCAGCGCGGACGCCGAGTTGATGCTGGCAGGTATTCTGGGGCGCACACCTGAAGCCATTCGTCTTAGCAATAATGTTCTTGGAGCATTTGGATTGCTTGGGTCGGCGGTACGCCTTCCGACACAGATGTATCGGACAGGGGAGATTGTTCGTGCGCTGGAAGCAAAGATTGGTCGTGGCACAATGGCACAGAAAGCGAGCGATCTAACCCGTGGGACACTGGCTCGCATACTCGGTGCAGAGAGCCAGCGGTGACATGCAACGTAGATTCTCCATTATTCCACGACCATGAGCCCTAGACTTGATGCCTTCCTTGAGCGTAACTCATGGAACATTGCGGTGTTTATTGTGACGCTGGCCGTTTCTGCGACCATCCTGAATGGGCAGGTAGCCAGCAAAGCGGAAAAGGCAGACGTCGACCGCCTAGAAGTCAAGGTCGAGGCGATCAAGCGGATGCTCTGCCGTGACCCTCGGAACGCCGTAGACTCGGCTTGCCCCTAATGCCAACGCCCCGACGTGCACTGCGGCCTATGAAACAGTCAGGCTTACGCAAGCAACTGATGGCTATTTTTTCGCCAACCGTGCGCCCCCTTGTGAAGATTACATCCTCTAGTGGCAAGGTCCATCAGGTGCTCAAGACACGTCGAAAGCAGGAAGCAGACCTTGTCCGAGGACTTCGCGGCTCCCTATCCTCACTCTTTATAAAAACGCGGAAGCCATGAAGACCCTACTGAGCATCCTCAAATGGGGCATAGCGCCCCTAGATGACCGTCTGCGGGGCTTATCCCTCACAAGGCTACTGGCGATTGCCTGCTTTGTGTTCGTGGCGCACGGAGCCATCCAGCACGAACAGGGCCTATCGTGGGTGGACTTCTGGGTGCTGACGCTCGGTATCTGCACCGCCTACGGAAAGAAGGTACTGCTGGCCTTCCTGCAACGAGTCGGTCTCAAGTCCGCCTCAATGGACATTACGAACAAGACGCAGATTGAGATCGCCCAGCGTCGGGCTGATGGTTCACTGTGGGATGCGGAGGCAAGTTAGATGACAGGCCCACGGATATACGCTGATACCGTAGAACTCAAAAAGCGGATGCGAGCCAGTTCTGACTCGGTTCTAGCGGAGCTGCTTAGGGGAGATCGCAATCTACGCGAGTTGAAGCGGCAGAGGCCGGATGATTCTACGATTCCGTCGCCTAGAAATCCTGTTGACCCAATGCCTATCTTTCGGGCACAGGAAGATTCGCTGAACAAGGCGCGAGGACGGAAAGAGCCGTTGGCGGCACGGGACAGCCTACAGCGTGTCCTTGGCGTAAAAGCCGAGCCAACATCAACACCAACTAGCATCATTGAGCGAGCTGCTCGGATTAGGGATGAGCAGCTGTCTCAAATCCCTGCCGACCTATCGCCGCTTGAACGCAGTAGGCGAGAACACGACATTCGTGCAACCTATGACAAGCTCGTGGCTAGAGCGACTGCGTTACAGTCGCCTAAACCGTGAAGCTCGTTGAGACGGCATACAAGTACGTAGGTACTTGCGAAGAGCCAAAGGGCAGCAATCGCGGCCCACTGATTGACCGCTGGCTGAAGGCGCTGGGCTCGCCAGTGGGATCGGCGTGGTGCGCGGCCTTTGCGTGGGGCTGTCTGGACGAGGCAGGGGAGACCCGCAAGTTGAAACGCAGTGGTCGGGTACAGTTTATGGTCGATTCGGGGCGGCTGCTGCCGGCAGATAAAGCCGTGCTCGGTGACCTTGTGGTGTTCTACTTTCCGAAGCTCCAGCGGTACGCTCATATCGGGATTGTGGTGGGCAAGACGCCAAAACGTCTCGACGTTATCGAGGGGAATACCATACCAGATGGGGCGGTAGGCGACCAGCGGGAAGGGTATGGGGTGGTGAAGAAGTCCCGCCTCATCAGCGACCGGATCAAGGTCCTGCGTCAGGTCTGACCCCTTGCGTTCCGTCTGGACTCTCTTACCGTTCAGCTATGCCCAAACGTAACACCTCGATGCGGTTCAAGGCAGACACGCTGTTGATTGCGGTGGTGTCTGACTTACATTGTGGCGGCACGACGGCACTCTGTCCGCCGCAGGTGTCGCTGGATGATGGGGGGCATTATACCCATAGCCGAGCGCAACGCTGGCTCTGGGATGGGTGGCACCGATACTGGGAGTCGGTCGAGGAACGACGCGACAAGCTCAAGGCCGACCTGCTGGTGGTGTGTAACGGGGACGCTGTTGATGGGAATCACCACGGCACGACGCAGATATTATCAGGCAACCCAACCGCACAAGCCGCTGTTCTCAACGAAGTCCTCCGAGCGCCTTTGGCTTTAGAGCCGACGGCGCTTTTGTTTGTCCGAGGCACTGAGGCCCATGTGGGGCCATCGGCAGCCTTTGAGGAACGGGTCGCGGTCGGGCTCAAGAAGGACGGGCGGCCTGTGATTACGGATGTCGAGTCAGGGACAGCCAGCTGGTGGAAGTGGGTCGCGGAGTTCCAGAACGTGAAGCTGGACTTTGCCCACCATGGCAAGATTGGTGTGAGGCCGTGGACCAAGATGACGGCAGTGAACTCAGCGGCCTACGAGATATGGAGCGAGGCGCATATGCAGGGGGAACGGCACCCTGATGTGGCAGTCCGTTCGCATATGCATCGGTATGCCGATACCTACAATGCCTACCCGACCCGTTTGATTCAGACAGGCGCATGGCAGTTAGCGACGAGTTACGTCCACAAGATTGCCCCAAACACACTCGCGGACATTAGCGCGGTGACGATCGCGATTTGTGACGGGAAGTTTGAGGTCGAGCCGTTCTTCTTGAAGCCGAAGCCCCCTTCTGTCTGGAGACCCTAGCATGGTAAACATTACCACAAACGAACTTCTTGAGGCAATCCGCAAGGCGCAGCGGTCGGTCAAAGACCCGTCGGGGTTTACGACCACTACGGAAATGATGGAGGCGTCGACCATGGGCCGTCCAACGATTGCGAAACACTTGCGCGTGTTCAAGGTGGCTGGGCGGCTGGAGTGCCGGCGCGTGTCGCGGGAATCGATTGACGGGAAGCAGACCATGGTGCCTGCTTATCGTGTGACCAAGGGGGGCAAAGGGAAATGAGACGGGATGAGCAGGACGAGATGACGGGCTTGATCCGGCAAGAGGTCGGGGCGGAAGTGGATATGACGCTCGACGACTGCTTAGATCATCCGGCATTGCAGGGTGAGGCGGCGCAGATGACGATTGAGTTCGTGCGCGAGAAGCTCAACGCCATCTTCGTGAGCCAAGAGGATGATGGCGAATGAGCTACACCGTTGAAGTGCCATGCCATTGGTGTTGGGATGCCGAACGCGGCGAATCGACGGGCATGAACCCATTGGACACCGCGCACTTGTGCGGCCATTGCGAGGGCCAGAAGCACGTCCGGCGAAACCCTGAAGATGTGGCTGCGGAGATTGACGCTTGCCCGAACGACACGCACGAACCGCAGCCCGATATACGGAACGCGGATATCCGACTCCCTATTCTGAACGGGCACAACGATGGCAACAACTAGCGGGAAGCGACTGGGTGCGTGGAAGCGCAAGGAAGGGAAGGACCCAGAGGGCGGATTGAATCGGAAGGGGATTGCGTCCTATCGTCGGGAGAATCCGGGGTCGAAACTGAGTATGGCGGTCACGACGAAGCCGAGTAAGCTGGACCCAGATAGCAAGCCAGCGAAGCGAAGAAAGTCATTTTGTGCTAGAATGTCTGGTATGCCGGGCGCGATGAAGGACGACAAAGGCAAGCCGACGCGCAAGGCATTATCCCTGCGGAAATGGAACTGCAACTAACAGGAGTGTCCGATGTCCATGCCACGCCGTCCGAAGCTAGAGATTCCCCCAGTCACTACGGTGCGCCCTGCACCAC
>Ga0222712_10006236_pt1 | contig 11805 bp, 9 predicted proteins | sample C33_657DmetaG_FD_165043 | JGI IMG/M metagenome (GOLD analysis project Ga0222712, IMG submission 165043) | Estuarine water microbial communities from San Francisco Bay, California, United States - C33_657D | ecosystem: Environmental > Aquatic > Marine > Unclassified | place: USA: California... | reverse complement strand
GTAGGGCAGCAGGCCTGCCCGGGCCAGGTACTGGGTGACCACACGCGAGCCGGGCGCCAACGAGGTCTTCACATGCGGCGCAATCTTGAGGCCAGCTTCGACAGCCTTCTTGGCCAGCAAGCCGGCCGCCAGCATCACCCCGGGGTTGGAGGTGTTGGTGCAGCTGGTGATGGCAGCGATCAGGACGTCACCATTGCGTACCGCGACATCCAGGGGCGTTGCGCCCACCGCATGCACCCGATGGGAGGTGAGCAAGGACGCCGCGGGTCGGCCAAAGCCACCCGCAGAGACCGGACTGGCGTAGAGGTCCGCGAAAGACCGGGCGACCCGCCCGATCTCGATGCGGTCTTGCGGCCGCTTGGGGCCGGCCAGGCTGGGGGTGACCGTGCCGAGGTCCAGACGCAGCACCTCGGAATAATCGATCTCGCTGGCAGCGGGAATTCCCAGCAGACCTTGGGCCTGCCAGTAGGCCTGCAGGGCGCCCACTTCCTCCGGACTGCGCCCGGTGCCTGCCAGATAGGCCAGCGTCTTGTCGTCGACCGGAAAAAAGCCCATCGTCGCGCCGTACTCGGGCGCCATATTGGCCAGCGTGGCCCGGTCGGGCACCGACAAGCGGCGCGCACCTTCACCGCAGAACTCGACGAACTTGCCCACCACATGGGACTGGCGCAAGCGCTCGGTGACGGTGAGCACCAGGTCGGTCGCGGTGCAGCCCTCGCGCAGGTGGCCGGTGAGTTCGACGCCCACCACGTCGGGGGTGAGGAAATGCACCGGCTCACCCAGCATGGCGGCCTCGCCCTCGATGCCACCGACGCCCCAGCCCAGCACCCCGAGGCCATTGATCATGGTGGTGTGGCTGTCGGTGCCCACCAGAGTATCGGGGTAGCAAACGCCATCGGCGCGGCGGTGGATGCCGCGCGCCAGATACTCCAGGTTCACCTGGTGCACGATGCCAAAGCCCGGTGGTACCACGCCAAAGGTCGAGAACGCCTGCATGCCCCATTTGAGAAAGGCGTAGCGCTCCTGATTGCGCTGGAACTCGAGCTTCATGTTCAGGTCGAGCGCGTCGCGGGTGCCGTAGTGGTCGACCATGACCGAGTGGTCGACCACCAAGTCGACGGGTACCCGAGGCTCAATCAGGCGGGGATCCGCTCCCAGCCGCGCAGCGGCGCTGCGCATCGCCGCCAGGTCAGCCAGCAGGGGTACACCGGTGAAGTCCTGCAGCACCACCCGGGCCACGGTGAGAGGGATCTCGTCGGTGCGTGGCGCCTGCGCTTGCCACTGCGCCAACTGGCGCACATGGTTCTCGGTGACCTTGATGCTGTCGCAACAGCGCAGGACGGATTCGAGCACGATGCGCAAGGAGACAGGCATGCGCCTGACGCGGGGAAAGTGCCTAGAAAGGGCGGGCAGCGAGTAAAGCTGGCCTGCTGGCCCGATGGGCGGACGAAAGCTGCGCAGCGTGTCCGCAAAAGGATGGGGGTGGCCAGTCGTCATCGCAGCCTCCGGGGCAGGGACGTGAGGGCAGGCCATTGTGCGCCGGGACATGTCTCTGTGGCGGCCGGCCCTGTCAGAAGCGCCGCCTCCGCCGTACAGGCGGGTGTGGGGCCCTACCCCCCCGCTCAGCCTGCCGGCTCAGGCCTGCGAAGCCTCGAAGTCCTTCATGTAGGCCACCAGGGCCTGCACGCCTTCCAGGGGCATGGCGTTGTAGATGGAGGCGCGCATGCCGCCCACCGAGCGGTGGCCCTTGAGCTGCACCAGTCCACGCGCCTGGGCACCCGCCAGAAAGGCCTCGTCCTGGCCGGGATCCTTGAGCCAGAAGGGCACGTTCATCTGCGAGCGGGCGTCCCGGGCGATCGGATTGCTGAAGAAGCGGCTGCTGTCCAGGAAGTCATACAGCAGCTTGGCCTTGGCCTCGTTGCGCTCCGCCATGGCTGGCAGCCCGCCTTGGGCCTGGATCCACCTGAACACCAGACCGGCGATATAGATCGCATAGGTGGCTGGCGTGTTGTACATCGAGCCCGCTTCGGCCTGAATTCGGTAGTTGAAAGCGTCGGGTGTGGCCGGCAGGGCATACCCCAACATGTCGTCGCGGACGATGACCAGGGTGAGACCCGAGGGGCCGATGTTCTTTTGCGCGCCGCCGTAAATGAGGCCAAAGCGCGATACGTCGAGCGGACGCGAGAGGATGTCCGAGGACATATCGGCCACCAGCGGCACGCCGCCTGCGTCTGGGATATGGTGAAACTGCACGCCACCGATGGTCTCGTTGGAGCAGTAATGAAAGTAGGCGGCACCAGCGTCCAGCTTCCACTGCGCGCGCGGCGTCATGCCCAGACAGCGGCCGCTCCCAGGAGGCTCGGCACTGTCAGCCACCACGCTCACCAGGCCATAGCGTCCGGCTTCCTTGGCCGACTTTCGCGACCAGTCGCCGGTGATGAGGTAGTCGGCCCGTCCGGTGCGGCCAATCAGGTTCATCGGGACGATGGCGTTCTCGCCAATCGCACCGCCCTGCATGAAGAGAACCTTGTAGTTGGAGGGGACACCCAGCAGCTCACGCAGCAAGCCCTCAGCCTCGTCGAAGATGCCCATGAACTCCTTGCCACGGTGACTCATCTCCATCACCGACATGCCGGTGCCATGCCAGTCAAGCATTTCCTCGGCGGCTTGGCGCAGGACAGTTTCGGGCAGGGCCGCGGGGCCGGGGCTGAAGTTGAAGACGCGTGGCATGGGGCTATTGTCGCAAAGTGCTGCAGGCGCCAGGGACGGTCTCAGGCAGCGCCTGGCGTCTCGGCAGGGGTAGCCGGCTGCGCCCCGATCTGCCGCTCAAAGGCTCGTAGCCGCTTGTAGACGGAAATCAGTTCGACGATGGTGCCCCAGGACAGCACCAGGAACTGAAAGCTCCCCTCGACGCGTTCGAAAGCACGGGTGATCTGCTGCATCACCCCCAGGGTGATGACACCCGCCACCACGGTGGGCGCCAGGGCGATGATGGGAATCAGCACCGAGAACTGCAAGTAGGACCACTTGGCCACGTCGAAGTACAGGTAATGGAAAAACAGCCGGAAGTAGTTGCGCCGCACATCCCCGAAGAGGCGGGCCACGGTGGGCGGGTCGGCGCGGGCCGGGTCGTCCTCGCCGTAGACCAGCTCCTTGCGGTAGGCGGCCTCCACCCGCTGGTTGTGGAACTCCAGCCCTGGCAGCTTGAAGCCCACCGCCGCCAGTAGCACGGTGCCACTCATTGCCGAGAGAATGGCCACCCAGACCATGGCGTGCGGGACTGGGCCGATCCAGGGCAGCTCGGTGACCTTTTCCGACAGCGTCCACAAGATCGGCAAGAAGGCCGCCAACGTCATCAGCGAGCGCATGAACTCCACGCCCAGCCCCTCCATGATGCGAGCGAAGCGCATGGTGTCCTCTTGAACCCGCTGGGCCGCGCCTTCAATGGACCGCAGCTGCTCCCAGTGCGCCATGTAGTGGTCATTCATCGCCTGGCGCCAGCGGAAGATGAAGTGCTTGATGAAAAACTCCAGCACCACCGCAATAGTCACATAGAGCATGGCCAGCTCGGCGAAGGTGGTGAGTTGACGCCAGAACTCGGGCAGGCTGGCGCTGCCTGGCTTGCCCAAGGCAGCTTGCACCATGTCGTAGAAGCCGCCGAACCACTCATTGACGCGCACATCCAGGCTGACCCGGTACCAGGTGGCGTAGAGAATCAGGATGGATCCGGCGATGGACCAGGGCCACCAGCGGCGGGAAAGGAAAAAGGGCTTGAACATGCGGGCATGGTAGCGGCCCGCCGTGGCGGAGCCGCTCTCCCAGCCCCTCAGGCGCGCAAAAGTCCGGCCAGCTCGGGTACGAGGGCGCCCTGCTGGCCCCGGCTTTCGGCGCGAGACAGGCCTAGGGCGAGAGTCTCCAGCACCGCCTCGGCCACCGCCCGGTGGGCGCCAGAGGCAGCAGCCATCTGGCCGTAGTAGTCCAGGTCCTTGCGGGCGTTGGCCAAGGAGAACTTGAGTCCCCCAGTATCGCCCGCCAGCAAGAAGGGCTTGATACGGTCGAGGGCAATGCCACCGCCGCCGCCCTTGGCCAGCACCTCGACGAAGGCCTCAGGGGTGATCCCGTGCCCGCTGGCACTGGCCGAGGCCTCGGCCAGCAAGGTGACCATGCCCAGAGAGACAAAGTTGTGCGCCAGCTTCATGCCATGGCCGGCGCCTACCGGCCCCACATGGGTGATGTTCTCCGCGAAACAGGCCAGTACCGGACGGGCCGACTCCAGCACCGCGGCGTCACCGCCCACCAGCAGGTTGAGGCGCCCCTCGGCGGCCTCCTTGGGGGTGCGGGTCATGGGTGCGTCGAGAAAGCGCGCTCCGGCCGCTTGCACGGCCGCCGCCATGCGGGCGGTGGAGTCCGGCAGGGAGGTGGAGCAATCGATCACCAAGCTACCGGGACGCAGGGTCTCCAGCACGCCGCCCGGTCCGGTGAGCACCTCTTCCACCTGCGGCGAGCCGGTGAGGACCAGGATGACGATGTCCGCGCTCGCGGCCAGGGCCCGCCGGTCGGAAAAGCCCTGGGCGCCGGCAGCGCGCAGGTCGTCGACGGGCTGGTTGCCGGGGTGCTCGAAAAAGCCCAGTGCATGGCCCTTGCGGACCAGGTTGGACGCGATGCCATGGCCCATAAGGCCAATGCCGAAGATGCCGATGCGTGCGGAGGTCATTCACATATTGTCGCGGATCAGCCCGGGCGCCGGCTCGGGCTAGACTTCGAAGCAAGGTCCTGATCGTTGTTTCCTGCGATCTGCTACCGGCTCAATCCTCCCCGTGCCGTCTGATTCCATGACCCACGACTTCGACTCCGCCATCGCCCTGGCCCCCTCCGGCCCAGACCGCTTCACCGGCAGCACCCACCCGGCCTACGCCAATATGGTGGGGCCCTACGGCGGCATCACCTGCGCCACGCTGCTGCAGGCAGTGCTGCTGCACCCGCAGCGCCTGGGAACGCCGGTCGCACTGACCGTGAACTACGCGGGCCCGATTGCCGACGGCGCCTTCGAAATCAGTGCCCGCGCCACCCGCACCAATCGCTCGACCCAGCACTGGAACCTGGAGTTATCACAGCAAGGTGTGATCGCGACGACGGCCACCGCGGTCTTCGCCCTGCGCCGGCCAAGCTGGTCCTCTGTGGAAGCGTCGGCACATGGCAACCTGCCTCCCCCGGCACAACTTCCGGCCGCCGACCTCAGCGCCCGACTGCCCTGGACTGGGCGCTATGACATGCGTTTCGTCGACGGCGCCTTCCCAGAGCCGCTCGATGGCGTGGAGCAGCCGCAATCGCTGGCCCGGGTCTGGCTGCGCGACGAGCCTCCACGCCCGCTGGACTTTCTGAGCCTTGCGGCCCTGTGCGATGCCTTCTTCCCACGCGTCTACACCCGGCGCCGCAGGTTCACGCCCGCAGGCACGGTGACACTCAGCGCCTACTTCCATGCCGACGAGGCGATGCTGGCGAGCCAAGGGACGCAGCATGTGCTGGGTGTCGCACGCGGCCTGGCCTACCACCAGGGCTTTCATGACCAGTCGGCCGAGATCTGGGGCCAGGGCGGACAGCTACTGGCGACGACGCACCAGATGGTGTACTTTCGTGACTGAGCCCAGGTGAGTGACAGTGCTGACCGCGCCTCGAAAAGCGAGCTGGCACCCGGAAGCACGCGCAGCTGCCAGCCTCGCCAATAATCCCCCTCATGGACTTCGCCACCTGGCTCGCCTTCTTCGCCGCCTGCTGGGCCATCAGCATCTCGCCCGGGGCGGGCGCGGTCGCCGCGATGACTGCCGGCCTCCACCACGGCTTTCGCCGTGGTTATGTGACCATCGCCGGCCTGATCCTAGGAATCTGGACGCAGATGGTGGTGGTGGGCGTGGGCCTGGGCGCGCTGGTGGCCACCTCGGCCCTGGCTTTCCAGACCATCAAATGGGTGGGCGTGGCCTACCTGGTTTACCTGGGCGTGCAGCAATGGCGGGCACCGGCCAAGCCCCTGGCCGATGACGCGCAAGGCGAAGGGCCGGCCTTCCGCCCCTGGGCGGCCCTCGTGCGCGGCTGGGCGGTCAATGCGGTCAACCCGAAAGGCACCGTTTTTCTGCTGGCGGTGCTGCCCCAGTTCCTGGACCTGAGCGCAGCCCTGGCGCCCCAGTACCTGGTGATGGCGTTGTCACTCGGGTTCACCGACTTCGTGGTGATGGGCGGCTACGCGGGGCTGGCGTCACAGGTACTGCGTTCACTGCGCTCAGAGGCGCATGTACGCGCCACCCAGCGGCTATTCGGCACGCTGTTCGTGGTGGCGGGCGCCTTTCTGGCCCTGTTTAAGCGCGGGGCCTGAAGCAGTACTCGCATGACAGGCCGCCGTGCACTGCCCCCCGTCCCCGTGACGCGAACCCGGCAAGGCGGACGGGTGACACGATGAGCCACACCACCCTCCTGACCATCACGCTCCTGCTCTTTGGCGCCTACTTCGCCTGGCTGGCCTGGGCGATGCGCCATCGCACCCGTGTGCTGCAAGGGCGCTGGTGGTTCTTCCTGCGCGCCTTCTTCCCGAATTGGAAGTTCTATCACGCCGTCGGCCGCCCGCCCCGGCTGCATGTGCGCGGGCAGCAGGCCTCGGGCGAATGGACAGACTGGCAACTGGTGTACCCGCGGTCGCAGCGCGCGCTGTGGCATCTGTTTCATAACGCCCCGGTCAACCTGGCCCTGAACCACCAGAACCTGGTGGACCACCTGGCGGCAGACATCAACGACCTGCCCGAGGGCGGCGACATCCAGGCTAGCGTCACCTACCCCTTGGTGGCACGCCTGGCACGCCTGGCCCTGCCGTCCGAGGGCGCCCCCTACCAGGCCTATCAGTTCGAGCTGCGCCTGGCTTCGCCCCGTGGGGAGGCGCCTGAGCGCATGCTGCAATCACCGGTGCTGGCCGCATGACGATGAGCGCCGTCGCCCAGGAGGCCATGGCGGCGCTGAGCCTGGGCGTTTTCGTGCGGGCCTTCGAACTGCTCCTGGGCTGGAGCCTGCTCCTGCAAACGCTGGAGCAATGGCATATCCAGCGGCTGGATCGGGTGAGCGACTGGTCTGTCCAGCGGCAGGAAGTGCCCACGCAGCCAACGGGCCTTCTAGCGCTGACCGATGCGCTCTTTGCGCGCCCTGGCCCCTATCTGGCGATGCTCGGGCTGCGCGGCGGGCTCGCGGTGCTGTTGATGGCGGGCCTGCTGCCCGCCGCTGGCGCCGTGGCGCTCTTTGCCATTGCCCTCCTCCTGCTTCTTCGCTGGCGTGGTGCCTTCAACGGCGGCAGCGACTTCATGACACTGGCGGGGCTCACCGGGCTGCTGATTGCCCACACCTGGGGCGCCTGGGCCGGCATGGCCGAAGGCTGGCGCGCCGGTCTCTGGTACGTGGCCCTGCAGTCCATCACCTCCTACTTCGTTTCGGGCTGGGTGAAGTTCTCGCGGGCCGAGTGGCGAAGCGGCGCGGCACTGCCGCTGTTTCTGGACACCGGCGTCTACGGCCCGCTCGCGCCGGACAGCGTGTTTCGGCGCCCCGCAGTGGCGCGCCTCGCGTCTTGGTCCTTCACTCTCTGGGAAGGCTGCGCGCCGCTGGTGCTGCTGGACCCGCGCATCGCCGCCCTGTTCTGCACGGTGGCGGCGCTGTTTCACTTCCTGGTGTTCTGGTTCTTCGGCCTCAACCGCTTCTTCTGGGCCTGGGTGGCCACGTTCCCGGCGGTGATGTACGCGGCTTGGGCCTGACGGCCCAGATAAGGCCCCGGTCTCTCAGGCGCCGGCCGTCAGCCGGCCCGTATGTCGGGCAATGACCGCCTCTTCATCGGTGTGCATCACCAGCGCCTGTACGGCGCTGCCTGGCAGGGTGAGGCAGGGGCCGACTTCCGTCTGCGGGTTGGCAGCAATCCCCAGCCAGGCTGCGTCCGCGAGCAGGCGGGACCGCAGGGCCACTGCGTTCTCACCGATGCCGCCGGTGAGCACCAGGCCGTCGAGGCCTCGCATGGCAGCGGCCAGCCCGGCCAGTTCACGCAGAGCCTGTTCCAGGAAATGATCGATGGCCCGTTGCGCACCGGCGTGGCCAGTCGCAGCCGCGGCCTCGAGCTCGCGCATGTCGCTGGACAAGCCCGACAGGCCCAGGAGGCCCGAGCCCTTGTGCAACAGGTGGGCGATCTCCTCGACCGGCCAGCCTTCGCGCTGCTGCAGGTGCAAGACCACCGCGGCGTCAATGCGGCCGCAGCGGGTGCCCATGGTCAATCCGTCCAGCGGCGAAAAACTCATGGTGGTAGCGATAGGCCGCCCCGCCTGCACCGCGGCCATCGAGCAGCCGTTGCCGAGATGAGCAATCACCACACGGCCCGCTGCCAGCGCCGGATGCTGCGCATGGAGTTGCCCGAGAATGGACTCGTAGCTCAGGCCGTGAAAGCCGTAGCGACGGATGCCTTGCTCGAACAGCGCCTCGGGCAGGGCAAATCGCTGCTGTACCGACGGCATACGCTGGTGGAAGGCGGTGTCAAAGCAGGCCACCTGGGGCACGCCCGAAAAGGCCTGCTGTGCAGCGCGTACGCCTGCCAGGTTGTGCGGTTGGTGCAGGGGCGCCAGGTCAGACAGGGCCTCAATGCCCTCAAGCACAAGGGCATCGATCCGGCAGGGGGCCTGGAAGCGGGCGCCACCATGCACGATGCGATGCCCCACCGCCACCACCGATGCATGGCCGATGCGCCGCATCACCTCGGCCAGAGCCGCCGCGTGGTCCGGCGGTCCGCTGCGGGTGCCGATACCGTCAACCTGACCTGCTCGCAGCGCAGGCGCGCTGCCGATGCCGGCCGCTGCCCGCGCATCAAAGAGCGCGTACTTGACCGACGACGAGCCGGCGTTGAGGGTCAGGATGCAGGGGGTCATGGCAGCCTCTGGCACGGCATCCCCGCGCGGGGCAAGCGCTCTTGCCGCCTTGGACCGACGCCGCTGACGGTCCGGCGCGTCAGGTGTAGTCCTTGTACTTGTCCAAAAAGCGCACCGGCTTGGAGAGGGCATCACGCCGGAACGGATCACCCAACTCCCGGGTGCACATGACCTCGATCACACAGGTCTTGCGCTGGTTCATCTGCAAGTCGACCGCGCGCTTGAGCGCCGGACCCACGTCTTCCAGACGGTCGACGGTGATGCCCTCGGCGCCCATGGCGCGGGCGATACCTGCAAAGCTCTGGTTGTCCAGTTCGCCAGCGACGAAACGGCGGTTGTAGAAGTCGACCTGGTTCTTTTTCTCAGCGCCCCATTGCCGGTTATGGAATACCACCGAGGTGACCGGAATGTCGTGCCGCACACTGGTCATGATCTCGCTCATGCTCATGCCCCAGGCCCCGTCTCCGGCGTAGGAGATGGCGGGACGGTCCGGACGAGCCACCTTGGCGCCGATGATGGTGGGGAGGGCGTAGCCGCAGTTGCCAAAGCTCATGGGTGCGAAGAAGCTGCGCGGCTCCTCGAAGCGCAGGTAGCTGTGCGCCACTGAATTGATGTTGCCGATGTCGGTGGACACCATCACATGGGCGGGCATCGCGCGCTCGAGTTCGCGCAGCACCTGGCGCGGGTGAAGCCACTGCCCGCCGGAGAATGTTTTTTCGCCCTTAGCCTCTTCGATCATGTCGAGGCTGAAGCCGTCTTTCTCATGGGTCCACTCGGACAGTTCTTTTTCCCAGCTGGCCTTTTCCTGGGCGATGCGGGCCGCACGCTCGGCACGCGTCGCGTCGCAGGCCAGGGTGCGGCTGGCCAGGCGCGCCATCAGGGCGAGTGCAGCCGCCTTGGCGTCGCCGCAAATACCTACGTCCACCTTCTTGACGAGGCCAAGCATCTTGGCGTCGGCATCGATCTGGACCAGCTTGGCGTCCTTGGGCCAGTAATCCATACCGTACTGCGGCAGAGTTCCGAAGGGGCCGAGTCGGGTACCCAGGGCGATGACCACGTCGGCCTGGGCGATCAGCCGCATGCCGGCCTTGCTGCCCTGGTAACCCAGCGGGCCGCACCACTGCGGGTGGCTGGCCGGAAAACTGTCGTTGTGCTGGTAGCTGTTGACGACAGGGCAGCCGATACGCTCGGCCAGGGCGATGGCCTCCTTGAAGGCCTCGCCCATGACCACGCCGCCGCCGGAGATCATGACCGGGAACTTGGCATTGGCAATCAGGTCGGCGGCGGCATTGAGGCTGTCCTCGCCGCCAGCGCCACGCTCGATGCGGATCGGGCGCGGAATTTCGCAGGTGATGTCGCCATAGAACAGGTCACGCGGGATATTGAGCTGGGTCGGGCCCATTTCCAGCAGCGCCCGGTCGAAGGCGCGCGCGGTGAGTTCAGCCATGCGCTTGTTGTTGCCCACATGCGCCTGGTACTTGGTGAACTCCTGGAACATGGGCAGCTGGTGGGCCTCCTGGAAGCCGCCCAGGCCCTGGGTGAGGGTGCCGGTTTCCGGGGTGATGACCACCACCGGGCTGTGCGCCCAGTACGCCGCTGCGATGGCGGTGACCGCGTTGCTGATACCCGGGCCGTTTTGACCAATGATCACGCCGTGGCGACCGGTCACCCGGGCATACCCGTCAGCCATGTGACCCGCGCCCTGCTCGTGAACCACCGGGATCAGCCGTATGCCGGCTGGCGCGAAGATGTCCATCGCGTCCATGAAGGCCGAGCCCATGATGCCGAACATGGTGTCGACGCCCTGAGCCACCAGAGTCTCGACAAAGGCCTCGGAGGGCGTCATGCGGGTGGGGCCACTGACGACGGTGCGTGCGGGAAGGCGGTCGGGTGCGTTCATGGGGTGAGACTCCTGGGGGCAATGGGTTTCCATCATAGCGAACCGTTCCGAATATTCATACCGTAGATTCCAAATTCTGGAATCGGCCTATCATCCCGACCATGCCCACCGCGCCTAAACCTGCGCCCAAACCTGCGCTCAAACCCCCGTCGAACTCTGCGCGGAAAGCCGACGATAAGGCCACCGCAAAGGCCGTACCGAGCCCCGCGCTGCGGCCCGCCGAGCGCACGGGCGACACGCCCGCCCTACGGCTGGTCGCCCTGGTCGAGCAGGTGGCTGCACGCGACCAGCGGCAGACGCTGCAGGGCCTGGCCGAGGCCACCGGTCTGCCCAAGCCCACGCTGCACCGCATGCTGCAGCAGCTTGAAGCCGCCGGCCTGATGCAGCGCGAGGGCGAGAGCCGCTTCTGGGCCGCGGGTGCGCGTCTACGCCGTCTGGCCGAAGACCTGCTGTTGAACAACAGCCTGCACGGGGCACGGCATGCGGTGCTGCGGCGCCTGGTCGAAGAAGTGGGCGAGAGCTGCAATATCACCGCTTTGTCCGGAGGCGAGGTGGTCTACCTTGACCGGGTCGAGACCGCGGCGCCGCTGCGCTTTTATCTGCAGGCGGGCTCGCGGGTGCCGCTGCATTGCTCGGCCAGCGGCAAGGTGTTCCTGGCCCAGATGCCCCCGGCGCAGCGACGCCAGTTGCTGGGGGCGGCGCCGCTCGAGCCCTGCACCCACCGCACGCTCACCAACCTGGAGGCCATAGAGGCGGAGATGCGCCGGGTACGCCGGGCCGGCTACGCGTTCGACGACGAGGAGTTTCTGCCGGGTCTGGTATGCGCCGCGGTCCCGGTGCCGCCGCCGACGGGGCGCACCCGGTCCAGCCTGTGCGTGGCGATCCAAGGCCCGTCTGTCCGGCTCACGCGGGACAAGCTCCAGGCGCTGCTGCCGCAGCTGCGGCGAGCCGCCGCCGCGCTGGCCGACCTCG
>Ga0222712_10006235_pt1 | contig 11806 bp, 9 predicted proteins | sample C33_657DmetaG_FD_165043 | JGI IMG/M metagenome (GOLD analysis project Ga0222712, IMG submission 165043) | Estuarine water microbial communities from San Francisco Bay, California, United States - C33_657D | ecosystem: Environmental > Aquatic > Marine > Unclassified | place: USA: California... | reverse complement strand
CGACGGTGCCGGTGACGATGGCGCGACGGTAGGTGAATTCGCCGCGTGCCTCCTCGGGCGACACCGTAAACGTATAGCCTGCGTAACAGGGAAGGGCGGATAGCAGCCACAGGCCGTAGGCGAGACGAAGCATGGGCGAGCACTAGCCTGATAGCCGTACCGGGGCAAGGAAAGCCGTCAAAAGCCCTTGTCGCTTGCCCTTGAGTAAGGTTCCCGCTTTATGCAGGACATCACCACCATGTCGGCCTCCAGCCTCATTCCGACCACCGAACCTCGCTTCCGCGTCCCGGACGCTCGCGGCCGTTTCGGTCAGTTCGGCGGGATGTACGTGCCGGAGACCCTGATGACGCCGTTGCTCGACCTGACCAAGGCCTACGACGAAGCCCGTCGTGACCCTGCCTTCCAGCAGGCCTTCGCGGACATGCTTCGAGACTATGCCGGACGTCCGACCGGGCTGTATCATGCCGAGTCGCTGACCAAGCACGTCGGCGGCGCCCGCATCTACCTCAAGCGCGAGGACATGCTCCACACCGGAGCCCATAAGATCAACAACGTGGTCGGCCAGGCGTTGCTCGCCCTTCGCATGGGCAAGAGGCGCATCATCGCCGAAACCGGCGCCGGCCAGCACGGTACCGCGACCGCCGCCGTCTGCGCGCGTTTCGGCCTCAAATGTGTCATCTACATGGGCGCGACCGACATGGAGCGCCAGGCTCTCAACGTCTATCGCATGCGTCTCATGGGCGCCGAGGTGCGCGGCGTCGAAGCCGGCCAGCGCACGCTCAAGGAAGCCGTCAACGAGGCCATGCGCGACTGGGTCACCAACGTCCGCGAAACGCACTACATCCTGGGCACGGCCTACGGTTCCCATCCGTACCCGATGATGGTCCGCGATTTCCACCGCATCATCTCGATCGAATCGAAGCAGCAGATCCTGCGGGCCGAAGGCCGTCTGCCGGATGCCATCGTCGCCTGCGTCGGCGGTGGTTCCAACGCCATCGGCGCCTTCTTCGAATTCCTCGACGAACCCGGCGTGCGCCTGATCGGCGTCGAAGCCGGCGGCCGCGGCATCAGCAAGGGCGAGCATGCCGCGCGTTTCGCCGGCGGCCGTCTGGGCGTCCTGCAGGGTTGCATGACCAACATCCTGATGGACGGAGAAGGGCAGATCGAAGGCACGCATTCCGTTTCCGCGGGCCTGGATTACGCCGCCGTTGGCCCCGAGCATGCTTACTACCGCGACAAGGGTCGCCTGGAATTCGGTTACGCGACAGACAGCGAGTGCCTCGAAGGCTTCCAGCTGCTTTCCCGCACCGAAGGCATCATCCCGGCGCTCGAGTCCAGCCACGCCGTCGCCCATGGCGTCAAGCTCGCCGCCTCGTTGCCTAAGGAGCAGGTGGTCATCATCAATCTTTCCGGCCGCGGCGACAAGGACGTGTGGAGTGCCGCCCGGGCGATGGGCACCGAGATCAAGCTCTGACCATGGCGGCTTCCTCGATGACGGGCTTCGGCCGCGCGGAGATCGATCTCCCGGGCGTCCGCCTTTCGGTCGAGATCGCCACGGTGAACCAGAAGAACCTGCAAGTCTCCGTCTTCGGACCGGAGGCTTGGCCGGCCCTCGAGTCCGCCGCCTCGGCATGGATCCGCGCCCGTCTCCAGCGAGGCAAGGTCACGGCGCGTGTCACCCAGGCCGCCGCTTCGGCGACGCAGCGCCAGTGGGACCACGAGGCCGTCGCCAGCAGCTTGGATGAGCTCGCCAAGATCGCCCTACGTTGTGGCCTGAAACTGGAAGCCGATGGCGAACTCCTGTTGCGTCTCGCCGAGAGCAGCCGTCGCCCGTCGGTCGTGCTTCCGGAACTGACTTCGGTCGAAGCCATCGTCCGCACCGCTTTCGAGGAAGCTCTGGGCAACCTCGTCACGATGCGCCTGGCCGAAGGCGCCGCCTTGGCCAAGGACCTGAACGAACGCCTGGCGAAGATGGCCGCGATGGTCACCGGCATGGAACAGGCCGAGAAGGCCGCGCCGACCCGCCATCGCGACGCGATGTTGAAGCGTCTCAAGGACGCCGGCTTGTCGTTGGACGTGAACGACGAGAGGGTGCTCAAGGAACTCGCGTTATTCGCCGACCGCTCCGACATCACGGAAGAGGTAGTCAGGCTGAAGAGCCATGTCGTCCAGTTTTCGGCTGAACTGGCCCTGCCTAATTGTGGGCGAAAGCTCGATTTCCTGATCCAGGAATTGCTCCGCGAGGTTAACACCATCGGGAGCAAGGCATCGGAAATCGCCACGACCAAGCTGGTTTTGGAGGCGAAAACCGAGATCGAACGCATTCGGGAGCAGGTCCAGAACCTGGAGTAAGGTTTTTCGGGTGCGGTATTGCCACGACCGCTTTCCCATGCCTTTGTCTATCAACACTTACGCAACGTCATGTCCAACAACCTCACCAAGCGCGACATCGTCCTCAAGATTTTCACGGACAAGGGCTACCCCCAGAAGCATATCCGCGACTCGGTCCAGATGACCCTCGATGCCATCAGCGAAGCGCTGCTGGCCGGTCGCGATGTCGAGCTCCGCAACTTCGGCGTCTTCCAGGTCCAGGTCCGCAAGAGCCGCATCGGTCGCAACCCCAACCGCCCCGAGACGGATGTCGTCATCCCGAAGCGCGCGGTGATCAAGTTCAAGGCCGGCAAGGAACTGAAGGCGAAGCTGAAGTCCTACGACGTCGAGAAGCCCGCTCAGTAATCCTGCTTCGCGATGTCCGACATTCGAACGCTCCCCGGTTTCCGGGAGTTCTATCCTGAAGACCGCGCCGTCCTCGGCCATGTCATGGACGTCTGGCGTCGCGCCTGCCGTCGTTATGGCTTCCGCGAATGGGAATCGCCGGTGCTCGAGCCGCTCGAACTTTTCACCGAGAAGTCGGGCGAAGAGATCGTCCGGCAGCTCTTCAACTTCGAAGACAAGGGCGGCCGTAAAGTCAGCCTGCGTCCGGAAATGACGCCGTCGCTGGCCCGCATGGTCGGCGCCAAGGCCAACGGCATGCCCAAGCCGATCCGCTGGTTCGCGATCGGTGAGAACTACCGCTACGAGAAGCCGCAGAAGGGGCGCCTCCGCGCCTTTTATCAGCTCAACGCCGACTTGCTCGGCGAAGCCGGTCCCGCCGCGGACGCCGAGATCATCGCGCTCTGCGCCGATTGCCTGCTGGGCTTCGGCCTCACGCAATCCGACTTCCGTATCCGCGTCTCCGACCGCACGCTGTGGTTCCGTTACCTTGCCAGCCTTGGTGTCCCCGAAGCCCAGGCGGTGGCCGTGCTTGGCGTCGTCGACAAGCTCGAACGCGGCGCCCCCAAGGACCTGCTCGACGCCATGACGGCGGCGCTCGCCGGCACTGCGGTCGATCCAGTCAAGACGCTCGAAGCCGCCCGCGCCTTCGCGAACACGAAGTCCCTCGCCGACCTCGAGAAACTCGCCGCGGGCGATGCCTCGATGACCGAACGCCTGGTCGAATGGAAGCATCTCCTCGGCACGCTCACCACCATGGGCTTCGGCGAGTGCGTCGCCATCGACCTCACGATCGTCCGCGGCCTGGCCTATTACACCGGCTTCGTCTTCGAAGCCTTCGAGACCGGCGGCGAAGCCCGTGCGCTCGCCGGGGGCGGTCGCTATGATGCCTTGGTCAAGAAGCTTGGCGGCCCGGACCTCCCGGCGGTCGGCTTCGGCATGGGCGACGTCACCCTGCGTGACCTGCTCGACCTCAAGAAGCTCATCCCGGCCTATGCCGACGGCCCTGACTTCTACGTCATGATCCTGGGCGACGACGCCCGGAACGCCGCGCTCGAAGACATCGCGAACCTGCGTCGCGCCGGTTTCCGCGTGGAATACAATCTCAAGGACGGCAAGTTCCCTAAGCTCATCCAGGCCGCCGAGGTCGCCGGCTCCAAGTATGCGCTTGTCTATGGTGGCAGCGAAGTCGCCAAGGGAGTCGCCAAGGTCCGCAGCCTGGCCGATCGCGCCGAAGCCGAGGTCCCGCGCACGGATCTCGTCCCGGCGCTGCGCGCGGTGCTCGAGGAAGGCATGCGCGCCATCCAGCCCTGAGGCCATGACCGAGCAGACGCGCCAGTACCAGGCCATGGCGAAGACCGCCTCCTGGACGATGGTCTCGCGCGTCCTCGGCCTCGTCCGCGATCAGCTCACCGCCGGCGTCTTCGGCGCTTCCGTCGTTGGTTCCGCGTTCATCTTCGCGTTCCAGATCCCCAACCTCTTCCGACGTCTGCTCGGCGAGGGGGCTTTGACCGCGGCGATCGTCCCGGTGCTTGCCGACAAGTCAGTCAAAGACGGCAAACCCGCGGCGTTAGGTTTCCTGAATTTCGTCCTTCGGAAGGTCTTCCCTTGGCTGCTCGGGCTGATGATGATCGGCATCGGTTCGGCCTTGCTCTGGGCGTTGGTATGGCCGGCCGACGCCCCTGCGGCGACCTTGACGGCGATCTGCATGCCGTACATGCCGCTGATCTGCGTCGCGGCGCTGTTCACCTCGGCGGTCAACCTGTGCGGGCGTTTCGGCCTGGCGGAGATCGCGGCCGGCGTACTGAACCTTTGCATGATCGTCGCGCTGGGCTTGTTCGGCGAGAACTTCGCCACGGACGACATGGGCAAGGCGGTCTGGCTTTGTGCCGGTGCGTTGCTCGGAGGCGCCTTCCAGCTGCTGATCCCGCTATGGGGCCTGCGGCAGGAGGGCTGGACTCGGCGCCTTTCCCATGCGGATGAAGCCGCCTGGACGGCTTTGCGCATCGCGTTCCTTCCCGCCGCGCTCGGTGCCGGCGTCCAACAGGTCAACGTCCTGATCTCGCGCGCCATGGCCTATAACGTCAGCGACGCCGGCCTGATGTATTATTACATCGCCAACCGCATCGTCGAACTGCCCATCGGACTGTTCTCGGCCTCGATCGCCGTCGTCATCTTTCCGGCGCTCGCGAACGCCTTCGCCAGTCGCGACGTGCCGGCCTTGGCCCGCAACTACGCCCGCGGCATGCGCCTCGTCCTGGCCATCAACGTGGGAGCCGCCTTCGGGCTGGCCGTGCTGGCGGTACCCATCGTCCAGCTGCTTTTCCAGTATGGACGTTTCAACGTCGGAAACTGCCTCGCGACAAGCCATCTGCTCGTCTTGTTCGCCATCGCCATGCCGTTCTACGCGATGATCTCCATCGTCACCCGGGCGCTCAACGTCGCGGGCCAGACGAAGGTCACCCTCATCGCCGCCATCCATGCCTTGGTCGTCAACGCCGTCGGATCTGGCGTCGCCGTCTGGATGGGCAAGGGCGTCGAGGGCCTCGCGTTGGCCAACGCCATCTCGACCCTCTGGCAGTACCTGGTCCTGCGTCACTACCTCAAGAAGCACGCGCCCGAGTTCCTCGCCGAGAGCCTGCTCAAACCCGCCATCCAGGTGATCGTCGGGTCCGTCATCCTCGCGATCATCTCGTTCCAAGGATACACCTTCTTGCATAACTCCTTCAGCGGACATCTCAACGAGAAGCTGAACCTGATCCTTTCGATGGGCGTCGCCGGCTTGGCCGGCATGGTCTTCTACGCCATCTACCTGGACAAGCTGGGCTACCCTGAACGTGACCTGCTGCGCGGCTACGCGAACAAGTTGCTGCGTTTCGTCGGCGTCCAGCTCAAGGCTTGAACTTGACCTCGCGGTAAGCCTTCGGCTGATAACGACGGAGGAGGGCCTCGAGGATGGCGACGCTTTCGGCGTCGATGACGCCATCGACCTTGGAAGGACGGAAGTGGCGCTGGAACGCCTCGACGCCGAGCTTCAGGCCGGCATCTCCGGGCTCGAGGACGTAACCATAAGCGGTGAGCAAGGCGCGCACATGCGTCGGCGAAAGATTCCTCCGCTTACGGAGGTTGTCGGCGACTTCGTTGGGCAAGGGCCAGGCGCCGATACCCAGCGAGGCCAGCTTGGCCCAGGGAAACTTCGTACCTGGGTCGACCTTGCGACCCACGGAGATGTCCGAATGGGCGAGGACATTCCACGGCTTGATGTCATGGCGTCGGATGATCTCTTCGCAGAGCGCGAAAAGGATGTCGGCTTGCGCATCGGAATAAGGGTAGACGTTGCCGTCGTAGTTGATGATCTCGATGCCGACCGAATGCTGGTTAAGTCCGTTGAGCTGACCCCAGGCGCTCTTGCCGGCATGGTAGGCGGCCAGGTTCTCCGGCACCATGCGGATGACCCTGGGTTTAGGCTCGTCGGTCACCACGTAATGGATGCCGACCTTGTGCTTAGGGTCCTTGCCTTGGAGGATCTCCAAGGAGGAGGGCAGGGAGCCCGCGGTATGATGCAGGATCAGGCAGGTCACCGGAGCCTTCCGCGGCTCGCAGCCTAGGGACCCAGGCCCCGGCTCGATCAGCAGACCCGTGAACTTAGGCTCAAAGACCGCCGGCTTCACCGTCGGCTTTGCGGCGGTGGCACAACCGTTTAAACCAACGGCAACGAGCGCCCAAACAACGCCAAACAGGCAATATGAGCGAATGGGGGCGTTCATGGGGCGAGAGCTATAATCATAAGAAGGGGTCGATTTAACCCAAGATAAAACCAATTAAACACACCATAAGCCCATTTTAATTGTTTTATTATTGATTAGACATAATGTATATTGTGCGAATTATATGCAAAGGCGACCGGCTGAAGGAATTGCGTTATTGATTGGTCGATTGGATACGCTCATAACCAGACTTCCTCCAACCCCTGAGACACTGACTTTATGAAAGTAGCCCGACACATCATCGAAGCCCGACGCGAAGCCATCGCCAAACTTCTCTCCAAGGTCGGGTACGTCCCTGTCCTGGAGATCTGCAAACAATTCAACGTCTCTGAAGCCACGGCGCGCCGCGATCTGACCGAACTCGAGAACCAGCGTCGCATCACGCGTACGCATGGCGGAGCCCTTTCGGACTTCAATCGCAACTTCCCGCCGCTCGACGACCGCAAGATCGAGGACGCCGAAGCCAAGCGCAAGATCGGCAACCTGGCCGCTTCGCGCGTCAAGGCCGGCATGACGGTCTACCTCGACTCGGGTTCGACCATCTTCTTCGCCGCCGAAGCCATCGCTTCCGCCGGCGTGCCGGACCTGCAGATCGTCACGACCTGCTTGCCGACCGCGCAGCTGATCTCATGCCTGCCCGGCGTCGAGGTCTATATCCCCGGCGGTCTTTTCCTGACGCGTCACGCGATGGTCGCCGGCGACCGTACCCTCGAGGAAGTCGCCCGCTGGAACTTCGACGTGGCCTTGCTCGGCGCCGAAGGCATCGACGAGAACGGTCTCTGGAACTCCCAGCGCGACATCTCCCATCAGCAGCGAGAAGTCATCCGCCGCAGCGACGAGGTCCTCATCTGCATGAACAAGGTCAAGCTCGGCCGCGGCGGTCCTTGCGCCGTGACCCGCGACGTCAGTTCGCTTTTCCTGGTCACCGATGCTGACGCCGCCGCGGTCCAGAAAGCCAAGGTCAAGCTCCTGCCTGAGCGCGTGCTGACCGCCCTTTGACCGCCCTCGCTCACCGAGGCATGTCCGCCGACGTCATCCAGTCGTTGCTTGAGCTATCCCATCAGTTGGGTGGCGAGCGTCTGCGCATGGCGATCCTCGGCGAAGGCAACACCTCGGTGCGCCTCGATGACGAGACCTTCGCGGTCAAGGCTTCCGGCTCCAACCTCGCCACGCTCAAGGATACCGACGTCACGCGCTGCTCGTTCGCCCGCCTGCTCCCGCTTCTGGACGCGAACGCCGCCACCGATCTCGAAGTCGACCAGGCCCTCCTCGCCGCCCGCGTCGATGCGGACGCCAAGAAGCCTTCGATCGAAGCCCTCTTCCACGCCTATCTGCTCACCCTGCCCGGCGTCCGCTGCGTCGGCCATGTCCACGCGATCGCGGTCAACCAGATCCTCTGCTCGCCGCGCGCTCGCGAGTTCGCCGAGCGGCGCGCCTGTCCGGATGAGATCGTCATGTGCGGCGTCGAATCCGTCTTCGTGCCTTACGCCGAACCCGGCCTCGGACTTTCCCAGGCCATCCGTCGCGAGGTCGTGGCGTTCGTCAAACGCACCGGCCGCGACCCCAAGGTCATCCTCCTGCAGAACCATGGCATCATCGCCGTCGGTTCCTCCCCTAAGTCCGTCCTGGGCACCCTGCTCATGGCCGAGAAAGCCGCTGAGATCTTTGTCGGAGCCGCCGCCCTCGGCGGTCCGGTCTTCCTGACCGCGGCTCAATGCGAACGTATCGCGGGCCGACCCGACGAGCATTACCGCCAGAAGATGCTCGGAATGTGACCTGATTCCCCTCCCCTGCCCCTTTCGACCATGTCCAATTACCTCGCCATCGACCTCGGAGCCGAATCCGGGCGCGTCATCCTCGGTCAGCTCAAGGCCGGCAAGTTCAGCATGAAGGAGGTCCACCGTTTCTCCAACGGCGCCATCACGGCCAACGGTACCCTCCGCTGGGACATCATCCGCATCTTCCGCGAGATTCGCATCGGCCTCGCCAAGGGCGCCAAGCTCGGCCCGATCAAGTCCGTCGCCTGCGACTCCTGGGGCGTCGACTACGTCCTCCTCAAAGGCGAAGGCCCGCTGCTCTCGCTGCCTTTCACCTACCGCGACGAACGAAGCTTCAAGTCCTATGAACTCGCGATGCGCCGCTTTTCGCAGAAGGAGATCTTCGAAGGCACCGGCATCGCCTCGATCTCGATCAACACGCTCTACCAGCTCTTCGACGACGCCGAGAACCGCCCGGAGATGCTGCAGTTCGCCGACAAGTTCCTGCTGATCGGCGATTACATCACCTGGCTGCTGACCGGCAAGGCCCGCGCCGAAGAGACGTTGATCTCCGGCAGCCAGTGCTGGGATACCCGCAAGCGCGACTGGGCCTGGCCGGTGCTGAAGAAGCTCGGCATCCCGAAGCACATCTTCCCCAAGCCGGTCGCTCCGGGCGTCAAGCTCGGCAAGATGCTGCCGTACCTCGCCAAGGAGACCGGCTTGGCGAAAGCCGAGGTCGTCACGACCTGCGCCCATGACACCGCTGCCGCCGTCGCCGCCGTCCCAGCCACCAAGGGCGACGATTGGGCTTACCTTTCCTCCGGCACCTGGTCGCTGCTCGGCGTCGAACTGCCTAGGCCGCTCGTCAACGAGACCGTCCGCAAGGCCAAGTATACGAATGAAGTCGGCTTCGGCGGCACCTCCCGCTTCCTCAAGAACCTCGTCGGTCTCTGGGTCCTCCAAGAATGCCGTCGCGAATGGATGGAGAAAGGCGAAGTCTCCGATTACGGCGAGATCGTGAAGCTCGCGCTCAAGGCGCCTTCGCTGCGCTCGTTCATCCGACCCGACGACGTCCGCTTCGCCAAGCGCGGTGACATGGTCGCGAAGGTCCAAGCATTTTGTCGCGAGACCAAGCAGCCCGTGCCGAAGACGCACGGCGAGATCGCCCGCTGCGTGCTCGAGTCCCTCGCCCTCCTGTATCGCGTCGAGATGGACGGCATGGAGAAGCTCACGGGTCGTAAGCTGAAGCGCCTGCACATTGTCGGTGGGGGTTGCCGCAACGCCTTGCTCAACCAAGCGACGGCCGATGCCACCGGTCGCACCGTCATCGCAGGCCCGGTCGAAGCGACTGCAGCCGGCAACATCCTCGTCCAGGCGATCGCCATGAAGGAACTCAAGAACCTCGACGAACTGCGCAAGGTCGTCCGAAACTCCTTTGACGTAGTGACTTACACGCCTAACCCCACATCCGCCTGGGCCGACGCCCAGGCCAAGTTTAATGGTTTAAAGAAATCATAAAACCCCTTACTCACCACTCCCCTCTTCCACGTAACAAACATGTCCAACTACAAGTACGTCTCTCACCTCTGGAACGATGCCGAAGCCGCGAAGCTCGATCCGGTCGGCCGTCTGGTCTATCGCTCCAACAAGCTCGGAGCCGATCAGCGCATCACGAACACCGGCGGCGGCAACACCTCGTCCAAGATCGTCGAGAAGGACCCCCTGACCGGTACCGACACCCAGGTCCTCTGGGTCAAGGGCTCCGGCGGCGACCTCCGCACCAGCAACCGCGACAACTTCTCCTCGCTCTACCAGGACAAGCTCATCGGCCTCCAGAAGTCCTATGCCGCCCGGACCGACAAGGGTCTCAAGTCCCAGGCCGAGGATGACATGGTCGGCATGTACAACCACGCGACCTTCAACCTGAATCCGCGCGCCTCGTCGATCGACACCCCGCTGCACAGCTTCCTCCCGGGCAAGCACGTCGACCACATGCACCCTAACGCGATCATCTCGATCGCCGCCTCGAAGAACTGCGAAGCCCTTACCAAGGAGATCTTCGCCGGCAAGATGGCTTACGTGAAGTGGATGCGCCCGGGCTTCGAGCTCGGCCTCGCGATGCAGGACATCTCCCGCCAGCAGCCCGCCATCAAGGCCATCATGATGGGCCAGCACGGCTTCATCTCCTGGGCCGACGACGACAAGGCCTGCTATGAGCTGACCCTCGCCATGATCGAGCAGGCCGCGGCTTACATCGACGCCAAGTATCAGGCCAAGGGCGGCGACGCCAAGGCCTTCGGCGGCGCCCTCTTTCAGACGCTCGACACCGAGAAGCGTCATGCGACCTTCGCCGCCATCCTGCCTTGGCTTCGCGGCCAGGTCTCCACGGAGAAGCGCTTCATCGGCACGATCCAGGACGACGAGAAGATCCTCCGCTTCGTCAACTCCAAGGATGCCCCGCGTCTCGCCGAACTCGGCACCTCCTGCCCGGACCACTTCCTGCGCACCAAGATCAAGCCGCTCTACGTGAACTGGAATCCCCAGTCCGAAGACGCCGCCGCGCTGAAGACCAAGCTGGCCGCCGCCCTCGAGCAGTACCGTAAGGACTACGCCGCCTATTACAACGCCTGCAAGCGCCCGAACTCCCCGGCGATGCGCGACCCGAATCCGACCGTCGTCCTCATTCCCGGCCTCGGCATGATCGCCTGGGGCAAGGACAAGTCCGAATCCCGCGTCACGGCCGAGTTCTACAACTGCGCCGTCGAAGTCATGCGCGGCGCCGAAGCCATCGACCAGTACATCGCGCTGCCCCAGCAGGAAGCCTTCGACATCGAGTACTGGCTGCTCGAGGAAGCGAAGCTCAAGCGCATGCCGGCCGAGAAGGAACTCGCCCGCCAGGTCATCATCGTCGTCGGCGCCGGCTCCGGCATCGGCAAGGAGACCGCGCATCGCCTCGTCAAGGAAGGCGCCCACATCGTCTGCGTCGACAAGAACGTCGAGGCCGCCCAGGCCACCGCCAAGGAGATCACCGACAAGCTCGGCACGGGCATCGGCGTCGCCGGCACCGGCCTTTCGAACTGCGGTCCCGCCATCGGCCTCGCCGGTGACATCATGGACCGCGCCTCGATCCGCAAGATGCTCGACCAGGTCGCGCTCGCCTACGGCGGCTTCGACTCCATCTGCGTGACCGCCGGCATCTTCGTGTCGCCGGACACCACCGGTCACATTCCGGACGACAAGTGGGCCCTCACCTTCGCCCTCAACGTCACCGGCAGCTACCTCGTCGCCGACGAAGCCTTCAAGACTTGGAAGGAACAGGGTCTCCGCGGCAACCTCGTCCTGACCACCAGCGCCAACGCCGCCGTGGCCAAGAAGGGTTCCGTCGCCTACGACACCTCGAAGGCCGCCGCCAACCACCTCGTCCGTGAGATGGCCATGGAGCTTTCGCCCCTCATCCGCGTCAACGGCGTGGCTCCGGCCACCGTCGTCCAGGGTTCGGCGATGTTCCCC
>Ga0222712_10006234_pt1 | contig 11806 bp, 8 predicted proteins | sample C33_657DmetaG_FD_165043 | JGI IMG/M metagenome (GOLD analysis project Ga0222712, IMG submission 165043) | Estuarine water microbial communities from San Francisco Bay, California, United States - C33_657D | ecosystem: Environmental > Aquatic > Marine > Unclassified | place: USA: California... | reverse complement strand
CCAGGATGTCTGACTGGAAACTGGGGGTATAGTAAAAAAACAGTTGGTCTTCATCACTGAAATTTTCGATGGCATAGTGCATCAGTGCGCGTGCTTTTTCAAGATAATCCAGCGATCCTGTTGGTTCATAGAGGTACAACAGCGCCTGGATCAGATAAGCAACATCATCCAGAAAAGCAGGATATTTTGATACACCTGCTTTGTGGGTATGCAGGAGCTGACCATTTGTTTTGTCCTCAAAGCTGTCCAATAAAAAATCCATGTTCTGGATGGCCAAAGCGATCCATCCCTCTTCCCCAAATGCCTGTCCAGCCTTGGAAAGGGCCTGATTGAACAGGGCATTCCATCCCAAAATAATCTTGTCATCTGTAGCTGGTCTCACCCTTTTGTTGCGGCTGTACATCAGTTTTGACTTTGCTTCATCCAACATGGCCAATGCCCCATCCTCGGAAAGTCGACAATCCTTGGCCCATTCCTGAACGCCTTTTTGCATGTGCAGGATGTTCACCTCCTCCCAGTTTCCATGTTCTGTCACATCATACAATGCAGCCATGGCTGCAGCATCCTCTCCCAGGATGTGTTCAAACTCCTTTTTGTCCCAGGTATAAAACTTACCCTCCTCTCCTTCGCTGTCGGCATCCAATGCGGCATAAAATCCACCATTGGCAGCCTGCAATTCCCTTTGCATAAAACCAATGGTTTCCACTACGGCCCTTTTATACTCCTGGTCTGCAGTGAGTTGAAAAGCTTCTGCCATGACCAAGAGCAACAAGGCATTGTCGTAAGTCATTTTCTCAAAATGGGGCGCTAACCATTTCGCATCAGTAGAATAGCGGCAAAAACCGCCACCCAATTGATCATAGATGCCGCCCCGCATCATTTTTTTCAGGCTCAGCGTGGCCTGGTCCAAAGCCTCCCTGTTGCCAGTGAAATGGTGATACCGCAAGAGGTACTGAATGGTATAGGTTTGTGGAAACTTGGGAGCATGGCCAAAGCCGCCTTCCACCTGATCGGCGGCACCCATGATGTTGTTGAATATTTTCTGGATTTGCAGTTGGGTAAACATTTCCTCCTGGGAAACCTGGAAGCTGTTGTTGGCCTTAAGCTGGTTCGACTTTTGGAGGTGCTCAATCAGGTTATTGGCCTGCTCCTCAATGTCTGCCCTCCTTTTCTGGTAGGCTCCATGGATCTGGACCAGCAACTCCTTCCATGAAATCCTGTTGTGCATGCTTTGGGGCGGAAAATAAGTGCCTCCATAAAATGGCCTTCCATCACTGGTCAGGAACATGTTCAAGGGCCAGCCGCCATTACCACTGGTGGCTTGCAGGGCATCCATGAAAAAATGATCCAGGTCTGGCCTTTCCTCCCTGTCAATCTTGATGCAAATAAAATACTGGTTCATCAGGGCGGCCGTCTGGAGGTCTTCAAAACTCTCCCGCTCCATGACATGGCACCAATGGCAGGCTGCATAGCCAATGCTCACAAGAATCGGTTTGTCCTCTTGAAGGGCAAGCTGAAGCGCTTCATCGCCCCAGGCATACCAGTCAACAGGATTATGGGCATGCTGCAGCAGGTAAGGACTGGTTTCGTTGATGAGGCGGTTGGTATGGTTCATAAAAAAGAACCCCGGAATTCCGGGGCTGTATTGTATTGATTAGATTATTTGGCTTTCTTCCGCTCTGTCAGAAACTTCTCGAGGGCTGCTACCATTGAAGGGACCTGAGGATCTGGTGCTTTGATTTGCAGGTTGAGACCGGCTTCTTCGATGGCCTTTGAAGTGTTGCTCCCAAATGCCCCAATGAACGTTCCGTTTTGGGTAAAGCCAGGAAAATTTTCCAACAAACTTTTTACACCACTGGGGGTAAAGAAACAGATCACGTCAAACTCATGTTCAGAGATACGGGACTTGATGTCGCAGCTGATTGTCCTGTACATGTAAGGATTGACGAACTCACATTGGTGGTTTTTCAACCAGCCAACGATTTCATTGTCCTGCTGGTTTTCTGAGCAGGGATAAATGAATTTTTCATTCTCCTTGTGCTTGTTGATGGCATCAAAAAGCCCTTTGTTTGTTCCATCTGCACTGAAAAAAACCTTGCGTTTCCTGTAGAGGATGAACTTCTGAAGGTATAGCGCAACTGACTCACTGGTGCAAAAATATTTGGTATCAGGAGACACAGTTACCTTCATTTCCTCACAAATGCGAAAGAAATGATCAATGGCATTTTTGCTGGTGAGGATAACCGCTGTATAGCCGGCAATATCAATTTTTTGTTTCCTGAAATCTTTGGATGGAATGGCCTCCAGCTGAATAAAAGGCATGAATTCCATTTCTACACTGTGCTTGGCAGCCAATTCGAAATAGGGTGATTTGATGGATTCTGGCCTGGGTTGTGTGATAAGAATCCTTTTGACAGCCTTCTTTTCACCTGCTTCCGTTTTCTTTCCGTTTTTGACCATGGCTTGCGCTGATATTATACAAAATTATATAAAATTGGTGTATTTACGCTGTAGCATTTTCAATTTACCAGTAGCCCCCCAATAAAAAATCGAAACTTCTTGAGATGAATTTAAGCGCCACTGCAGATGGGAGAATTTCGAGGGAGATAACAGCAAGCAGAAAGTTGAAAATACCCAATCTGGCCTGTTTTGAAAAAACCTGGAATCCCCTGATGTAACGTATTAAAAAAACAATACCCAGTAAAAAAAGGGATGACTTAAAGATGAAAAAACTTGAGCCCGGATCAGCGAAAGCCATCATGGCTGATGCAAACAGCATCAGTATCCCAGCTATCTTGTTGTTGAGAAATACAATGAAAACATACCCTTCAAATGGTTCTCTCAAATTGAATACCCATCCCATAAACCGCAGGATCAGGTATTTTGATGCGTAGACAATCACCAGCAAGAAAAGGATCAATCCCATTGACTGCCAGCGTTCTACGCCTGAAAAAAGATGGTTAGCCCCCAACCCCAAAAAAACAAACAAGGTTCCAGAGAGGACAAACAACAGGTTCATCAGAAAGGCTGCTACTGGGGCCTGTGTCATTTGGTCTTTTGCCTGTCGGTACACAAACCCTTCATTGGCAAATACGCGAAACACTTTTTGAAGATAGCTGCCAAAAAATGCATTGATCACTGCCAGAAACAAAAACAGCAAGGCAAAACTGTAAAACATCCACTCCAAGCGAGAGGGATTTCTTTTTGAAATAAACTGTCTGGAGGCGGGAGCATTGACTTTGTAAAAATCAACTTTCGCCATGTATGTTGAGGCATAACTGCCATAAAACCCTTTGACCTGACCAAGTTCAATGCTGTTGAGCTCAGCAGCACTAACAGGACGGTGGTTGAGGATAAATGCTTTTCTGACAGAGTCTGCAATCAGGCTATCGATATTGGCAGAAACCAGTTCGGGAACAGCAAAATTGGACTCCTGGGCAGATGCAGGTGACATGCCCAACAGGAAAAGGATAAACATAAGGTATTTGAACCTGTACATATTGCAGGGCAAAATTAGTTCATTGGATCAACTAAAACAGACTAACAAATCCAAAATGAATTTTAGCCTCCCGAAAATTGAAAGGGAGGTCCTTGTTTTTTCCAGCCGCATAGGCTAAACTGAAGAGACCAGACTTGGTTTCCAATGCAAGCCCAACCCCCAGTCCCGCATATTTTCCTTGCAGATTCCCTTGAATGGATTTTCGGCCAAGATGGGCTGCATCAAGAAAGGAAAACAAATAAGAGGCGCTGCCAATGAGATACCGATACTCAATGGTGGCAATGGCATATTCACTGGCATAAAAACTTTCCTCATCAAAACCCCTCAACGTTTTTATTCCCCCCAGCTGGAAGAGTTCATTGAGAAATAGTTTTGTTCCATTGATCCACCCTCCCTGTAAACCAGAACGAATGGTGGCATGTTGCCCCAGCTGGAAGAACTTGTCAAGTTTGATGTTCATCCTGAACTGAGAAGTAGAAAGGGTCATGGTATCGTAAAGCCCTGCAAAATCAAATGCATTGTTCAACTGATCTTTTTTAAGGCTGGTGATGGAATTATTTTTCAACAGCTTTCTGATGCCGCCAGACAGCGTCAGGTTAAGGTCCATTCCTTTGCGGGGATTGAACCGGTAATCGGTTCCGTTGTATTGCAGTTCCGCACCAATATTGGTAGTGCGCAAATCTAAAAATATGGGCAGTTTTTTGGTACGTTTGATGAAGTTGGTATCCACCTCAATCAGGTTGCTTGCGTACTGTTGTACAAAAAGCTTTGCGACTTGCTTTTTACTGACTTCATACTGCAGCCCAAGCCTTGTGTTGATGTTGATGAAAGAGGAATCCTTTTTCAACAAATTGAACCGAAAATCAATACCGGCATTGCTTTTGAACATATAGGGCTTTTGAAAGCCGATCTGCAAACGGGGTGATTTTACCTGAAGCTGCTGCCAGCTGAGCATGAAATTTTCTCCGGCCCCAAAAGTATTTTTCAGGTCCAGATCCGCCTCACCCGTCAGCAACATTTTGCCTCCCAGTTGCTGGTTGGAGGGCATCAAACCTGCGAGCAGGTTGAAGCGGCTGCTCCGCTGTGGCTCCAGGTATAGATTGACAGAGGCGCCTGTACCCAGCAGACTCAGGTCCCAGGGCCTTGATTCTTTTACAAAGCCCAGTGCCAACAAACGGCCAGACAATGCATCCAGGTTGCTTTTACGGTAAATTCCTCCACCAGCCAAAGCCAGGTATTGTTGTAAAAATCCTTTTTTGATGAACAGCTTCCCTTCAACATGGAGGCTGTCTATCCTGTACAAGGGGCCTTTGACAGCCCTCAGCCTTGCACAGAGTTCATTTCCCCGGAAATAACTGCTGTCAAGTTGAATAGAGGCAAAGGGATATCCATTTTCTTCAAAATTCCGGAGCATGGTTTCTTTGAGCAAGGCGATGGAAGCCATGGTCAACAGCTCACCAGGCATGGGTTGGATGGCATTGCGCTTCATGGTTTCAACAACAAGGACGGAACTGTCGATAACCAATTCTCCCCACATGTATTGGTCTCCCAAAAAAACCCAGGCCTTTGTGAGATTTTGTTCAACCGCCATGCTGTCCACAGAAATGGACAGATAGCCCTTGCGTTGCAGGCCTTCAACAAGGATTGTTTTCAAAAAAAGCGTCATGGCTTCTTTTGTAGAGAAATCAGCAGGAATGCTGACCAGTTCGGCCAAAGCTGCATTACCTTTGTCTGAACAGTTCAATTCAAGCCGGTGCTTTTCCTGTGCCAATGTTGAAACAGGGCTCAAGAAAAGCATCAGGACGAAAAATAAAATTGAACGTTGCACTTTCACAAATCTACACTGCTTCTTCTAATCAAGATCAAATGGCCGGCATTTACATCCATATCCCCTTTTGCAGAAAAGCCTGCCACTACTGCAATTTTCATTTCTCAACCTCCCTGGGAAAAGCAGAGGCGGTGGTAAGCTCCATCCTCAAAGAAATCGAACTTCGTTCATCAGAAATGAAGGAAGAAGTGCAAACCATTTATTTCGGAGGAGGTACTCCTTCCATACTGGATACTGTAGCAATTGAGCGCCTGCTTGATGCCATCAGGTCTCATTATGCTGTCAGCAGTGATGTTGAGATCACACTGGAAGCCAATCCTGACGACATCACTCAAGAAAAGGCAAAGGCATGGAAGCAAATGGGCATCAACAGGTTCAGCATTGGCGTGCAATCTTTTGCGGATGAAAACCTGCAGTGGATGAACCGGGCACATGATGCCAGCCAATCCTTCCAATGCATCCAAACCATCCGGGAAGTGGGGTTTGACAATTTCAGCATCGACCTGATCTATGGAACGCCAGGACAGACCCATGAAGGTTGGATCAAGGACCTTGAAAAAGCCATTGAAATGAAGATTCCCCACCTTTCCTGTTATGCGCTCACAGTGGAGGAAGGGACCGCGCTGCACCACATGATTGGCAGCGGGAAAAAAGAAAAGATCAGCGCAGATGAGCAGGCTGAAAGGTTTGAGGCACTGGTTCAACTGAGTTCCCTTGCCGGGTATACGCATTATGAAATATCCAATCTTGCCCTGCCGGGAAAAGAGAGCAAACACAACAGTGCCTACTGGGAAGGCAAGCCCTACCTGGGTGTCGGGCCCTCTGCACATTCTTTTAGCGGAACAAAAAGAAGCTGGAACATTGCTGATAACCTGCAATACATCCGATCCATTGAAGCGGGAATCCTTCCTTCTGAAGAAGAAACACTGCGCGAAACAGACCAGCTCAACGAGTACATCATGACTTCCCTGCGATCGATCAAAGGGATGCAAAAAAAACTTATCAAAACAAGATGGGGCATGGATAAACTGCAAATAATCTCCACAGAAATTGAACAGTTTGTCGTTTCAGGAAAAATAATTGCAACAGAAAATGCTTGGGTCTTGTCAGGCGAAGGAAGGTTTTTTGCGGACGGAATCGCCTCCTCCCTTTTCTTTCTGGAAGATTGATCAGGCCAATACTGCTTCGATTTTTTCAAAGGCCCTGACAGGATCTTCTCCTTCCCAGAGGATGCTGTAAATACCAGCAGCAATCGGCATGTCTGCACCAGCCTTCCCATTCAATTGAGCAATGCTTTTTGATGCAGGATATCCCTCAGCAACCATTTGCATGGCAAGCTTTGTGGCTTCTACACTGTAGCCTTTGCCAATCATGTTTCCGAAGGAACGGTTTCTGCTGAAAAGCGAATAACAGGTCACCAAGAGATCACCCAAATAAACTGAAGATGAATAATTGACACAGGAAGATGCTTCACCGGAAATTGTCTTCAAAAAACGCGACATTTCACCTGCCGCATTGGCCACCAATACACTCTGGAAATTATCCCCATACCCTATGCCATGCGCTATTCCGGCTCCCATGGCATAGATGTTTTTGAGTACAGCAGCATACTGTACTCCAGTTACATCCTCACTCAGAATGGTATTGATGTAGGATGTCTTGAAACATGTTGCGATGGCTGCATTAACCTGGGGATTGATGCCGGCAAATGTGAGGTAGGAAAGTTTTTCACCAGCCACCTCTTCAGCATGACAGGGACCCATGATGGTTACATAATTGTTCAAGTCAAAGCCTGGAACCATGGCGAGCCTTTCATTCAAGAGCATGTTCTTTGAAGGGAGCATTCCTTTGACTGCAGAGACAATCGTTATCCCTTTGGTGATCTGCTGAAGATAGGGCTCAATATAGTCCTCTGCATAGGCAGAAGGAACTGCCATGACTACTGCTTCTGCTTGCGCATACACTGTTGCAGGGTCGGTGGTGATTGACAATAACGTATTATCGAAATAAACGGAACTGAGGTATTTGGGATTGTGGTGACGTGTACGGATATGCTCAGCCAACTTTTCAGAACGCACGCACCAGACGACCTGGTGTTCATTGTCTGTCAAGATTTTTACCAAAGCTGATCCCCAGCTGCCACTACCGATTACGCCAATTGTCATTTTAGAGGTTTAAGGGATGAGGGATAAGGGGGAGTAAAAACTTAAGGGTTTAGGAGTGAGAGATGCAAAGATAACACCTTCCCCCTAAACCCTTAACCTCTATACAATTAAACCCTTTTACCCTCAACTCATTTCTTCACTTCAAACAACTCTTCCTTCTTGACCACCGTAACTTTCATCCCGGTGCGGAGTGTTTTACTTACAATTGAATAGGGTCCGACGATGACTTCATCGCCTTCTTTGATACCATCAAGAATTTCAATGTTGTTGATGTCTTGAATAGCAGTTTTGACCTTTACCCTTTTCACTGTTCCGTCTTTCTGCAAAACAAATACCACTTCATCCAGGGCATCAAGATCTTTCACTGTTACTTCAGGACCAGGTGCGTCTTGTGGTGTTTCTGATTTCTTTTCCTTTTTCACTTCTTTTCCTACTGCAGCTGTATCTGATCTGTCGCGGGTGGTTACTGCATTGATGGGAACTGAAATGACATTGGCATGTGTATTGGTCTGGATATCAGCATTGGCGCTCATCCCCGGACGAAACGGAAAGCTCTTGGGCTTAGACGGATCAATCAGGTCAGCATAAGAAGTAGGAATCAACCTGATCCTGACTTCATAATTGGTTACATCAGACGCTGAGGTGGAAACAGCACCACCAGTACCCCGGCTGGTACTGGAGATCTGTGTTACTACTCCTTTGAATTTTCTTTTGTTGTATGCATCCACTTCAACCAAGGCAGTATCACCAATGGTTACTTTGGGAATATCATTCTCGCCTACGTCTACCCTTACCTCGATTACACGCATGTCTGCAATGCGCATCATTTCAGTACCGGCCATCATCGAGTTGCCCACCACACGTTCTCCTTTTTTTACATTCAACAGTGAAACGATTCCACTCATTGGAGCAAAAACACTGGTCCTGCCAAGATCCTTGTTGGCACGCTGCAAGCTGGCCCTGGCACTGGCTACACCTGCCTGACCACTTTTAATGGATTGTGTTGCTGCGCTGTAATCAGCCTTTGAAGTAAGGAAGGCATTTTCAGCCTGCTCAAACTCCAGTTTGGAAATCACTTTCTCCTGGAACAATTGCTTCTGGCGGTTGTACTGGCGCTCAGCCTGTTCCATCCTTGCCTTAAAAGATCCAAGGGAAGCACTTGCATTTTCAACTTGTGCCATTTGCTGTGCAACACCGGCAGCTGCCTGATCACGCTGAGTTGCATAGATATCCGCATAGACCATGGCCAATAGCTGACCTTTGCTGACACTATCACCCTCTTGAACAGTGAGCTGCATGATTTCACCCGATACATCCGGACTGATTTTCAACTCAATTTCAGGATATACTTTTCCGCTGGCGGTAACCACTTCAATGATGTCTTTGCGGGAAGCCTTTTCTACCGCCACTTTCGTGCCTTCTTCTTTTCCGATGATGCCTTTCTGTTTCAACACCAACAGTGTGATGACCACAACAGCAATTCCCGAAAGGATCCAGATCCATTTTTTGTTCATTTCTTTTTCTTTACTTGATTATAAGCGAAGCCCCTGACCCTTGTAGAATTCCAGGACTTTCATTCTGAATACATATTCGTACTGCGCAACCACCCTGTCCACTTTTGCTCTGGTCAGGTTGTTTTGGTTGTTCAGCCATTCGATGGTTTGCATCACACCCAGCTCATACCTTCTGCTGGCAAGGTCAAATGATCTTTGGGCGGTGGTCACTGATTTTTCTCTTGCCAAAAATGTTTGAAAAGCACCGCTGGCACTGTAATAGGCTGTATAAATATCCTGCTTCAGCTGCAGCTTGTCCCTTTCAATGGCAAGGTCGCTGCGCTTGATGTCGAGCTTTGCCCTTTTCATGTTGCCGCGGGCCTGACCGCCATTGAAAATCGGAACATTGATAGAAAGACCTAGGCCTTGTCCGAACTGGTCTTTCAATTGTTTTCCATATCCATTCCAATACTCGCCAAACTTGCGGTCAACAAAATTGATGTCATAGTTGGGGGCATAAACAGGTACCTGTGTAGTTCCTTGCTTGATGTATGCGCCAGTGCTTTGTTCTCCCATGTATTTTACACCCATGCTTTTCAACAGGAACTGGTTGAAATTGCTCGCCAGTTGCCCGAAAGCTGTAACTGAAGGTTTCATCTGTGCCTCTGCTACAAGAAAGCCTTTTTCAGCGGCCTTTCTCCTGAGTTCATTCAGGCGGATTTGCGGCTGAGAGGCAAGTGCAGTCTGGTAAACATCTTCGGGACGAATCTCCAGCAGGTTGTCAACGGGGATCTTGTCTACCGGAGGGATCACCAGTTCGAAAGGCTGATCAGCCGGGAGGTTGAGCAATGATTTGAGGGAAAGCTTGTCCAGCTCTGCCTGCGACTTGGCTTGCACATAAGTGGCACTGTCTCGCGCAACAGTGGCTTCCAGTTCAGCAGCATTGAGTTCGGGAAGGCTTCCTGCGTCTACAAGTTTACGGGTATTCCTATACTGTGCATTGGTTTGTTCCAATACGATGCGGCTGATTTCAACCTGCTCATAGCTCAGCAATGCACGCAGGTAGAACTGTGCAATGTTCAGGCCAATATCGTTGCTGGCCTTGTCTACTGCTGCCCTGTCAGCTTCCAAACTGAGCTTGTTGGCAGCCTCGGTATTTTTTCTGCTGTTAAAATTGAAGAGCAATACATTGGAGGAGATGGACATCTGCTCAAACATGGCAGAACGACTGGTATACACGTTGGTGGTTCTGTCGAGCGTACGGCCGAAGGAGAAACCATGTGTCAGACCATAAGTAAGGCTGGGAAGTTTTTGTAAGGACGATTGCTGGTAAGCAATTTCAGCCTGTTCTACCTGAATAGCGGCTTGCTTTACAGCGATATTGTTCCTCATTCCATAGTCCACACAACGCTTGAGGTCCCATTTGTTTTCTTGACCGAATGCTCCGGTGATGGCTGTGAAAAAGAAAAGACCTGTTAAAACCCTCGATATCATAGAATTGAGTTGAATCATCACTTTCCAGGAGGTGCCTGAAATTCAGTGCAAAGATTCAACTAAAAGGGGGATTATCAAAATCGTTCGTCCCTGTTAGCGACCGCTTACAACAGTCCGATGCCCCTGAAAGCCTGTTCAAGGTCCCTGATCAGAAATTCAGGATCTTCCAGCCCTACATAGAGCCGAACCAGGCGATGTGTGGGATTGAATGGGTCAAACTCCGCTTGCGGAATGCCTGCACACTTGGGAATCACCAAGGACTCATGACCGCCCCAACTCACAGCCATCCTAAAATGTTGCAGGGAATTGCAGAAAGTTTCAATTTCCTGGATTTCCTGCGCTTTGATATAAAAGGAGATCAGTCCACAAGCATTTTTCATCTGGCTTTGGGCCAATGCAAATTGGGGATAGGATGGATCAAGTGGGAAGATCAATGATTCAATGCCCTCCACCGTCTTGAGGTAGGTGAGTACTTTTTGTGTGGAAGCGGTTATCCTGTCGATCCTTGCAGGAAGAGTGCGCAGGCCACGCAACAGCAACCAGGCATTGAAAGGCTGGATGCCATTGCCAGCACAGAGGTATTCGCTGTTGAATATTTTCCGCATCATAGCAGCAGTGCCGCAGAGCACACCGCCCAGCGTATCGCTGTGTCCACCGATGTATTTGGTAGCCGTTTGCATGGCAATATCGATGCCGAGTTCAATCGGCTTTTGGTAAAGCGGTGTGCAATAGCTGTTGTCAATCAGGGTGATGATGCCCCGGGGTTTTGCAAAAGCTGCAATGGCCCTGAGGTCCTGAATGTCCAGCCACCAGGAATTGGGAGACTCAAGATAAATCAGGGTGGTATTGTCTTGCACATGCGAAAGGAATGCTGCAGCATCTTTGCCATCAGCATAGGTAACCGTAACGCCAAACCTTGAAAGGATCTGGTCAAAAAGGTGTCCGGTCCAGGTATAGGGATGGGTAACACTCAATACATGGTCTCCTGCTTTTACGTTGGCAACAATCCCTGCAAAGGTTGCAGCAGCACCGTTGTTGAAGACCAGTGCATCTTCTGCCCCATCCAATGCTGCCAGCTTTGTTCGAAGGATGTCCACCGTTGGATTCAGGCCCCTGCTGTAAAGGTAGCCGCCCATCTCATCTTCAAAAGCCTTGCGCATGTCGGCAACGGTTTCAAAAGCAAAATTGCTGGTTTGTACGATGGGTGGCGCGATGGCATTGAAATAAGAAGCATGGTCTTCACCGAGGTGATTGATGATGAAAGAGATGTCCTGGTTTTCGTTATGCATGGATGTTCTTCTTTTTTCTGGTCATGAAAAACAGCAAG
>Ga0222712_10006233_pt1 | contig 11809 bp, 7 predicted proteins | sample C33_657DmetaG_FD_165043 | JGI IMG/M metagenome (GOLD analysis project Ga0222712, IMG submission 165043) | Estuarine water microbial communities from San Francisco Bay, California, United States - C33_657D | ecosystem: Environmental > Aquatic > Marine > Unclassified | place: USA: California... | reverse complement strand
TCATCATAGAAGGACCAGCAATTCTTGAAAAACTTTCTGGCGAGATGCCGTATAAGCGCCTTGTTGGGAAAGTTACTTACTTTGGGTATTCACCTGAAGAAGAGGACAATAATCTAACAATTATTGGCGCACATGTCTTTCCTGTTGACTTAGAACAGATATCTATAGACGAGGAAAAAGGTACAATTGAATTTCCATCTTACGACGGAAATTACCTAGTTCGTCCTCTATTAGAGGAAGACACCGAGTGGATTGGCGAAGAAAACCTTGAGGAGGCTCGAAATGGCAATTTCTAACGAAGCAGCAGTTGAGCTGGAACAATCTCTTGAAGCACTTACAAATCCAGATAGCGGTGAATTAGTTGCTGTTATTTTCACTGTAAATGATTTAGGAATTTTTGCTCGCTCTAATAGTAAGTGGATTCCGATGAACTCTGAAGAAGCAGATAAATATGATGGTTCAAACATCACTGATATTAAAGTAGATATGTGGAAAGACCTCGTAGATAAGTTTGATTCTGGAGAAAAGATGAATGAAACTGATCTTGAGGCTTATGCAGCCCCAGAAGAGACGGAGTAGAACTGTGGAATACGCAGGTAGAAAAGGCAATCTAGTTCTCTTTATTAAAGAGGGCTTTGGTGCAGTTGTTGACGAAGCAGCAAACTCTGTTGTCCAAGTTGGCAATAAAAAAGCACTTGTAGCCTCTATTGACTGGAACTCTTATGGCAAGAAGCCAAAAGACACAGCTGTAGAGCTTGCTAACGCTGCCATGACGGATTTAGACATCCGTGTTTTTGCTAGTAATGACCGTATGTACACGATTCCAGATGCTGTAATTGCAGAAGCAAAGCGTGGTCTTGAGTGGCGCAAGAAAGAAAACCGTGGTGGAACACCAGTTGGTCTCAATACTGCTCGCACACTTGCTCGTGGTGGTCAGATTGGTATTCGCAAGGTTCGTCATATTGCAAAATACTTCCCACGTCACGAAGTAGATAAAAAAGGCAAGGGATATAAGCCTGGACAAGACAATTACCCATCAAATGGGCGTATTGCTTGGGCTCTTTGGGGTGGAGATGCCGCAGAACGTTGGGCATCAGCAATTGTTGATAGAGAAAACAAGAAGAAGGCAAATACTTCTATTACTGCAGGTCTTGGAATGCATGACTATGCACCAATGGACCGAGTTGATTACAACTCATTTATGCCATCAGAGATGGAACCAGAATTCTTTATTCGAATCCGTCTAGATGGTTCAGGCATTGACCGTCTCTACAAGGTAGAAGATGATGGAACATGCAAGTTCTGGGACGATGGAGCTTGGGATGATTTAGGAAACATTGAAAATGATTTCCACACATATGACAAGTCTCTTGATGACCCATATGACAAGGTGCAAAAAATTCATACACCTGTAGACCGAGAGTCTGCAATTAAAATTTCAGCGATGCTTGATAGCACTCCAATGGAATACATCAATGTTCAAAAAATTGACTTTGACGAAACAGATATGTTTGAACAAGCAATTCCAGAACTTGACTGGAAGTTTATTGATCAACTTAGCTCAGATAAAGTTGAAGAGTCTGACGATTGGGATATGGATGGTCTTCTAGCCGCAGGAGAAGCACCTGCTTCACCAGCAGCCTCTGGAGATGGTAACTACACACCTGAAGAGCGTTCTGAAAATGCTCAGACTCAGGTACGGGATAAGTTAGGTAAGTTTGCTAAGAATGGCTCTACAGTTGTTATTGGTGGAGACTACAAATACAAAGGTCAAATCACTGCAATGGACCCTGCAAAGCAGGAAGTAAGTGTTCTTCTTGAGGATGGCAGAACTGTCAATGTTCCTGCTAATACAACTCAAGAAATCAGTACTTTCCAGCCTGTCTCACAATCAAATTTTCCAGCAAATAACCTAGATTTCTCAGGCATTTTGGGAGAACCTCGTGTAGCAATTGATGAGCCTCTTGCTCAGTTGCCTGGTCGTCTTCCACCTCTTAGTGCTCCAGATACAAACCTTCTTGTTAACGATTGGGGGGCTTGGGTTGCAGGTCAACGCCTTTCACCAGAATATTCTGGCGACCCAATCCCTCCAATGGTTTACAAAGAAGAACCTGATATGAACACTGTTTTAGGTGAGTACTACAAGGGCTCTTTTAATCCTGATGGAACTACTAAGCCTGGATTTAACCCTGCAACAACACCAAATGCTTATAACGAACCGCTCCTCCGTGATTGGTTAGATAAGAAATACACCAATAAAGCTGGTGATGTTGGCTACCACAATCGTGGTTGGTATGTTCCGCCTGCTAGCGATTATGTAAAATTTGATGACAAACTTGATCGTAAAAAAGTTTATACTAAAGAAAATAAAGCCGCTTGGGATAGACGATTTGATGTATCTAACTCAAACGAAAAGACTCTTATTGCTGCTGGAACAGAAGCAGAGATAACACCAGAAAACTCTGATGTTCCTCCAATGTTCTTAGCTATTGTTGCACCAGATGATCCTCAGGCTGTAATGGAGTTAGTCTCTGTTGTTCCTGCAAATAAGAAGAGCAATACACCAACAACATTCAAGCGCAAGCCAGGCAAGTGGGAACGCGATGATCGTATTCTCAATGACCTCAATAGCCCAACACCTCCTCCTGTTATCGTTTTAGATAACACTAATCTTGCTGAAGTAACAAAGCAGATTGATGGCGGAGTTTTGGTTGCTTCACTTCGATTCCCTGCTGCTGTAGCACTTTCTAACAACCCTTTAATTGCTTCACTTATTGCAGCTGGTGGTCTAGATAGAAACCGTGGCAACGCAGAAAAGCTTCGTCGTTATTGGACAGTTGGTAAGGGCGGTCTTAAGATTCGCTGGAACACTCCAGGAGACTGGACTCGTTGCCATAGGTATCTTGCTAAATATATGGGCCCTCGCGCTAAAGGCTACTGCGCTCTTCGTCATAAAGAAATGACTGGAATGTGGCCGGGAGATAAGCGTAATCCAGGTATGAAAAAGAAGTCTTTAGTTTCATCTATTGAAGCAGTTAAGACCGAGGAAACTATTGTCGGAGAGTTCACTCTTCGCGCTCGTGCAGAAGCTGCTCGCTCACGCATGGTCGGCAGAGAAGGCGTTGTAGCTTCCGAGCATGGTTCAAAATTCATTATTCCTTTGGTTATTCCAGAAAATATGGAATCAGGTGACGGACGTATCTTTGAGTCTGGCTCCATCAATACAAGAGATTTGCCACTGCCACTTCTATGGCAGATTAAGACAGGTCAGGGCCATGATGGTTCTGTCGTTGTCGGTCAAATTACCCACATGGAAAGAACAGACCAAGGCATCGGAAATGCTTACGGTGTATTCGATCTTGGGGAGTATGGCAAAGAAGCTGAACGCCTAGTTCGCAACGGATTTATCCGTGGAGTATCTGCTGATATGGACAAATTTGAAGCAGATGAAGAAGAGGCAAAAGAGCCTACTGGCGATGATTCCGAGGATACAAGGAAAATCGAGTCAGGTAGAATAGTTATCAAAAGTGCTCGTGTAATGGCAGTAACCATCGTGCCTAAGCCAGCATTTCAAGAGTGTTATATCCAAATCGTTGATGATGGCAACGATATTCAGGAGGATGAAGTGTTACCAGACGGAGTATATGTCGAAGGGATGAGTCCACTAGACGCATCTGCGTTGGTCGCTTGTGGAATGGTTGCTGGAGCGATTCCAGTAGAACCTCCTACATCATGGTTTGACAACCCAAAGCTAACTAAAGCAACCCCACTCACAGTTACAGATGAGGGTCGCGTATTCGGTCACATTGCTGCTTGGCATGTAGACCACATTGGAATGTCTTTTGGAACACGACCACCTCGTAGTCGTAGTAAATATGCTTATTTCCACACAGGAACACTTCGCACTGCTGAAGGTTCAGATATGCCTGTTGGACAACTAACTTTGGCTGGCGGTCACGCTGGTCTAGAAGCTTCTGCAGAGGAAGCAGTTCGTCATTATGACGACACTGCATCAGCTTTCGCAGATGTGCACGCAGGAGAGGATGCTTACGGAATTTGGGTTTCTGGCGCTTTACGCCCAGGCACAACCCCCGAGCAAATCCGCGCTGCCCGCGCCTCAGCACCATCGGGAGACTGGCGTCCAATCAAGGGTCACCTTGAGCTTGTCGCAGTATGTCAAGTAAATGTTCCAGGCTTCCCGATTGCTCGTGCTCGTGTTGCATCAGGTCAGGTAATGGCCCTTGTTGCTGCTGGTGCCAATATTTTGGCTCAGCTAAAGCACGACCCACTTGCAGAGTTAAACAAGAAGATTGATGCCCTTGAAGCTAAGCAGAATCAGCCACTTGTTGCTGCTGCTGAAGAAGTAAAGGCTCGTGTAGCAAGTGTTCAGATGTCAATTCTTGAAGAGAGAAAGGCAGAACTTGCCGCTCGTGTTAAGAAGGCAAAAGATGAAGACTCTGACTACATGATTCAAATGATTGATGACAACACAGAAGAACTTGCTGTTGTCCCACGCCGAGTCCGCGAACGCCTTGCCCGTGAGAAGAAGGCTATGCCAGACGGCTCATTTCCAATTAGAAACGTAGAAGACTTGAAGAACGCAATTCATGCATATGGTCGTGCCAAGCCAGGAGCAAAAGCTGCTGTTCGTAAGCACATCACACGTCGTGCTCGTGGTCTTGACCGTCCAGAGCTAATCCCAGAAACATGGAAAGTTGCATCAGCAGATTTCAGTATTGATGATATGGCTAAAGACATGCGCGAACGTATTGCTGAGGCAATGACAGCTTCAGGTAATTCAGAGGGTCTTTTAGAAAATTTAGAAGCACTTTTTTTAGAAGGAGATACAGCAGATGATTTTGCTATTGACCCAGAAATCAAAGACCTTACACCTGAGGAAATTGACGCTCTTAAAGTAGAAAAAATGAATAGAGCTAAGCCACAGGATGACAGGGCTAAATACACCCCAGAAACTCAGCCTAGAGATGCAAAAGGAAAGTTCCGCTTAGTCCTAGCTCGTCTTAAGTCTGACTTAGGCACTGCTGGTCTTGACCGTGTAGTTGAGAAGGTTGAAGAGGCTGAAAACCTTGACAACGCTGGAGATTACAAGAAATCAGCTAAGGCTGCAGACGATTTGATGGAAATTATTGACCGATTGGACACAAAAGCATTGAATCCTGAAGCTTTAGAGAACATTAGAAGCAGTTCCGCTGAGTTAGGAAAGGTTATTGCAAACCTTCCTTTTGCCTTCGGAGAGACTGCTACGAAGATTAGATTCTCAGATGTTCCTCCAGCCCTTCAAAAGCTTATGGAAGACATGATTAAAAAGGTTGAAGACAAAATTGGTCAGGAAGATGCCGATATAGCAACTGAAGAACTGAAGAGCTTTATGTCTGGTGCTGATTACTACAATCAGTCAGAGATTTCCTCACAGATGGCGAAGCTTTTAAGGCTTCTTACCTAAGAACCAGAAGTTGTCTAAAAATCGTACAATCACCTATTTAAATCCGATGTACTATTTAAATCAGGTGGAGTGCCTCCACGCGTTAAGCGTCTCGGAGTCCCTCGCCTCGACTGATCATAACTCACTAGAGCAACTTTGCTCTAACTAACTGCCCTAAGGAGGGACAGTGGACCGAATCAAAGAGATGATGGATCAGCTTGCTGAACTCGACGACAAACAAGTCGCTGAGCTCCAGAAGTCGATTATCAGCGAATTCGAAACGGTTGAGGGGGAGGACCCAACTCCACAATCAGTTGACGCGATGACGTCGCTTGCCGACATGCTTGACTCCGTTCGTACAGAACTGAAGCAACGTGAGGCCGCAGTCACAGAGCTCGCCCAGCGGGCCGCTGAAGCTGCGACCCGTGTATACGGGCAAGATGGCGAAACCAAGGAAGATGGTTCTGATTCTTCCGAATCACCAAAAGAGATGCCTGCTGAAGAAGCAAAGCCAATGCCTGAAGCCGAAGCAGCAATGCCTGCTGAGGATAAGAAGGAAGAAGCTCCAGCTGAAGAAGCACCAGCAACTCCAATGGCAGAGGAAATTCCAGAAGCTGAAGCCCCTAAGGCTGAAGCCCCAACACCTGCTGAAGAAGCTCCTGCAGTCGAAATGACTGAAGAAGAGAAAAAAGCAGAGGAAGAGAAGAAGAAGAACATGACCGAAGCGTCAACAGAGGTGGAAAAGACCGCCGAGCTCTCAACTGAGACAATAACCGAGACAGTAACCGAGGCACCAGTTGCCGAAGTTCCAGTTACCGCATCAGCAGAAGACGAAGCAGCCCCGGCTGTAGAAGCAGAAGCAGACGCAACCGCAGAAGCAGCAGAAGTAGCAGAAGATGCAGCAGAGGATTCAGCAGTAGCTGAAGACGATGCAGCAGCTGACGTTGCAGATGGTGCAGAAGCATCAATCAATGAAACACCAAAAACAACAATTGAGCCAATGGCTCAGGAAACAATGGAGGCACCCGTGACCGCCGCTGCAAACAGCAACGACCTCACACCAGAGGTCCCAGCGGACCGCCGTCCTGTTGCTCAGGTATCAGCCGCTCCCGTGGCAATCACGGCAGGTGCAGATATTCCTGGCTATACAGCTGGCAGCCCACTGGATGACATGAGCGCCGTAGCAGAAGCTATGGCAAAACGCATTCATACGCTTCGCCGTGTGAATGGTGGAGATGGAGAACAACATATCGTTGCATCCGTATCCACATCATTCCCAGAAGCTCGCACCCTTACACAGGATGCAGAGTCCAACTGGGCTAAAGTCCAAGCCGTAACAGGCCCAGAGGCACTTGTTGCTGCTGGTGGACATCAAGCACCATTTGAAGTCAAGTACGACATCTTTGGTCTAGGAACAACAGCTCGTCCAGTTCGTGACGCGCTTCCTCGTTTCCAGGCTGATCGTGGCGGAATTCGCTTCATCACACCCCCTGTTCTTTCAGACTATGACAACGCTGTTGGCGTATGGACTGCTGCTAATGATGCAGCTACAACTCCATCACCAGCTGCTAAGGCAAGTTTGACAGTGACAGCTGCAGCAGAAGTAACAGTAGCAACAGACGCTGTAACACTTCAAATGCAGTTCGGTAACCTTGCAACTCGTGCATATCCTGAATTGATCGCTCGTCACAACGAGCTTGGTCTTATTCAGCACGCACGCGAAGCAGAGCAGAACCTTCTATCGAAGATTGCAGCTGGTTCAACAGCTGTTACAACCACTTCGCTAATCGGTTTCGGTCGTGACTTCCTAGTACAGGTTGGTCGCGCATCCGCTGCATACCGTTCACGTCACCGTCTTGAGGCAGATGCACCACTTCGCGTAATTATCCCAGCTTGGGTTAAAGACGCAATGGCAGCTGACCTTGCACTTAACATGCCTGGCGATAGCAACCTCAACGCATACGCAGAAATCGACGGCTACCTAGCTGCTCGTGGCGTAGTTGTAAGTTATGCATTAGACCAGAACGTATTCGGTTCTCAGGGTGCAACAGCACTTGTTGAGTTCACCGATTCATTCACTTGGTACCTCTTCGCTGAGGGAACATTCTTGTTCCTTGACGGTGGAAGCCTTGACCTTGGAATCATCCGTGATTCATCTCTAGTCGGAACTAACGACTACAAGATGTTCATTGAAACATTCGAAGGTGTTGCAAAGGTTGGTATCGAAGGTCTTGCAATTACTTCAACCATCTCAGTGAACGGTGTAGCAGCAGCTCTCCGTGACACAACAGGTGGCGCAACAGCTGCAGCAGTCGAATACTAAGCCGACTAAACCGTAGTTAATTACTGAAGCAACGCTCAAGGTTCTAGGAAAGGAAGAGATAAGATGGCATTCAAAGGAGTTTTTCCAGCGAGTGAGCTAATCCCTGCCCCCTGCGGAATCTTGAGCGTTGCTGATGTAATGCAGCACACAGCAAGAGAGTCCGACGAGCGTTGGATTCGTAAGTTTTCAAAGGAATACGACAGCCTTCCTTCATACGTTCGTTTACTTACTGTAAACGACGAGACTGTCACAAACGGAACACTTTCCGATAAGCAATCATCAACAAGCTATTTAACTTATGTCCCCTTCAATATTGAAGTTGAGGATTTTAGTTCTACTTTTGGTCTTCTAGGTGTTGACCGTATTGCAGCCGTTAAAGCTGCATTAGAAGCTGTTACAGCTAAAGCTTTAGAAAGAGAATTTTGGGAAGGCAAAGCTGCACTAGCTGAGACAGATGCCAATGGCAATATGTATCTCAGCAAAGCAAGCGCTGCAACTATCCCAGTTGACGCAGCAAAGAAGCCAGAAAATGCTTTGATGCTTTTAGAGCAAGCAATTTCTAACTCACCAACAGGCCAAAACGGTGTCATTCATATGACCCGCGATGTGGCTTCTATTTTAGGATCACGCCTTGTCTACAAAAAAGGCGATACAGAGAATTCTGGACGAGCAATGACTCGTTTAGGCACAGACGTCATTATTGGCTCTGGTTATACAGGTAACGGTCCAATTGGACATGCGAACGCAACAGCGTCAGCAACTAACAAATGGATCTATGCAACTGGCCCAGTTGAAGTACATCTCGGTAAAATCGAGGTTGTAAACGATAACTTGGCTCAAGGAGCAGATGTTACAATTAACAACATGCGTATCAAGGCATTCCGCCCAGCGGCTGTCTACGCAGACCCAAGCATGCTTTACGGCATGCGAGTGACATTACCTAGCGACTAATCCCAAACAAAGAAAAAGGAGAAAACTGGAATGGCTACACAGGACTATGCGGCTAGCGTCCAAGGTGTGGCGATCCGAGTCACTAGACTGGACGCCTCAGGAACCTTGCTAAATGGAGCAGGGGATAGTTACACTACCTCGGCGTTCCTCCGTACATCATTTACACCCGAATATGAAGAGGGTGACGAAATCACAGAGAAGTCAGCTGACGGCACTGTATGCGTATCATACAAAGCCCCTGACACTCTAAAGCGCATTACTATGGAGATTGCAATTTGCGACCCAGACCCAGAGCTAACAGCTCTTATGTCTGGTGGATTGCTTCTTCGCAAAAACTTTGGAAGCTTTGCTTCCCCAGATAACAAGTCAATCGGTTGGGCCGCACCTGCCGTTGGCGACGACCCAGCAGGTAACGGTGTTGCCGTTGAAGTATGGTCATTCGCAGTTAAGGACGGAAAGCGTGCTTCAAGCCTTCCTTACTTCTACTGGGTATTCCCATACGTCAAGCTTCGTCAGTCAGGTGACCGTGTAATTGAAAACGGTCTTCTTGCTAACACCTTTGAAGGCTATGGTCTAGGAAACATCGAGTTTGAGGGTGGTCTTGATGGTCGCTGGGAGTTCCCAGTTGCTACAGAGCGTCCATATGCATACTCACGCTCTTCATGGGCACCACAAGGTCTTAAGGGCTTCTACCGCTGGTTTGATGACTCACAGAAGACCGTGAGCAACAAATCACTTACTTCTAACGTTGCAACACTTACAACAGGTGCAGCACACGGATATGAAGTTGGTCAGAGCGTTACTGTAACTGGTGTGGATTCTACTTTCAACGGTACTTTCACTATTACAGCTACACCAACACCAACAACATTCCGCTATGCAAAGACTGCAACAGATGTTGCATCTGCAGCAGTTAGCCCAGTAGGAGCAGTTGTTCGTAACAAGGGTTACCTAGCTGTATCTGATTTCACCTCACAAGGGTCAACATCTACATACAACGTTCCAGGTAGCGATACCTACAACCCAGATAATGCAATTGACTTTATCATTGCATCAAATGAGGACCCAACAGCGTAATCAAGTAGTTAAAGTGGGGCGGGCAGTTGCCGAAAGTGTGTATTAACACTCGGTTGTCTGCCCGCCCCTTTTACTTTATGTAAGGAAGGACGGAATGAGTAATCTTTGGACCGATGTCGAAGAACTTGGCACATATGCTGATTCCGACTATGCCTACGAGGCAGTAAAAACAGCTTCCTACATGCTTTGGGCTTTATCAGGGCGCAAATTTAGTGGAGTTACAACAGTTACAGAGCGTTATGTGTCCGCTTATGACCCATACCTTCGCACAGGGGCTTCACGCCTAACCCATACACCCGTACTAATCGATGGAAAGGTAGAAAACATCGTTAGTAGCGGCTCGGATTCAAGCCATGATTTTATGGGAGATGGAACTTCATCATACTCTCGTGTACGCCTGCGTGGTCGCAAAGTAGTTGAGGTTCACTCTCTTCGTGACCAAAGCGGAAACATTATTGACCCTCAGACTTATTACCTATCTGACCACTCAACCATCTTTGGAACACCAAATGCAAAGTGGTCTTCATCAAACGTAGAAGTCACTTATACATACGGCTCTCCACCACCAACTGCTGGTCGTGCTGCTGCTCGAATTCTTGCACTTGAGCTTGTAAAACTCTATGAAGGAGACGACACCTGTGCTCTTCCTCAAAGAGTTACATCTGTTGCTCGTCAAGGAGTTAGCTACACAGTATTAGATAACCAGTCCTTTATTGATGAACTTCGTACTGGTATCTATGCAATTGACCTTTTCTTGAAAACAGCAAACCCAGATAGAGCTCGTGCTCGTTCTAGAGTTTTCTCACCAGATACACCTCGTGCTCGCAGAATCATCGGTGCAAGTCCATCTTTTGAGCTAAGCGCTTATGACCTCTACTTCAACACAGAGGGTGGATCAAATATCTATTATCTCAATGAGTTTGGTGGAGAGTTCCTAGAAGATGATGCAGCATGGACTGTCTATGCAGTTATATCTAACTTCACAAATACAATTTCAAAAACTCTTACAAATGCAGCAGATTTAGACACTGTAGAGGGTACTATTAGACTTAGCGCTAGCTACGCAGACATTCTTTCTGTTCTAGGTCCTCGTGACCCAGGAACTTTAGATTTGTATGCATCTCGACCAAGCTTAGGTAACCCTGCTGTGAACGAAGTAATCAACCTTTTGAATAGCAACGTTATCTATCAGCTAGGGAATACTCAAAAGCCAATCGCAATAGTCTAAGACGAATGAAGGAAATGACATGCCAATAGTAAATGTATCTGCAGTAGATGATGGAGCTAAAAACTTAGCTCTGTTTCTTCAAGAAGTCCTTAACCGAGTTATCACCTGTTACGGATCATTTGATATGCCATTACCTGCTCGTCGTTACTGGACTTTTGGTACACCAGCAGTTGACTGTGAACAACTTGTTGTCTCTATGATTCAAATGTATGTGGGAAGTCCAGGAGATGAAGCAACTGACCCTCGCAGATGTAATGACCCTCGTAGCGCTACTTTAAATATTTCTGTTTCTCGCGCAGTTCCTGTGTCTCAACAGAATGGTAATCCACCACCTGCAGATGACATTCAAGATGCTGCTGTTGTGTCGGCATATGATGCTTGGGTATTAATGGAAAGCATCCAACAGTTAGATGCTTGGGGCGATTTGGGTGGCTACGGTCTTGGAGTTATTGCAACTGTAGATGCTGCTGAACCAGAAGGTGGCTTCTCAACTACCCGTATGACTATCACGATGGCGATTCCATAATGGCAACTGTAGTCTTCCGTGAACCAGCATTTAGTAAGTATAAAAACTCTCCTAGCGGGGATGTTGGTAGGTATTTAGCTAAAAAAGGTTTACTAATTACTGCTGCCGCTAAACGCCAAGTAGGAGTAAATACTGGAGCACTTCGCGCATCAATCCATATGAGGCACTTTGGCGACACACGAGGACAATATGTTCGGATTGGCTCGTCTTTGCCTTATGCAAGGCTCCATCACGAGGGAACTAGACCTCATTTAATTAGAC
>Ga0222712_10006232_pt1 | contig 11809 bp, 21 predicted proteins | sample C33_657DmetaG_FD_165043 | JGI IMG/M metagenome (GOLD analysis project Ga0222712, IMG submission 165043) | Estuarine water microbial communities from San Francisco Bay, California, United States - C33_657D | ecosystem: Environmental > Aquatic > Marine > Unclassified | place: USA: California... | reverse complement strand
CGAATGAGTGCTGACTTGCCGCCACCGGGAGCGCTGAGGATGAATGGCACGATCTTGTTGCCGTTGTCTACCTTGAATTGCTCGAGGATAGATGTCTTGATATTTGAATAACGCATGATTTTCCTTGTGGTTGAAAAGGTTGGCGCGTACTAGATGCATGCCCCTATGCGTGTACGCATGGACGATAGGGTAGCCAGTGAATTATGTGATGTGTGTATGTATTGCCCTGTCACTAGCGTGACAGTATCTTGGCGGCAAGAATTGCCGTTGCGTGTCTCTCAGCGCTATGCATAGCGTCTTCTTTTGTAGCGTACTCGCACCGCTCGATTGGATGCGCACCGCTGTATATAGAGCCATAGAACCTAACTGCAAAGTGATTGCCGACCCTGCATACATAGCCAATGTCCTCTAAGTTGCTGTCGTGGTAATCACCATTGAATGTTTTCAGGAGAACCTTGGTCGGCTCTTCTAACTTAGCCATCCAAAAGTTATTTGCTCTCGGGTGCCACTTGATTCTCATCGCATCCACCCAGTCACGATACGGCTGATTAGTTGCCCATGATCGATGCGTGTCAGTTGTCCGAAGCCATCGTCCACCCATAAAGAGTAAAGCGTGCCACTATATGTATGCTTGGTCATTTGCGTACCTCCACTTTATAAGTCTTTTGTTCCTCGTTGACCTCGATGCGTACAGCGCCTACACCTACGGCAAGCAACAGACACTTGAAGTGATCTGCGCGTCTGACCGCACCTCGGTACGCCCACAGTAATACGATTACTGCAATCGAAAGTACTATTTCTAGTTCTGTCATTAAGGTCTCCAATAGAAAAGGTCTAACATTACCACGATCAATCCTGCAAGGAGGACGATGCGTTCTAGCTTTTCCCATCTAGTCATTTTGAACCCCTCGATCCAAGTATTTTCATTACAAGTTCAAACTCATCAGGGTATGCCAGAGCAACATTGAGAGCAAACTCGTGAAAGTCCTTGTCTTTCATGGCATCTGGATGGCAATCAACCGCCGTATTCAATATGTAGCACCACAAGTCGATTATGTTTTCATCGTAAGTTTTCATCATCTCTCCAGTTCTTTAATGACAAGACGAGTTACATACTCATCAGTTAATAGGTTAGCGCCATTGGCTAGCTTGATTACATGGTTTCTGCGACGCCAACCGCGATCATCAGGCACCATAGCGTCATACAAAGTTACTACCCAGTGCATCACGCCTCGGGTTACATGTTCGGTGTTCTCGACATACTCCCACTTGGCAGAACTTGCGTTGTGTATGTCTACCAAATCTATAAGATGTACTTCAGTTCCCCGCCATGTCATTGGAACACCTGCCTTTCTTGTATCCAGTAACGACCACCTCGATCGTCTTCGATGCACTTACGCATGAATGCCTCTGCGTCTATCTTGTGGGCAAACAACTCCTCGATGTACACACCTTGCTTGTCGTCCATCTTTGTCTTAAGGCTGAAGTGATCGTTACCCCACAGTATCCATACAGTTTTCATTTCGGTACCTCCAATAGGCATTTACTTACTGCGAGGCAAGCCCTAACCATGGACAGCTTGGTTGCCATGATTCGGCGTATCTCAGGATGCTTGAACATGTCTTGGAGTAGATCAACGATGATCTTCTCGTACTCTTCTTTGGTTAAGTCGTCCATGTTTGTCATGTCATTGCCTTTCTATGTAGGTAGTCAAACCATTCTTGCTGTGTGTATGGGAATCTGCCGTGTTCTTTGGGAAACAAGACAGCGTTACATTCGGGACACTCTTTGTCGTAGCTTGGGCATGGTCTAGCGTGTCTGATAAACCACATCGTGTCGGTGTGTGCCTTCCATGGCGGGTTTGCCATGCGCTCGAGTATCTTGTGTTTGTTCTTACGAACTTTCATGATTAACCCTCCAGTTTGGTTGCTATGTATTTGGCAAGACCTTCTTTGCCATGCTCGATGAACACATACCCGTAGAACTCTCCGCCTGTATCGCAGAACTGTTCTTTGGTCTGTTGGTTTGGACAGTCGTGTGTCCTTGGCGTAAAGTGACAGCCGTCACATTCCTCATGCTTTATCCAAGGCATAGTTTTGTAGTACTTGCCTTCGAACTTGATGCGTGATCTAGTCACAGCCTACCCCTAGCCGCCTCACCACTCATCTTTAGATTCCAAGGCAATAAGGTGTAAGGCCCAACAACATCACGATGGTGCGGGGCGGGATTGCGAGGGATGCGGAGATACAAGGGTGCTAGATGAATACCCTTAGTCAATGTGTGTATGCGTTTCATAACTCCTCCACGATGCATAGTGCTACACCACCAAAGCAGAACCCTGAGAATACTAGGAGGGCTTGCTTGAATGCGACAGCGTCAATATCCCAACCCATGAATAGGCAGAGACAGAACAGGGATGTGAATCCAATGGCGTATCGAACTTCGGTCATGATGTGTCCTTAGGTGTGTATGTGTATACATACAAGGTTGATGGGGTGAGCCGTTTAATGTCATGCTCAGGACATGATGGTGCTTGAGGCGAATTGATGGATTAAAGGATTGCCAGTCCTAAGCTGTTGCGCACACTATGTGTGTATGCGTAGCTCCGCTCGTCAACGAACACCTGACGGCTTGGTGTGTATACATACATTGTGTGTATGTGTATATCGAATTATCCAAAACTTGGGGTGAAATATCCAAGCTGGATAATTAGAATTGGTGTGTATGTGTCTCGCAACCCGCATGAATACTGGGTTTGCGTGTGTGTATAGGGTATACCCTATGTGAATTATCCAAGTGCCGAAAATAGGGTGGCACTTTTTGGACATTGTGCGAATTGCGCTCGCGACACACGATGCGTGATGAGAATTCTCATAGTACACATGTGGTGTGTTTTCTTTGGATAATTGGATAATTGGATAATTCGATCTACTAAGTGGTTGATTTCATTAGCTTTTCGAATTATCCAACGAATTATCCAGCCTCATACCCTTGGATAATTAGGCAGTCAGGGCTTTGGCATCAGATTGCTTGGCTTGAGCGGCTTTGGCTTCGTTGGTATAGTACTCGGCAGATGCAACCATCTCGATGGCGATGGCTTTCAATTCCATAGCCTTGGCAAGTGTCGCACCAGCTTTCTCAGCACCAGTCTTTTTATCAGTCACCATGCCACCAGTCTTGGACAAGCGGATTTTCATGATGCGAGCCTCGAATTGATCTGCGAGTGACTCGAAAGCGGCACGATTCGAGATCACCATAGGCTCACCGAGTTGAGCGGCAAAGTACTCGCCGACTGGTTTGTAGTTGCAAGATGGGAAAGCGGCTTGCTTGGCAATGGCTTGGATACCACCATTGGCGATACCATTACGAGCGGCTAATCCGACTTTACCCTTAGCGTTGGCGAGAGCCATCTTGGTGTAGCCTGAAGCTTGGTTGACGACTGACAGTTGACGATCAGTCTTGGTTTTGCCAGTTACATTGATGATGGCAGGTGTGTATGTTGCGAGTTCCATGATTTTTCCTTAGGTTGATTTAGCTTGGATATGTATTCGGATGAATACATACTGAAGCCCTCGCAGGGCTTTGCGCTTGCTGTTCTCGGTGCGCATTGATACCTCACACATCCGTAGGTCGATGGATACCGCACACAGATAGAGTTTTCCGTGTGACCTCAGCCTAAGTCGGATTCTTACCGCCTAAACTGTCTACTATGTCCCGTCATTCGCGCCCCTGTTTTTATCCGTGGATTCCATGCACCAAACCTCGGCACACCCATACGCTCACGACACATGATCACGCATTAGATGGCTGTATTTGTCCCTGTTAGCCCACGCATTAGGGTTTCACGACTGGGTAACAATCGTAACTTTCAGTCGTTCTAGCTTGATACCAACGACACACTAGGCGCTACCCTAGCGGATTACAGTCTTAAATTTTTAACGATCAATTCCCCATCAATAGCCTTTGCTATACGCCCGCCTCGGTTCGTAAACCTCCGCCCGACTTTCCCGTAGTAAGTCGCCTAGGCAACAAAGAACAATCTCACTTGGAGTGAGCGGTACGATCACCGCTCAATGTAGGCAGGCTTGATAATCCGAACCCCCTACAAGGTAGGCAGGCTTGATAATCGGGATGCACCACCCCCCACAGGACACCCGACCCCGCCCCCACCCCGCGCCATCCTTACGACTCAGTCTTACAGCACGCCAAAAAATAAAGTACATACACACCTTTTGTATGTATACGCACGTAAAAAATGAAAAAATACCGTAGAATGTGTGTATACACACCTCAAGGAGCCCGAAATGATCTCGGAAATGAAGCGTTGGAACCTATTTATCCCTGTGCCGCTACTAGAAAAAACACAAAATTTGGCTAAAAAACGAGGCGTTTCTGCTGCTGATGTGGTCAGAATTGCCCTAGAAAAGTACCATCAAGCCCTCGAAAAACAGGAAAAAGCACTGGCGGAGGCCGAAAATGTCACAGCTTGACCCCGAAATTGGCGACGAACCACTGGAATACGGCGAAAAAACCGCCTCTTTTCCCCATATAAGCGATGAAATGGTTGCATCTATAGCACTTGGCATGGAAGATGACCTGATCGTGGCGGCTCGGCATGGTTTAAGTGTTGAGCAGTACCAAGCATTGGAGAAAGAAAAGTGGTTTCAGCTCCAAGTAGCCATAAAACGCTCAGAATTTGAGAAAAACGGCGTCACTTTCAAGGCAAAAGCCACATGGATGGCCAGCGAACTCCTGCATCAGGTATATATCAGTGGTGCAAGCAAAGATGCGACCCTGAGTCAGAAGCACGAAATCCTCAAAACGCTCATCAAGGCCGGCGGTCTGGAGCCAAAAGAGGAAAGAGCGCAAAATACGGGGCCGACCTTCACACTTTCGATTGACCTCGGTGGAGGCCAGACCCTGAGCCTTGGAAACCAGCCAGTCATGCAGCCTGTTACATTGGATGTAGAAACTAAGGAAGTCAAATGAGCGTATACAAACCGACGGCAACGCAGCGAGAATTCATGTTGGACGAAAACTACGTCCGCGTCTTGGCAGGGCCAGTTGGTGGCGGTAAATCTGTGACATGCGTACATGAACTCGTACGTCTAGCCATGGGTCAAGCGCCGAATTCGAAAAAAATTCGAAAAACTAGGGCGGTTATTGTCCGTAACACGGCTGACCAGCTGGCGCTTACGACGAGGAAAACAGTGTTCGATTGGCTGCCGCCCGGTGAGGCTGGGATATGGAAAGCCGTTGAGAAGACGTTTATACTGATGGCCAAGTTAGCCGACGGCACCACGGTCGAATCGGAGTGGCTATTTATTGCCCTTGATACACCGGACGACGTTCGAAAAGCGCTTTCTTTGGAGACGACGTTCATCTGGGGAAACGAGGCGCGAGAGTTACACCAAGACGTTGTGGATGGTCTGCTTGGTCGTCTGAACCGTTATCCGTCAATGAAAGACGGAGGCCCGACGAGGTCTTGCGCTCTGTTCGATACCAACATGCCGGACGAAGATACGTGGTGGCATAACAAAATGGAAGAGCCACCTAGCAACTGGAGCATCTATAAACAGCCGGCGGCGATTCTCAAACCTGACGTCTACACAGAGCGGTTCGGCGAAGAGCCTGAAGAAATCCTGCTGGATAAAGACGCTCAAGAATGGTGTGTCAACCCAGAAGCTGACAATTACAACCACCTGCCCAAACAGTACTACCCCAACTTGATCCCCGGCAAGACTGAGGACTGGCTGCGTGTGTATCTGAGATCAGAGTATGGTAGGTCGCTCTCAGGAACCCCGGTGTACGAGAAGACGTTCACTGCTGATTTCCATGTGGCCAAAGACACCATCAAGCCGATCAAGAGTGCGGACTATCCGGTCATTATTGGTCTGGACTTTGGGCGTACACCAGCTGCTGTGTTTAAGCAGCGTGATCCCCGCGGGCGTGTCGTGACTTTGGGAGAGCTGGTCTCGGAGAACATGGGTATCGAGACGTTCATACGGACGAAGCTGAATCCGCACATCGCCAACCACATGCAGGGGTGTACTTTTTTAGTTGCGCCTGACCCAGCCGGCTACGCTAAACAGCAGCAAAACGAGATGTCGCTGGTCGATGTTTTGAAGGATGCGGGGTTCAAATGTGTACGGCCCCCGACGAATAAGCCGGAACTTAGGATTCAGGCCGTGGAGCGCTTACTCATGCAGCAGCTAGAAGGTAAGGCGCTGTATTTGATTGATCCAGCATGTACGTCGCTCATCAAGGGATTTCGGTACGGGTACCGGTACAAAATCAAGAAGAACGGCGAGATGGAAGATAAGCCAGATAAGAACGAGTTCTCGCACGTCCACGATGCGAACCAGTACGCCGACTCCGTGATGGACATGAATTTGCGGGGGTCTGCGATGGCGTCCGGACGCAAAGAAGTTAAGCGAGTAAAGTATGCATACACTTGACCGCTTGACACGGCAGCGTACAATGCGGTAACTATTTAAGGACGACTGATGGCTACAGGTATTGCTCTCATTCCAGTTGCCCGCGCAAGTGACCTTGAGGCGGAATCTAAAAAGCGTAGTGATTCTATGCAGAACCAGCCCGTGATTCAGGGCTTAGCTGCGCACGTCCGCACTCGATGGGACAGTGCTCGCACCGCGAAACGAACGTTGGAAGAACGCATGCTGCAGTGTCTGCGCCAGCGTAACGGCGAGTATGACCCTGAGAAATTGCAGGAAATCCGAGAGCAGGGCGGCTCCGATATTTATATCAACCTGACCTCAGTTAAGTGCCGCGCAGCGACAAGCTGGCTGCGTGATACGTTGTTAGGTTCTGGCTCTGACAAGCCTTGGGCGATTGCTGGAACGCCGAACCCTGATATGCCTCCGGAGATCATGCAGGAATTGCAGGCACGATTGGCCAACGAGTTGATGGTTCACATACAGCAGGGCGGCATGCAGCCTAGTCCCTCAGAGTTGCGCACAATGGCGCTTCAGATGAAAGACGAAGCTGAGCGTGAGATGCGTGAGCAATCCGCAGATCGTGTTAGCCGCATGGAACGTAAGATGGAAGACCAGTTGCTCGAGGGCGGTTGGTATAAAGCGTTCAACGAATTCTTGGATGACATCGTCACCTTCCCATACGCCGTGCTCAAGGGCCCGATCAAACGCAAACGCAAAACACTGCAGTGGCAGAACAACGCACTGGTTCCCGTCGAAGAGATTCGCAACGAGTGGGAGCGTGTTGATCCGTTCATGTTGTACTGGGCTCCATGGTCATGGGACTTGGGTGATGGTTACGTCATCGAGCGTCATCGCTTAACAGCTGAAGCATTGCAGGCCCTCATCGATGTGCCCGGTTACAACAACGACGCTATTCGTACAATCCTGAACGACTTCGGCACAATGGGCATGAAGCAGTGGTTGTGGTCTGACTCATCAAAAGCAGAAGCTGAAGGTAAAGACGTCACCGAGAGTTCCATCACTGGCGACTTGGTTGATGCACTGCAGCTGTGGGATTCTGTCAAGGGTAGCTTGCTCCTCGAGTGGGGCCTGACTGAGAAAGAGATTCCTGATCCAGCTCTGAGCTATCCATGCGAAGTGTGGCTTATCGGCAACGTTGTGATTCGTGCTGTTCTGAACTACGATCCACTGGGCCGCAAGCCTTACTACCTCACAAGCTATGAGAACCTCCCCGGTTCCGTTGACGGTAAAGGCGTGACTGACTTGTGCCGTGACGCACAGGCTATGGTGAACGCATCGGGCCGCGCACTGGCGAACAACATGGGTATTAGCTCTGGCCCACAGGTTGGAATTAATATCTCACGCTTGCCCGCAGGCGAAGACATCTCTGACATGCACCCATGGAAGATTTGGCAGTTCTCGTCTTCTGACTACGGTGACAACTCTCCACCTATTACGTTCTTCCAGCCTAACAGCAACGCCAACGAGTTGATGGCTGTGTTTGAGAAATTCTCTGCACGCGCTGACGAAGACACGATGATCCCTCGCTACATGACGGGTGAGAACACACCGGGCGCAGGACGTACATCGTCTGGTCTGTCCATGTTGATCTCCAACGCCGGTAAGGGTATCAAGCAGGTTATCAGCAACATCGACAAGAACGTCATCACGCCAGCCATCGAGCGCTTGTACCAAGACAACTTGCGTTACAGCAAAGACCCTGACCTGATCGGCGATGTGAACATCGTAGCTACTGGTGCGACTAGCCTCGTGATTAAAGAAGCTGAAGCTGTTCGTCGTAACGAGTTCCTGCAGGTTGTGCTCAACAGCCCAGTGGCTCAGCAGATCGTCGGTATGGACGGCACTGCAGAGTTGCTCCGCGACCAAGCTAAGAACTTGAGCGGCAATGTGGATCGCATCGTTCCTGATCGTCAGCAACTCAGTGTTGTACAGCAACAACAGCAGACCATCGCTCAATTGCAAGAACAGTTGGCAGCGATCATGGGTGAGATTCAGAATGCGGGTATGGCACCGGGTGGTATGACTCAGGGCCCCGCACCAAAGAATATGTTGCCTGATGGAAGTCAGGTAGGCGGTCGCGAGGGCAATATGATGTCCCCAAGACCAAATGGTGTTTAAAAGACTGTTGACTGGTCAAATAGTCAGTGGTATAAATACGACATATGAAAATTTTTATAGGCCAAAAGCCTGACCGCCAGCACATGCAAGCGTTGTTTCGCTGCAAGCTGGAAGAAAACGGAGCCTTGCTGGACTTGTTCCGCAAGAAGCTAGAGGAGACCAAAAACTCCCTCGTCGTCGCAGACGATCTAGTCAAATTGCACCGTTTGCAAGGTCGGGCTGAGGTTTTATCAGATTTTCTCGAGGCGGTTGAGAAGTCGCCCGAGATTTTCGACCGGGTCAAATGACCCGAATTTTGTAGTCCTAGCAAACCATTATGTGTAAGGCAGACCGAAGTAGGAGCCCTAAGCAGAGTTGGAGCTTTTAGGAGATATTGATGGCGTTACCAAGGCAAGTTGAAGCCCAGTTGAAAGAGCTGGAAGAGATCGAAAAGCAGCTAGCTGCACAGCAGAATCCACAGGCAACCCCTGAAGAACCTGCCCCACAGCCCGCAGAGCCCGCAGAACCTACCCAGAACATTGAGCCGGTTGCTCCACAGCCAGAAGTTAAGCCAGAAAAGCCAGTTGAACCGGAAGTGCCGGAAGAGACATGGCAGCAGAAATACAAGACCCTCAAGGGTATGTACGACGCTGAAGTGCCTCGTTTGCACTCTGACATTCGTGACCTCAAGAGCCAGATGGACAAACTCCAGAAGGCCGCAGAAGCCCCGAAACCAGAGGCAAAACCCGCCGCTCAACCGACTAAATTGGTTACGGATGCTGATGTTCAAGCATTTGGTGAGGACTTGATCGAAGTCCAACGCAAGGTTGCCCGCGAAGTGGCAGCAGAGTTTCGAGGTGAACTCGACGCTATGAAGGCTGAAAATGAGAAGTTGCGCGAGCAATTGAACATGACCGGCTCTCAAGTATCAGAGGCATCCTTCGAGCAACGTCTGTACCGATTGGTACCAGACTTTCAGACAGTTAACACTGACGAACGTTGGATTAACTGGTTGAACGAGGTTGACCCTCTGCTCCGAGCACCGAGAAAATCTGTTGCACAAGAAGCGTTCAACACTGGCGATGCCGAAGCCGTTGCACACTACATTGGGATGTTCAAAGCGAGCGTCGCCCCTGCAGAGCAACCAAGCGATAAAGCCGCTGAGCTTGAAAAACAAATCCAGCCGAAACGTTCTGCATCTAATGCATCAGTTTCACAACAGGCTAAGACATATACGGACGCACAAATCCAGAAAATGTTCCAGAAGTCTGTTGAACTGAGCTCTAGAGGACAGCGCGACGAGGCAATGAAACTTGAAGCTGAAATTGATGCGGCTTACAGAGAAGGACGCGTTCGAGCGTAACTCCCTGCATGCGGCATTTACCCAACCTGTTTTTATTTTAGGAGCTTAAAATGCCTGCTGTTTATCCCGTTACGGGCTCTGGTGCATTTGACACCAACCCTTCATACTCTGGTGCCTTTATCCCCACACTGTGGTCAGGCAAACTCTTGGCTAAGTTCTACCAGAACACCATGTTGTCTGAAGTCACTAACACTGACTACGAAGGCGAATTGAAGAACCAAGGCGATACCGTCCGTATTCGTTTGGCTCCTTCTATCAGCATCTCCAACTACACTGTTGGTCAAACTCTGTCATACGAAGTCCCCACTCCTATCTTCCAAGATATGCAAGTGAACAAGGGTATGTACTTTGGCGTGCAAGTCAATGACGTGTTGGCCTATCAGTCCGACATGAACTTGATGAACATGTTCACAGAAGACGCTGCTAAGCAGTTGAAAATCGCCATCGAAAACGAAGTGTTCTTCAACAGCTTCGTGACTGAAGGCCCTGCTGCTCAGAACGAAGGCGCTACTGCCGGTAAGATTTCTGCTGCCTACAACTTGGGTACAGATACAACTCCTATCGACCAAGCCACTCCTGAAAACGTGTTGAAGGCCATCCTTCGCATGTCTACAGTTTTGGACGAGCAGAACGTTCCTGAAGATGGCCGTTTCTTGGTTATCAGCCCATTTGATCGTCACCTCTTGATGCAATCTAACATTGCTCAGGCGTACTTCACTGGCGACCAGTCAAGCACCATCCGTACCGGCAAGATCGGTATGTTGGATCGCTTCAACGTCTACGTTTCCAACTTGTTGCCACGCGGCGAAGCTGGTAAAGCATTGGTTGCTGGCTTGTCTGCTACCTCCACTGGCGGCGCAGTTACTAACGCTAAGGCACGTCGTATTATGGTTGCTGGCACTAAGCACGCCACTTCCTTCGCGATGACCATCAACAAGACCGAACCTCTGCGTAACCAGACAGACTTCGGCGACATTGTTCGCGGTTTGGCTGTTTATGGCCGTAAGGTTGTGAAACCTGAAGCCTTGGTAACTGCTACTGTTGGCTCAGCCACCTGATAGTGGTATAAAGAGGGGGCCTTCGGGCCCCTTTTTTGTTTAAACCTTGGAGAAAATATGACTGCTCTTGAACTGATGGAACGTCTTGGCGGCGAAATTCTGAACAACAAAATCCGTGTTTACATTGAAGGTGAAATCGTCATTGTTGCTCGCCTTGAAGAAACAGAATGGGTTTTGACGGATCGCGGCATCTTGTTGACCAACGAACATTCGAATTTGGCTGTGGCTGAAGCTGCAACAAAAACTCGCAAAACAAAAGCACAACTGGTAGAATCTGTTGAAATTGTTAGTGAGCCAGTCGTTGGGCTTACACAAGCTGCTGCCGAATAAGGTACATCATGAAACCTCTGAGCGTCTTTTACCCAAGAATTCTGCCGTATCTACCCGGCTGCTCGGAGCCCTTGGTGGATCAGGTTTTGGTCAGTGCGGCTATTGACTTTTGCGAAAGTTCGCTTGCACTGCGCCAAAATCTCGATTCATTCAGGACAGTTATTGGTATTTCCCAATACGACTTAGACCCGCCTACTGCAAACCACGACATTGACCGCGTGATGAGTGTTGCCGTAGATGGCAAAGAACTAGCCCCCGGTATGTTCGAAGCGATTCGCAACGATCTGCCGACTGCAAATGCAAAGCCTCGTGGCTTTTACACCGATCGTACAGACAATGTTCTGACGCTCAAGTTGTCCCCACCTCCAGATGCTCGCTACACAGTTGTAGTGAATGTCAATCTGCGTCCAGCGATGACCGCTACGCAGTTGGATGACGATCTGTTTAACATGTGGTCTGATGCTGTCACCTCGATGGCCATT
>Ga0222712_10006231_pt1 | contig 11814 bp, 10 predicted proteins | sample C33_657DmetaG_FD_165043 | JGI IMG/M metagenome (GOLD analysis project Ga0222712, IMG submission 165043) | Estuarine water microbial communities from San Francisco Bay, California, United States - C33_657D | ecosystem: Environmental > Aquatic > Marine > Unclassified | place: USA: California... | reverse complement strand
GATGATCATGTGGGCTGGCGTCGGCATTCTTGCAACCATGGGATTCCTTGATGACTATCTCAAAGTTCGCAAGTCTCACAACCGCGGAATCTTTTGGAAGAAAAAGGGCTACATCACCTTTGGCTTGGTTGTCTTGGTGATGACGTGGTTGGTGCTCGGAACCGGTGTGAGCGAAACATTGTCCTTCACTCGATTCGATCTTCCTGGTTGGGAACTTCCGAAAGTGATCTGGGTGTTGTGGACGGCCTTCATGGTGTGGTCAACAACGAATGCTGTCAATGTCACTGACGGATTAGACGGACTTGCTGCGGGCTCTGCACTTTTTGGCTTCCTCGCCTTCACGGTGATTGCGTACTGGGCATTCCGTAACCCCGACGTGTATCACTTGGTGAACCCACTTGACCTTGCGGTGTTCTCGGCTTCATTGGCTGGCGCTTGTGGTGGTTTCTTGTGGTGGAACGCCGCACCTGCCCGAATATTCATGGGTGACGTTGGTGCGTTAGGCATCGGTGCGGCGCTCGGACTTCTTGCAGTGACCACTAATACGCATCTGCTGCTTCCTATTGTCTGTGCACTCAATGTGATGGAGTCAGGTTCCGTTGCATTGCAAATGACAGTGTTCAAAGCTTCTGGTCGTAAGAAGCGACTTTTCCGAATGTCTCCGATTCATCATCACTTTGAATTGTTGGGATGGCCAGAGACGACGGTCATCATTCGTTTCTGGATTATCTCGGGTGTCTTCGTTGCTGTTGCTCTCGGAATCTTTATCGCTGACTTCACCAATATCGCCGACACTTTTGCGGGGCGCTAAACGTGCAAAAGGTCGCCGTCCTCGGACTCGCTCTGACGGGTAATGCCATTGCACGAGCAATGTCGGCGCGCGGAATCTCAATTCGACTTGCAGACAATCGCATCATTGACGAGCATCGTGCGCTGGCTGCTGATCTTGGTTGCGAACTGATTGACATGAGTTCAGACAATTCGGTTGATGCGCTTTTGCAAGGTGTCGACACTTTGATGCCGGCTCCCGGAGTTCCGCCTTCACATCCCGCCATTGTCTCCGCATTGCAAAAGGGCATTGCGGTCCGAACAGAAATTGATGTTGCGTACGAATGGGAACAATCTCGAATCGGCGGTCCTCGGCCCATTCTTGGTGTGACCGGAACCGACGGTAAGACAACGACAACGATGATTACTGCTCATCTCTTGCGTGAGAACGGCTACAAGGTGGAAGAAGTCGGGAATACAGATCTTCCCTTCGTTGCAGCGATTGATTCCGATGCAGATGTTTTCGTGGTGGAGTGCTCCAGTTTTCGATTGAAATTCACAACTCTGTTCCGTTGCAATGCATCGGTGTGGTTGAACTTTGCTCCGGATCATCTCGACTGGCATCCAGACCTTGCTGATTACGCTGGCGCTAAAGAACGCATGTGGAAGTTTGCAACAGACACTGATGTCGCGATTTTTCCGGCCGGCAATGAAGTCATTACGCAGGCAGCAGAACGTTCAAAGGCTCGTACGGTTTCATTTGGCCTGCAGGGAGCCGACTATGTCGTTTCAAATAACACTTTGAAGACGTCACAAGGTTCTCTGTGTTCAGTGGAATCTTTGTGGCGCTCCATGCCTCACGACATCACTAATTCCTTGGCGGCAGCCGCGCTTGTTGTGGAATCCGGATTAGTAAAAGCAGATGCTTTGCGCTCTGCTCTCGCAAACTTTGAGTCAGCTCATCACCGGATCGAGTTCATCGGAGAACACAACGGAAGCGCGTGGTATGACGATTCCAAAGCGACGAGTCCTCACGCGGCACTGACAGCAATTCGTGCGTTTGAACAACTTGTCTTGATTGCTGGAGGAAGAAACAAGGGACTTGATCTCTCGCAGATGGCAACGGAACCTGAACGCATGGTCGGAGTCGTCGCGATTGGTGATGATGCATCATTGATTTCCTCTGCTTTTGAAGGCGTTTGCCCTGTTGTCGTTGCGACGGATATGGAATCAGCAGTTGCATCGGCGGCATCGCTGGCATCGCCGGGAGTGGCAGTTGTCTTGTCGCCTGGTTGCACGAGTTACGACTGGTATCGCAACTACAACGAGCGCGGTGAACATTTCACGAAATGCGTTGCACAATTCTTTGAAGGGGGACCTACAGATGACGAATGAATCCACCCGCGCATCTCAGTCGTTGAAAGAGCGTCGTCTCAAAGTTCTTCGTCGCACAGGTCTTGCCGACAAACAGAAATCTCGATTGACGTTAGAAAAGCCACCAGCAGCTTTCTACTGGATCATGATCATCGTCTTCCTGCTGATTTCGCTCGGACTCGTCATGGTTCTTTCGTCTTCGTCGGTGACTAACTTGCATTCCGGCTCTTCGGCATGGAGCATGTTCATGAAGCAGCTCGTCTGGGTTGTTATTGGCGCAGTTGCTGGCTGGATGGCGTATCGTCAGCCATACAGCGTGTGGAAGAACGACAAATTGCTGAGTGTCTTTTCAGGCGTCATCATCCTGATGAACGTCTTGGTGCTAGCGAAGGGGCAGCTCATCAACGGAGCAAAAGCCTGGCTGGATATTGGACCTTTCCGTTTTCAGCCCTCGGAGTTCATGAAGATTGCGCTCATTCTCTTCTGCGCGAACTTTCTTTCAAGCCGACATCGTGCTGTCGCAGTGAAGAATGTTGTTCTGTATCCATTGCTTGTTGCTGTCGGTGTCACTGCGGGCCTGTGTGCTGCCCAAAGAGACTTCGGTAGTGCAATCATTTTCGCTGGAATCGTTCTGGCGCTGATGTTCATGTCCGCAATGCCTGCCACTCAAATTGGCGGAACCTTCTCGCTCATGGTCTTTGGTGGCGCATTGGTATTGCGATTTGCCGATCGCGCAAGTGAACGACTTTTGGCGTTTATGAATCTGGAAGCCACAAAACAAGACAGCGGATATCAGGTGTATCAAGCATTGCTCAGCATCGCTAATGGCGGCTGGAAGGGTGCTGGTATCGGATCCGGGACGAGTAAATGGGGTTATGTCCCACTTGCGTACAGCGACTTCATCTTTGCCGTGGTTGCAGAAGAGCTTGGTCTGTTGGGCACGGTGATGGTGATTGGTGGTTTCATTCTTCTTGTGTTCTTCGGAATCCAAGTTGCATTGTCAGCAACGGATATGCATGGTGCATTCATTGCTGGTGGTATCTCTGCCTGGTTTGGTATTCAAGCCATTGTGAATATTGGAGGAGTCGTGGGCATGATGCCCATGACGGGCCTGACACTTCCTTTCCTTTCGTATGGTGGTTCATCGATGATTGCTTCAATGGCGGCAATTGGCCTGTTGTTAAACGTTGCCCGTTACGCGAAGAAGTAGAGAGAAGCTTTCGCATGGTGTTTGCAGTAGTGACGGGCGGGGGGACAAGCGGCCATTTCATCCCTGCCCAAGCCATTCTTGAATCACTGATGGAGACGGGTTCTAATCCTTCGGAACTTCGCTATGTCGGGTCTCGTCGTGGCGTTGAGAAGTCCCTCATGGTGGGTTCACCCATTGCTGCTGAATATCTTCCAATCTCTGGATTGCAACGGTCGTTGTCGCCGAAGGGAATTGCGCGCAATCTTGCTCTTCCTGTGCGTCTGTTACGTAGTCGCGTGATGGCTCGTTCGCTCATTAAGAAATGGAATCCTCACGTGGTGGTTTCTGTCGGTGGTTATGCAAGCGAACCAATGTCGGCGGCAGCTATTGCTGCGGGAATTCCTCTTGTATGCGTGAGTTATGACCGAATGCCAGGATTAGCGACACGTCGACAGGCAAAACATGCTGTCCTTTCCGCCACGGCGTTTCCTGGAGTTGACTTGCCTCGTGCTGTTGTCACTGGTGCGCCTGTGAGGTCTGCATTGCGGCATCTGGATGTAGAAGCCAGTCGAAATGCAGCGCGCGAAGAGTTAGAGGTTTCATCGGAAGACGTACTTGTCACGGTGATGGGTGGATCTTTGGGTTCGGGAGTACTGAATTCGTTGGTGCCATCACTTCTTGATGCTTGTACTGCAGTTCCCAACATTCATGTCCTTCATATTTGTGGCAAACGTTTTGTTGATGATGAACTGCCTGTTGCTCCCAAGGGCGTGACATATCAACGTGTGGGTTATGAGAGTCGCATGGCGCAGGTATATGCCGCGTCGGATTTGTTAGTAGTCCGTGCGGGCGCAAGCACGGTGGCAGAAATTGTTACAGTCGGAGTTGCGTCCGTCGTTGTGCCGTGGGAAGTCAGTGCAGATGGACATCAGAAACTAAATGCTCAATGGCTCAGTGATGCAGAGGCGGCGCGAGTTGTGTCTGAAGCGCAATGTGCGGATGGTTCGGCTGTGCAAGTCATTGTGGAATTGCTGACGAATAAGGGTGCACGAGCTGAATTGGCATCCCATGCGCATGCAATGGGGGAGGCCCATCGCAGTAGTCGCCTTGTTGACGCCATCAGGAACGCCGCTCGTTGACCTTCTCCGCGTGAAACAATGGGTCACCCATGTCCGCTTCATCGCAACGTCGCCAACCAGAAGAGTTGATTGATCTCTCCGTCGCACGGCGCTGTCATGTCGTTGGCATTGGCGGCCCCGGAATGAGCCCCCTCGCCAGCCTTCTTTCTTCACGTGGACATTCGGTTTCAGGTTCCGACGTGCGTGATTCAGAAGTAACAGAGATTCTTCGCGGAGAAGGTATTGCGATCTCGATTGGTCATGACTCTGCATTGGTGCACGGAATTGACGTCGTGACGTACTCCACTGCAATTCCAGAGAGCAATGTGGAGCTTGCAGAGGCTCGCCACACCAATGTCGCCGTGCGGCACCGATCAGGTCTGCTCGCATCATTGTGCGAGATGACCCAGAGCGTCGGAGTCGCGGGCACTCATGGCAAGACCACGACGACGAGTGCTTTAACGCACATTCTTGTATCGGCGGGGAAGGACCCATCATGCATCGTTGGCGGGCAGGTGGAAGGTATGCCCGTCGGCGCTCGATATGGCAAGAGCGATGTGTTCGTTCTTGAATGTGATGAGAGTGACGGGACCTTAGACGTTCTTCCGTTGTCGCATCTCGTGATCACCAACGTTGACATTGATCATCTTGACTATTTCGGTACCTTCGACGAAGTGCAGCAGTGCTTTGTGGATGCAGCTCTGCGAACAACAGGCGTTGTGGTGGCTAATCAAGATGATGAATTCAGTGCAGTGATTCTTGATGCACTTCGAGGTGACCTCAGATTGCGTACTTTCGGACATGGTGATGATGCGGCGGTACAGGTGGTGTCTGTGGCGTCGGAAGCAGCAGGCATCACGATTCAGTTGTCTGTTGATGGGGAAGTAGCAACGTGCCATTCTCCGCTGCGGGGTGAGCACAACGCCATGAATATTGCTGCTGCGATTGCAATGGCGACAGCGCTCGGTGTGAGCAGTTCAGATGCATGCTCTGCACTGTCCACATTCCACGGAGTGCAGCGTCGTTTCACGGAACGGGGCGAGTTCAACGGTGCAGTTCTTGTCGATGATTATGCGCACTTGCCCGCAGAAATTGCAGCAGCGATTTCAGCGGCGCGATCACATCCTCGAAACACCGGGAAGACGATTGCAGTGTTTCAGCCCAACCGTTATCACCGCATTGCTGCAATGGCAGATTCGTATGCGAACTGTTTTGTGGCAGCAGACGTGGTGGTGATCACAGACGTGTATGCCTCCGGAACGGCATTCATTGAAGGAGTTACGGGCGAATTAGTGGTGAATGCAATTAGATCTGCACATCCAGAGGCAAACGTTGTGTGGGCGCCCACGCGGCAAGACATTGTGAATGCTGTTGCGAAGATCATCGCACCGGGAGATCTCTGCATCTCTATGGGATGCGGAGATATTGAGACTTTTCCGGATGACCTGATGGAATCGGTTGCACCATGAGTCCTCTCTCTCTTGAATCGCTCGTCGCAGAATTGCGAGGGATGGGTTTCTCTGTGGACACCCCACGTTCAATGGCGAATCTCACGACCTATGCCGTCGGAGGAATGGCAGCAGCATCAGTCACGGTGTCAGCCGCCAACGATATGCGCGCATTGGCAACGGTGACGGCTCGACATGCCGATGTTCCGACGGCAATTGTCGGTCGTGGAAGTAACACGTTGATTGCAGATAGCGGTTTTGACGGGCTCGTCATTTTTGTTACAGCTCCTGCCAATGAAGCGACGATTGATGTCGATGGCGATGATGTTGTTGTCGCAGGGTCCGTCACGATGCCAGTGTTGGCACGACGTACTGTGAAGGCAGGTCGCGGCGGCCTCGAGTGGTGTGTGGGCATTCCTGGTGGCGTGGGTGGTGCTGTTCGGATGAACGCAGGTGGCCATGGCGCAGAGATGGTTGATTCGTTGCGTTCGGTGGAGTTGGTGTCGTTGCGATCAGGCGCCAGTGCGATCGTTCCAGTAGAAAAATTGGGATTGCACTTCCGTGGTTCAGCACTTGCATCTCACCATGTCGTCATTTCAGCCCGACTGAAGACAGTTCCTCGCGATGCAGCGGATGGACAGAAAGAATTGGACGAGATTGTGGCGTGGCGACGCGAACATCAGCCAGGTGGTCGCAATGCCGGTTCAGTTTTTGTGAATCCAGCTCCGGGTGAGGGAAGCGCAGGCGCTTTGATTGATGCCTGTGGACTTCGTGGCTATCGCATTGGCGAAGCCTGTGTCTCCGAAAAACATGCGAACTTCATTCAGGCGTCTGATGGGGCAACTGCGGCGGACATCGTGGCTGTGATGTCATATGTTCAAGATGTGGTGAAAGAAAAGCAGGGAATTCTTCTTCGAAGCGAAGTCTGTCTGCTCGGTTTCGATGAAGACATTGCAGCACGTTTTGCTGATCCACGTCATCATGATGCGGATCGAGTTGCGGCCTCCAATGAGCTTTCATTTGTGATGGGGGAGCAACATGAATAACTCTCATGATGACGAGACTCCTCAAAAGTCGGTTGAAGAAATTGCGGTGACGGAAGTCAGCGATGAAGTGCTGCGAGAACTATCAGACCTCTTTGGTCCAACAAAGGGAACACCGCGTCCTCCTCAACCTGTATTGCCGACTGATCCCACGCCATTAGGAGACATCACATCTGGCACCGCAACAACGGAGATGGGTGAGCCGACGAAGCCTGTTGATGCAGAAATCATCTCCTTTACGAAGGATGAATCTGTTGGATATCGCGCTGACGTGATCGTGATCGGTGGCGATGATGAATATGACTTGACTCCTGCGCCGGCTGATCCACTGTTGAAGCCATTGTCCCGCGGTACAGACATCGTTGCGATGTCGGATGACAGCGGCGGAACCATTGTGATTGATGACCACGATGTTGATCGTGTTGTCATCGTCGATGACGATCGTCCCGACCCTCGTTTTGAGGAACGTCAGCGAAAGAGAAAGCGTCGTGAACGCCTCAAGCGCGTGAAGTGGCTGAAGTTGGGTGGAGTCATTGTCGCCTTCATTGTCTTCATCATGGGAGTTCTTGCATCGCCACTTTTCGCAGTGCGTCATCTCGACTTTGAGGGAGTGGTCTACACATCTCCTGCCACAATCGAGAAAATCACGGATTCCTTGAAGGGGGCTTCGGTGTTCACTGTCGATACGGCGAAGGCTCGCGAGATATTGCTCGAGGATCCTTGGGTGTCCGAAGTGCGCATCACCACCGATTTCCCGAGTGGCGCGTTAGTCGAAGTATCGGAACGCATTCCAGTTGTTTGGTATGTGGGAACAGACCAGAAAGCCCGTGTTGTTGATGCTCGTGGGCACATCATCACAGTGCTTGCGGGCTGGCCAACGAAGTATCTCCAGGTGCGTGGTATCGGTCCAAACTTGGAAGCAGGTGCCATTGCTGACGACGTCTTCCGTGCGGCTGCTCAGTTGGTCCTGGCCCTGCCAGATGAGATCAAACCCAAGGTGAAGGCTCTCGATCTGACCGGCGGAGGTGAGCTCTCGATGATCTTGAAGGGCGGAACGGTGGTGCGCTTTGGCCCGCCGACAGACCTTCAGAACAAGCTTGTGTCGGTGGTCGTCTTGTTCCGTCGCCAAGACCCCGCCACATTGGCCGTCGTGGACGTTTCCACGGGTGAACCCACCGTTCAGCAGCGCTAATCAGGCACTAATCCGCCCTCGGAGAGTGCAATTGCCACAAAACGGGCTCTCACTGTGGAAACATTGAGGAACACAGTCCTTATCGGACGTTTCTTCGGAGGAAATGGCTCATGGCCGGAGCACCACAGAACTATCTCGCTGTCATCAAAGTTATTGGTGTTGGCGGCGGCGGCGTGAACGCCGTCAACCGCATGATCGACGCAGGCCTTCGTGGCGTGGAGTTCGTTGCAGTCAACACAGACGCACAGGCGCTCCTAATGAGCGATGCAGACGTCAAGCTTGACATCGGTCGCGATCTCACCCGTGGACTTGGCGCAGGTTCCGACCCAGATGTGGGTCGCGCAGCAGCAGAAGCACACCGTGAAGAGATTGAGGAATTGATTAGTGGTTCTGACATGGTCTTCATTACTGCTGGTGAAGGTGGCGGTACTGGTACCGGCGCAGCTCCTGTCATCGCAGAAATTTCGAAGTCGTTGGGCGCACTCACCATTGGTGTTGTAACACGTCCATTCCAGTTCGAAGGTCGTCGTCGTGCAGTACAGGCCGATAATGGCATTCAGCGTTTGAAGGAAAAGGTCGACACACTTATCGTGATTCCGAACGACCGTCTTCTCACGGTTGCTAATGACAAGACCTCACTTGTCAATGCGTTCAAGATGGCCGACGAAATTCTTTTGCAGGGTGTCGCAGGTATCACCAACCTCATCACCACCCCAGGCTTGATTAACACCGACTTTGCGGACGTAAAGATGATTCTCACCAGTGCAGGTTCTGCATTGATGGGCATTGGTATCGCAAGCGGTGACAAGCGTGCAGTAACTGCTGCTCGTGACGCAATCTCCAGCCCCATGTTGGAAGCTGCAATTGACGGCGCACGCGGCATTTTGTTGAACATCACCGGTCCATCCAGCATGGGCTTGTTTGAAGTCAACGAAGCAGCAGAAGTGGTGCATGCGGTTGCTCACCAGGATGCAAACATCATCTTCGGTACCGTCATTGATGATGAAATGGGTGACGAAATCAAGGTCACTGTTATCGCCGCAGGTTTTGAGCGTTGGGACACTGGTTCTGGCAACACAAGCTTTGGTACTCGTACTGCAAGCACGCGTCCTGCTGATGCACGTCCGACAAGCAACGTGCGCGACATCTTCTCTGACTCTGACCCATTGTCAGATGACGACGATGACTTCGACGTTCCTTCTTTCTTGAAGTAAGGACCTCTGTTGATCGACCCGCAAGCGGTCGCAGAGCGTGTACGAGAAATTCGCTCTGACATCACATCATTGACGTCTTCCGACGTCGCCATCGTTGCAGTGACCAAGACATTTGGTCATGATGCGATTCGGGCTGCCTGTTCTGCGCATTGCGATGCAGTGGGGGAGAACTACACCCAGGAGCTTTTGGGCAAGGTCGCCGAATCACCAATTGAGCTGCCCGTGCATTTCATAGGTGCCATCCAGTCGAACAAGGTGCGACAACTGGCACCGATCGTGGCGGTATGGCAGGGGGTTGATCGGACGTCGGTCATTCATGAATTGGTCAAGCGGGCGCCGGGGGCACAGATTTTGCTGCAGGTGAACTCCACTGGCGAGGACTCCAAGTCGGGGGTTCCTCCCGCTGAAGTGGAATCCCTCCTGACCTCGGCAGTTGAAGGCGGCCTGAATGTCCGTGGCCTCATGACAATTGGTCCCACCTCAGGAGATGCAGTGGAGGCAAGAAAAGCCTTTTCGTCCCTGAGGGCTTTGGCGGATTCGCTGGCCCTTCCCGAGTGTTCCATGGGTATGTCTGATGACTATCGAATTGCGGTGGAGTGTGGTTCCACGATGATTCGCATCGGTAGTCGCCTCTTTGGCGCGCGTCCTTCCGCCCAATCATTCTGAGTTGCGAGAACTCCCACATACGAATGCGTTAGTGCATTAGCCTTTCAGCATGTCGTTCTTCCGTAAAGCAATGGATTATCTGGGTCTCAATGGTGATGAGGCATATGACGATTACGACATGTCGATGGAATACGAACGTCCCCAACGTCCGCAGCGTCAGGCGCCTAGTACGGAACCGTTGACACGTCGTGGCGGTTTTGAACCTGAGTACTCATCGGAAACGCAACGCCCTGCACCGCGCCCTGCTCGCATTGATGACACCGGAGCTGCGCGTCGTCCTGACGACTCCGGTTTGCAAGTTCGTCCGATCGGTGCTCCACGTACTGCGCCAACTGTTCGTCCAGTTCCTGCAGTCGGTGACACCATTACTGTTCGTCCTCGTCACTTCAATCAAGCGCAAGAAATTGCTGATCACTTCAAGGAAGGAATTCCTGTGATTGTCAATCTTGAAGGTGCTGATCGTGAAATGGCACGTCGCGTTATCGACTTCTCAAGCGGCATGTGTTACGCACTCGGTGGCACGATGGAAAAAGTCGGCACGGGCGTGTATTTGTTGAAGCCAGGTGGCGGCTACTAAGCCGCTGGGATTTTCATGTACTTAGTTGCTCAACTAGTTCAGATTTACATGTACGCGATTTTTGCGCGTTCAATTCTTTCCTTCTTTCCGATTCGGTACGACAGCCCGATGGCGCCTGTCGTTGCGTTCTTGCATCGCATTACTGAACCTGCTCTTGCACCGATTCGTCGAGTGTTGCCGCCCATGGGTGGCTTTGATCTTTCGCCTTTGGTTCTCATCATTGGCCTGAGTGTTCTCATCTCAGTTTTCCGCTAATTCATTGAGGTTCCGTGGGCGTGGGCGTACCGCGCCCTAGCCTTACTGCGTGACATATCCGCAGGTCGACCCCCAGCCGAACTTTCCACGTCTTGAAGAAGGCGTACTTGCGCGTTGGGAACGTGAGCAGACGTTTGCTGCCAGCCTTGCCGCACGTGCATCGGGCCCTAACGGTGAAAACGAATTCATCTTCTATGACGGTCCACCATTTGCAAATGGTCTTCCTCATTACGGTCACTTATTGACTGGCTTCGTGAAAGACGCAGTTCCTCGTTATCAAACGATGAAGGGTCGTCGAGTGGAGCGTCGTTTTGGTTGGGACTGTCATGGACTTCCTGCAGAAGTAGAAGCAGAGAAGGAACTCGGCATTGCTGGTCACCCAGCGATTACGGAATTCGGAATTGACAAGTTCAACGATGCATGTCGAACCAGTGTTCTTCGTTACACCGATGAGTGGCAGAGGTATGTGACTCGTCAAGCTCGTTGGGTTGACTTCGAAAACGATTACAAGACACTTGATACGCCATACATGGAAAGTGTGATGTGGGCGTTCCGCACTCTGTGGGACAAGGGTCTCATTTATGAAGGCTTCCGCGTTCTTGCATATTGCTGGCGCTGTGAAACCCCGTTGAGCAACACAGAGACGCGAATGGATGATGTGTATCGCGATCGTCAAGATCCGGCACTGACAGTTTCCTTCCAGTTGGAAACGGGTGAGAAGATTCTTGCCTGGACAACAACTCCATGGACATTGCCTTCCAACCTTGCTCTCGCAGTTGGCCCCGACGTTGATTACGCGGTCATGGCGCATCCCGACGGCAATAAGTACATCTTGGCTGCTTCCCGTGTGGGGAGCTACGAAAAGGAACTTGAAGGTGCCGAGCAAGTGGCGACGTTGAAGGGTTCAGAGATTGTGGGTCGCCGGTATGCGCCACTCTTCCCGTTCTTTGCGGATACCGAAAATGCATTC
>Ga0222712_10006228_pt1 | contig 11819 bp, 7 predicted proteins | sample C33_657DmetaG_FD_165043 | JGI IMG/M metagenome (GOLD analysis project Ga0222712, IMG submission 165043) | Estuarine water microbial communities from San Francisco Bay, California, United States - C33_657D | ecosystem: Environmental > Aquatic > Marine > Unclassified | place: USA: California... | reverse complement strand
CGCAGCGCGTCGATCTGCTCGCCCGTCAGCTTGCCGGCCTGCTCGGGGCTGAGCGCTTGTAGCTGCGCCGCGTTCAGGCTGGCCACCGCCTCGGGTTTCAGGCTAGCCACCGCTTGTGGGCTAAGGCTGGTGATCTGAGTGGGGCTGAGCGCGTCGATTTGTTCGCCCGTCAGCTTGGAGGTCTGCTCGGGCTTGAGGGCCGATACCTGTTGTGCATTCAAGCTCGCCAGCGCATCTTCGTTCAAGGCGCCTACCGCCTCGGGCTTGAGCTGGGCGATCTGGCTGGGACTGAGCGCATCAATTTGCCCGCCAGACAGCTGTGCGGCTTGGCTGGCATTCAAGGCTGCCATCTGCTGCGCATCCAGGCTGGCCAGTGCTGGGCCCGTCAAGCTGCCGATCACCGCGGGCTTGAGGCCACTGACGGCCGCCGGGCTCAGCGCATCGATCTGCGCAGCGCCCAGCTGCGCCGCCTGAGCTGGCGTCAAGGCCTCGGCCAACTCGACCTGGCTAAGCGCCTGCTCCTGCGCCGCACTCAGACTCGGTCTGATCACCGCCAGCTGCTCGGCGCTCAGCGCAGACAACGCCGCAACCGGCAAGGCACGAACCTGCTCTTCGCTCAAAAAGTCGAGTTGCTCAGCGCTCAGAGCGGCCAGCTGGGCGGCCGACAATGCCGCGAGCTGCGCTGCACTGAGGCTGCCCAAGGCATATTCATCGAGGCCCGACAGCGCCTGCGGACTCAAACTGGCCACCTGAGCGGGGCTGAGCGCGTCGATCTGCTGGCCAGTCAATTGCTGCGCCTGGACGTAACTCAGCGCGCCCATTTGTGCAAGGCTCAGGCCGCTCAGTGCAGCCATGCTCAAACCCGCCACTGCGCTCGGGTCGAGCTGGCCGATCTGAGTCGGGCTGAGCGCATTGATTTGCTGGGCCGTCAGCTGCGCCGCCTGCGCCTGAGTCAGCGCAGCCAACTGCTCGCCGTCCAGGCTTTGCAGGGCCTGGGCGCTCAGGCCAGCGATGGCCTGCGGCCGCATGGCCGCCAGTTGCTGCGGGCTCAGTGCATCGATCTGCGCGCCACTGAGCTGCGCGCTTTGCTGCGCGGTCAGCGCGGCCATCTGCTCCTTATCCAGGCTGCCCAGTGCTTGATCGTTCAGCCCGACTATGAGCGAAGGCTTGAGCGCACCAACAGCTGCAGGACTGAGGGTATCGATGTCCACGGCGCCCAGTTGATCGGCAAAAGCTGCGTCTATGGACTGGGCCGCCTGAATCTGACTCAGCGCCTGGACCTGCACCGTGCTCATGTCCGGGCGCAGCGCGCTCAGTTGTGCGGCGCTGAGCTGGCCGAGCGCCGTGACAGGGATGCTTGAAACCTGCGCCGCAGTCAGAGCGCTCAGCTGCGCTGCGCTCAGGGCAGCCAGTTGCTCGGCACTCAAGGCAGCCATCTGCGCCGCGTCCAAACTGGCCAGGGCGGCGGGGTTGAGAGACTTTAGCGCCTGCGGGCTGATGCCGGCGATCTGCGCCGGACTGAGCGCGTCGACCTGCGCCGACGTCAACTGCTGCAGCGACAGCGCGGCCAGTTGCGCCGGCTCAAAGCTGGCCAAAGCCGTCCCACTGAAGCTAGCGACCTGTGCCGGCGAAAGCACTGCCAAGCTGGCCACCAGAATTTTTGAACCATCGACGATGCCGGCGATTTGCTGCGGCGACAACAGCACCGCAACGGCGGGCTCCAGATTACTCAAGGACGGCGATCGGGTGGCGTCAAAGCTGGCTGCGCCACTGGGTGCGGCAGGGCTGATTTCAACGGCCAGGCCGGCAGGCCTCACGTCGGCCTGCGCAGCCCCCACTAAAAGCTGAGACTGAGCCAGCATGTCCCAGAGCATGGTTGAGCCGTCCGGCATCAGGCGATCGGCCAGGCCGTGCACCGTGGCCGCCATATCCCCCGCATTCATCTCGTCCATACCAGACATCGCAGCCAGGAATTGGCCGTAGGCATTGGCCGATGGGTTGGCGCTGCCATCGACATTGATCGTGGCTATGGCTGACGAACGAGTCGGTGTGCCGCTCAAGCTGGCCGCCTGAGCCACCATACCGTTGGCAAGCCCGATCATGGCCAGCTTTTCAGCCGTGTTGGTGCCGGCAATGCTGCCGCTGCCGTCGTAGGCACTCAAGCCTGCCTTGACGGCAGCCAGCGTGGTGGCGCTGTTGATGTTCAGGGTGACGACCGTATTGGTGGTGGTCACCACATCAATAGCCATAAAAACAAAGGACGACCCGACGCTCTTGGGAGCGGCGGTGGCCTCATCGAAATAATCGCTGGCGAGGTTGGCATCGCGCAGCTTGGCAATGATGCCGCCGGTGTAGTTACCCAGATTGACGGTGAAAGTGCCGCTATCGCTGACTTTGGCCCTGCCCAATTCTTGACCGTCCAGGTCGTAAATCACCACGCTCAGGCCATTGCCGGGCATGGCGGGACCGCCCAGGAAGGTGCCGGTGACTACCGTGCCGCTGACTGGCGCAGCAGAGGGCGGCGCACTGCCTCCACCGCCACCGCCCAGGGCCGCCAGGCCCAGGCCAGCCAGCACCATGGGCCCTGCGCCACCACTCGACAGGCTTGCGCCGGTGGCGCCCGTGCTTGCGACTGCGGAAGTTCCGGATTGACTGCCTGGGCCGCTGTACGGTGCGTAGCTATCGAGCGGAGCTTCAGGCACGCCCCCTTGGGCCAGACCCGACGCACCGCCCTCGATCCAGCGACCGCCATCGCCGATGGCTTCGATCAGGTACTGGGCGGCAGCCTGGCCTTCAGGTGGCGTCTCATAAAAGCCGTCCAACTCTAGAACCCGCCGGTTGTTCAGGTAGACGTGCAGGCTCTTGCCGCGCCTGAGCATGCGCTGCCCATCCACCAGGACGCCGCTGTCCTGGCTGACCATCTCATAGCGCAGACCGGGCTCGGCCTTGAGCTTGAGCGCCGCCCCAGAGCCAGGCAGCTTCCACCCAGAACCCAGCATGTGACGCATACCCCCCGACCCCGCGGCTCCCAGCTCAGAGTGCTTAACCGCAACCAATACGATAGCCATTGCAACTTCTCCCAATTCCTTTATGGGTCGGCCCCGCTTGGGCGAAGCCGCTCCTCAAACCAACAAAAAACTTGCGACTCTTTAAGGACCCACGGGCAGGAGGAAGGTCTTACATCTAAGGAAGTACACAAGCCAAAAATCTAAAGCCACACAATCTTTAATTGAGTGACAAATATTAGATCATTATTTAACTATTCGTTACTAAATGTCAAATTCACTACTTACAAAATACTGGCAAAAACTGTCAAAATATGTCTTCCGACATCATTCATGAGGTTTCAGACTCTTGAGTACTTTTTGACGATTAACACGAGTGGCTTTGAGCGCAGGGACAATGAGTCGGGACACATCAGCGCGCCGAGCGAGCATCCCCAGGAACAGTCGCTGCTGAAAGGAAAAAAACGCACAGCAGGGCCATGAACCGCTGCTCATCACCTGATGACAGAAGGCTGCCGGCCCGCCCCTATCCCGGTCAGCCCTGTAGAATCGCGCCGCCTTTAGGGGCAAGGTCTTTCACCATCAACCCGTCGCCAGGGGCGTCCCGAAAGGGGCTGAGACTGCGTTTGACTCAACGCTGACCCTGGAACCTGATCCGGCTCATACCGGCGGAGGAAGCGCGACATGCTGTACGCCACAGTGGCGGCCCTGGCCGTCTGTTTTTTCTTTTTCATCTGGATCGCCCTGCGCGAGCGCACACCGGTCGCCAGCCTCGACGACTACCTGACCGCCCGCGGTTCGCAGAGCGCTACCACCCTGGGGCTGTCCTTCCTGGCCTCCGGCCTGGGCGGCTGGATCCTTTTCGCACCGCCCGAGATCGGCGCCTTTGTCGGCCCGGTGGCCCTGGCCGGCTACGCCCTGGGCGCAGCCTTCCCGTTTTTCCTGCTGGCATGGTGCGGGCCTGCGATACGCCGGCGCATGCCGGGCGGGCGCACCATCGCTGAATACGCCCAAGAGCGCTTTGGTGCCGGCTTGCGCCTGTGGGTGAGCGCGCTGTCGGTGCTCTATATGTTGTGCTTCATCACCGCAGAGCTAACGGCCATTGGCGGCATTACCGCCATGCTCTCTGAGCTGCCCGGCGCCGGCGTCATCATCGCGGTGGCGGTGACGACCTTGGTCTACACCACCTTAGGCGGCCTGCGCGCCAGTCTGGTTACCGACCGCTGGCAGGCCTGGCTGCTGATGGCCTTGCTGCTGCTCGTGGTGGTGGTCTTGCTGATCAATCTGCCCACTGGTGCCATTACCCGGCCCTGGCCGAGCGCACCGATGGAGGTGTCTTTGAGTGTGGCGCTGACGCTGGTGATTGCGGTGACGGCGGCCAATATCTTTCACCAAGGCTATTGGCAGCGGGTCTGGTCGGCGCGCAGCGACCGCGAGCTGCAGCGCGGCGCCTTGCTGGGCGGCCTGCTGAGCATGCCGGTCATCGCTGTGCTTGGCGCTTTGGGCATGCTGTGCATGGCCATGGGCAAGAACCCAGGCACTCCCCCTATCCCGTTTTTCGCCCTGCTGAGCGACGCACCGGCTTGGCTGGCCCTGCCGACATTGCTGCTGGCCGTCGCCCTGGTGGCTTCCTCCGTGGACACGCTGCAAAGCGCGATTGCTTCGCTGGTGGTCACCGCCCGTCCCGGCGTATCCCTGAGCGCTGCCCGCTGGGTCACGGTGCTGCTGATGGTGCCAGTGGTGCTGCTGTCCTTGCAGGGCCTGTCGGTGCTGCGCCTGTTTCTGATTGCCGATCTGCTGTGCACCACCGCGGTGGTGCCGGTGCTGCTGGGCTTGTGGCAGCGGATGACGCCGGCTGCGGCGGTGGCGGGCGCCGCTGCTGGTCTGCTGGGCGCGGTGATACCGGGATGGCTCAGCGGCGGCAGCCTACAGGCCGGCCTGCTGGCCGCGAGCTTTCCGACCAGCGTGCCCACCCTGGCGCCCTTTGTCGGCGCCTTGCTCGCATCGAGCGGGGTCAGCTTGCTGATGGTCTGGATGCGACCGGCGCGACCGGTCGGCGCTGCCTAAATCAGCGGCTGCTTGACCATGGGCTTGGGCGCATGGCCGTAGCACAGGGGCCCATGGCCCTGGCCCGTGCGCACCGCCGCGCCTTCGCGGATCGCATCAATGATGTAGGCCCGCGCCTGCTGCACGGCCTCGCGCAAAGGCCAGCCCAGCGCCAGAAAACAGGCAATCGCCGATGACAGGGTGCAACCCGTGCCGTGCACATTGCGGCTGTGAATGCGCTCAGAATGTAGGCGCAGAGGCAGCTGGCCCGGCTGCAGCAGCAGATCGGTCACCGCCTCGCCCGGCAAGTGGCCGCCCTTGAGCAGCACCGCCTGCGCGCCCTGGGCAAGCAGGGCCCGGGCAGCAGGCTCAAGACTGGCTTCGTCAGGCAGGGGGTGGCCCAGCAAGAGTGCCGCCTCGTCAAGGTTGGGAGTGATCAGGCTGGCGCGCGGAAACAGCTCCTCGCGCAAGACCTGGACCGTGGCCTCTTCGATGAGTCGGTCGCCGCTGGTGGCCACCATCACCGGATCGAGCACCACCGGCTTGAGCTGGTAGTGGTCGATGGCCCAGGCCACCACCCGCACAATGTCGGGGGCGTGCAGCATGCCAATCTTGACCGCATCGACGCCGATATCGTCCAGCACCGCCTGCAACTGGGCTTTGAGGAACTCGGCCGGCACCGCATGAATGCCACGAACACCCAGGGTGTTTTGCGCGGTCAAGGCGGTGATGGCGGTCATGCCATAACAGCCCAGGGCGCTGAAGGTCTTGAGGTCGGCCTGTATGCCGGCACCACCACCGCTGTCGGAGCCGGCAATGGTGAGAACCCGGACGTAGCGGGCCAGGGGCGCGATTTCAGAGGGGGTCACAGTCATGCTGCGCATTATCGACAGGGCGGCAGCCTCAGATCATGTGATGTAATCAGGCAAGAGTGAAACAGGGGTGTCCGGCACAGCCGGACTGAGACACACCCTCGCACCCGATCCAGGTCATGCTGGCGTGGGAAGTTTCAGTCGGATGCACATGCAGCCGGCGCCGCGCCCCTGATCGCTCCACAACGACACAGATGGGCCCACAACAAGACCTGATCATTCTCGGCGCTGGCCTCATGGGCCGGTTGCTGGCGCTCGCCCTCGCCCAACGGGGGCACAGGGTGCAGCTGCATGATGCTGGCGCTGCCGACGGCAGTGGCGCCGCCGCACGGGTGGCCGCAGCCATGCTCGCGCCACTGGCCGAATCGGCGGTGACCGAGCTGAGCGTGGTGCGCATGGGCCAGCACAGCCTGCAGCGATGGCCCGAGCTGATCGCCGGGCTCGGCCAGCCGGTGTTTTTTCAGCAGCAGGGCACGCTCATCGTCTGGCACAGGCAAGACCAGAGTGAAGCTGAGCGGCTCAAGCGCCACCTGGACCGCACCGCTGCAGCCCTGCCCGAGCTGGCGCCGGCACTGGGTCTGAACGCACAGGCCCTTGCTCAGCGAGAGCCTGCCCTGGCTGGTCGTTTTGATCAGGGCTTTTTTCTGCCCGGCGAGGGCCAGCTCGACAACCGGGAACTGCTGGCTGCTTTGCTCCACGCCTTGAGCGAGGCCGGCGTACAGATGCATTGGCACAGCCCGCGCCAGCCCGAGGACTTCGATCCGGGCCGGGCCGGGCAGCCCGACGGACTGTTCGATTGCCGGGGCCTGGGCGCCAAGCCACAGTGGGGCCAGCTGCGCGGGGTGCGCGGCGAGGTGGCGAGAGTCTACGCACCCGAAGTGCAGCTACAGCGCCCCTTGCGACTGATGCATCCGCGCTACCCGATTTACATCGCGCCCAAGCCCGACCATGTTTTTGTGATCGGCGCCACCGAGATCGAGTCGGAAGACCGCTCGCCAGCCAGTATGCGCTCCACGCTGGAGCTGCTGAGCGCCGCCTACTCGGTGCACAGCGGCTTTGCCGAGGCGCGGGTGCTGGAAATCGCCACCCAGCTGCGCCCTACCCTGCCCGACAACCTGCCGGCCCTGCGCTGGCTGGGCCCGCGCAGCCTGCAGATCAATGGCCTGTACCGGCACGGTTTTTTGATTGCGCCGGCCATGCTCGATGCCGCGCTCGAGCTGTGGACCGCAGGCCATAGCCCGCAGGCCGAAACCTGGGGCCTGAACATCGAAGGGACGGCCGGTATGCCGGTGCCAGCATGAAGGTTCTGGTCAACCAGATCGCCCAAGAGCTGCCAGCGGGCAGCTCACTGCAAGACCTGCTGCTGGCACTCCATTTCAAGCCGCCATTTGCCGTCGCGTGCAACCTGAACTTTGTCCCTAAAACCCAATACGCCACCACGCCCTTGCAAGAGGGCGACCAGATTGAAGTGATCTCGCCGATCACCGGTGGCTGAACCAGACACCTCACTAGAACCATGACAACGTCATCTAAAGCAGACCCCTTGATCCTCTACGGCGAAAGTTTCGACAGCCGCCTGCTGCTGGGCACCTCGCGCTACCCCTCACCGCGGGTCATGCAGCAGGCGATGCGCACAGCCCAGCCAGCCATGGTTACTGCCTCGCTGCGCCGCCAGGGCGCGGTCTCGGCCGAAGCCAGCAACGGCTTTTGGGAACTGCTCAAGGAGGCGGGCATCCCGGTGCTGCCCAACACCGCCGGTTGTCACAGCCCGCAAGAGGTGATCACCACCGCACAAATGGCCCGCGAGGTGTTTGGCACCGACTGGATCAAGCTCGAACTCATCGGCGACGACTACACCCTGCAGCCCGACACCTTGCAACTGGTACAGGTGGCGGCCACGCTGCTCAAAGACGGCTTCAAGGTGCTGCCCTACTGCACCGAAGACCTGGTGCTGTGCAAACGCCTGGTCGATGTGGGCTGCCAGGCCGTCATGCCCTGGGCCGCACCGATAGGTACAGGCAAAGGGCCAATCAATCCCTATGCCATGCGAATGCTGCGCGAAAGGCTGGAGGTACCGATGATCGTCGACGCCGGTCTGGGCCTGCCCTCGCACGCCTGCCAGGTGATGGAATGGGGCTATGACGCGGTGCTGCTCAACACAGCCGTGGCTCTGGCCACCGACCCCGTGGCCATGGCGGGTGCCTTTGCCAAGGCGGTACAGGCCGGTCGCAGCGCCTACCTCAGCGGGGCGATGAGCGAGCAGGACGCTGCCCAGCCCAGCACCCCGGTGATGGGCACTCCTTTTTGGCACCAGACATGATCAACAACATCGACGCCGCCGCCCAGGCCATCATCAGCCACCATGCAGCCGACTTGGGCCTGCCCGATTGGCAGCCCGCCGACGCTCCCCCAGCGAGCGAGCCCACCCCGATCGAAGCGGCTGTGCAACTGGCCTGCCTGCGCATGGGTTTTGACGGTGTGGATGCTCAAGTGATCGCGCAGGCCTGGCAGCGCCAGAGCCAGCGCCTGGGTCAGTTCGACCCGGCCGCCTGGCCCAGTGAGCCACAAGACTTCGGCATCGCTGCCTGGCCCCGTAGCAATAGCTTTGCACCCTGCCCCCAGGCCCTGGGCCTGTATGTGGTGCTGCCCGACGCCGCTTGGGTGGGCCGCATGGCCCGCGCCGGTGTGCCTACGGTGCAATTGCGCTTTAAGTCCGAGGACAGCGCCGCCATAGAGCGCGAGGTGCAGGCGGCGGTCGAGGCGGTGCAAGGCACCGATGCCCTGCTGTTCATTAACGACCATTGGCAAGCCGCCCTGCGCGCCGGCGCCTATGGCGTGCACCTGGGGCAGGAAGACCTGCAGGCGCTGCCGCTGGCCGATGTACAGCGCCTGCGCGAGTCGGGCATACGCCTGGGCCTGAGCACCCACGGCTACGCAGAGATGCTGCGCGCCGATCGCCACAGCCCGAGCTACCTGGCCCTGGGCGCGGTCTTTCCGACCACGCTCAAGCGCATGGCCACCGCGGCGCAAGGCACCGCACGCCTGGCGCACTATGCCCGGTTGATGGCCGACTACCCTTTGGTGGCCATAGGCGGCATAGACGAAGAACGCCTGAGCGCCGTCATGGCCACAGGCGTGGGCTCAGCCGCCGTGGTGCGGGCCGTGGTGGGCGCCGAGCAGCCTGAAGAGGCTGCCAAGGCGCTGGCTGAGCGGGTGCGCACGCTCAGCCATATCGCCTGAGGCTGCGACCGGTCGGCTTCACATCGACGAGCGATCGGCATCACCGGTCAAACACCCCCGCGCCGCATTAATTGCGTGCACCAATGCACCGATAGGGCGCACACGCACCTGAACTGGGATTACCAGCGTCCCATTCATACGCACAAGCACGCCAGCGACGTACGAAACCGGCGTATGAGAACGGCGCATCAGGGAGCAGGCGCCGCAAACACTGGCCAACGCGGTAGAGACAGAACCCAAGTCATCAGGCGCAGATGCATGGCATGAGCTTTGCGTACATGTCCACCGGATGCCTCAGGCACCCGAATCGTCAGAAATCTATCAATGAAGAACTGGAGTGTTTACATGATTCGACGCGCTCAACTCAAGATGCTTGCCTTGGCGGCAGCAACGGCCTTTGCGGGCCTGTCTTCCATCCCTGCCCATGCGCAATCGACCATCAAGGTCGGCATCTTGCACAGCCTGTCGGGCACCATGGCGATTTCCGAGACGGTCCTCAAAGACACCGTCTTGATGGCCATTGATGAGATCAATGCCAAGGGTGGCGTGCTCGGCAAGAAGCTCGAGCCGGTGGTGGTGGACCCCGCGTCGAACTGGCCGCTGTTTGCCGAGAAGACCAAGCAGCTGCTGACCCAAGACAAAGTCTCGGTGATCTTCGGCTGCTGGACCTCGGTCAGCCGCAAGTCGGTGCTGCCGGTGGTCGAAGAGCTCAACGGTTTGCTGTTCTACCCGGTGCAGTATGAGGGCGAAGAGCTGTCGAAGAACGTGTTTTACACCGGCGCCGCGCCCAACCAGCAGGCCATTCCTGCGGTCGATTACTTGATGAGCAAAGACGGTGGCGGCGCCAAGCGCTGGGTGCTGCTGGGCACCGACTATGTCTATCCCCGCACCACCAACAAGATCCTGCGCGCCTACCTCAAGAGCAAGGGCGTGAAGGACAGCGACATCGACGAAAAGTACACACCGTTTGGCCACAGCGACTATCAGACCATCGTGGCTGACGTCAAGAAATTCAGCCAAGGCGGCAAAACCGCTGTGGTGTCGACCATCAACGGTGACTCGAATGTGCCCTTCTATAAAGAGCTCGGCAATGCCGGCCTGAAGGCCAAAGATGTGCCGGTGGTGGCCTTCTCGGTGGGCGAGGAAGAGTTGCGCGGTGTGGACACCAAGCCGCTGGTGGGTCACCTGGCCGCCTGGAACTACTTCATGTCCATCAAGAACCCGGCCAACACCGAGTTCACCAAGAAGTGGGGCGACTACGCCAAGGCCAAGAACATCGCCGGTCACAAAGACAAGCCTTTGACCAACGACCCGATGGAGGCCACCTACATCGGCATCAATATGTGGAAGCAGGCGGTTGAAAAAGCCAAGTCCACCGATGTGGACAAGGTGATCGCGGCCATGGCCGGCCAGACCTTCAAAGCGCCCTCGGGCATCGTCTCGAAGATGGATGAGAAGAACCACCACCTGCACAAGTCGGTGTTCATTGGCGAGATCAAGGCCGACGGCCAGTTCAATGTGGTCTGGAAGACCCAGGGCCCGGTCAAGGCCAAGCCCTGGTCGCCCTACATCGCGGGCAATGACAAGAAGAAGGACGAGCCCGAGAAGAAGTAATTCGGAAAGGTCCAATGCCCGGCCCCTTGGATGCCGGGTATTGGACTGGGTTTCCTTGGGCGCGGCCTGGTGCCGCGCCTGATCTGCCTCGGGCCATGCTTGCCCGCCAACCATTGAATGACTGGTGGAGTCGCACACTCGGCCTGTCCCTATGCTCAAGATATTTCATTTCCTGTCGGCCCTGCTCCTGGTGTGCGTAACTCTGAACAGCGGACCGGCATGGGCCCTGACCCCAGAGCAAGCCCTGGCCATTGCCAGCGGCGACTCAGACTCCCGCATCCAAGCCCTGACGAAGGCGGTCACGCAAGCCGACGCAAAGACAGCCGCCTTCTTGCAGGCGCTGGCCGACGATGCGGTCAAGGTCGGGGAAGGCAAGGTGTTCCTCATGCGCGATGGCAAGGCCAGCGACCCGGTCACCGGCGTCGAGCTTGCCCTGCCCGACGGGGCCGAGGATGTGGTGAACAACAACCGCATGCGCGGCGAGATTGAAAGCGCCCTGGCCGCGCTCAAGCTGCTCTCGCCAGACCTTCAGGTCCGCCGGCAAGCCATCAAGGGCCTGCAGGGCGAGGCCGACATGAGCAAGTTGCCCCTGCTGGACAAAGCCCTGGCCGCCGAGACCGACGCCACCTTGAAGGCGCAACTCGGCCTGATCAGAGCCAGCATCGTGCTGGGCAGCGACGATCGCGCCCAGCGCCTGGAGGCAGCGCGGCAACTGAGCAGCAGCCGCAATCCCGGCACCAAGACCGTGCTGCTCGATCGCCTGAAGCTGGAGGAAGATCCTCAGGTCAAGTCCGCCTTGCAGGCAGCGCTCAGTTCGGTGGAGTCCAGCCTGGTCTGGGGCGATCGCCTGGGCGCCATTTTCTCGGGCATCAGCCTGGGCTCCATCCTCCTGCTGGTTGCCCTGGGCTTGGCCATCACCTACGGGCTGATGGGTGTGATCAACATGGCCCACGGCGAGCTGATGATGATCGGCGCCTATGCCACCTTTGTGGTGCAGGGTGTGTTCCGCACTTTCTTTCCCGGCGCTTTCGACTGGTACTTG